>Ga0180443_101031_pt1 | contig 17857 bp, 14 predicted proteins | sample ChrtobMetP5_32mM_FD_119753 | JGI IMG/M metagenome (GOLD analysis project Ga0180443, IMG submission 119753) | Chrysochromulina tobin associated microbial communities from unialgal haptophyte culture, Seattle, Washington, USA - P5_32mM MetaG | ecosystem: Host-associated > Algae > Haptophytes >... | reverse complement strand
AGCTCGACAGGCTCGGGAATGCGCCCCCCCCGACCGTGCCGCGTGTTGGTGCCGCACGTGAAAACGAGCGGCGCCGCATGTCTCGTTGAGGTGAAACCAGTGAAGAGGTCTGGCCGCAGCGGCGAACCCACCCAGGGGTGTGTGAAACTATGTGTGAAATCACCGCCTAACCTTGGCCGCATACCCCCATACCCTAAAAAGCGGCCTGCGGCCGCCTGCTGGAACATACCCCCATACCAAAATTTCGGTCAGACGATCATACCCTGACCCCCACCTATTCGGAATCCCGTGTGCCTTTTTTGGGTCTGAAAGTTGTGACTCTGTTCATACAAAAGTTCATACGCGCGGCCGGTCATGGCACTTTTCGTCGCTGTGTTGTTGGAAGAAGAACACCCGAGTGCGCGCTGATTCAATCCACAGCTACGAAGCGTGCTTGTGCGCGACTGCCGCTGCCTCCAACGCGCCCACCGCCATGAAAACGGGTACCGCGACCCCCGGAGCTGAACAACGCGGGCCAGGTACTGCGAGGCAGCGCGCACCATGCCCATCCGGCAAGTGCGCCTCCGAGGTGCCCCAGGAAGGAGACGTGGCGGTGTAGCACGCTCGAGAGGACAACATCGAGCCAGATAGCATGCCGGCGGCTCACAACAAAGGTGCCGTGTACGAGGGTCATCTCGTTCGCCTGGGGCTCCATATACGCGACCGCTGACATCGCGTACAGCACCCCCGAGAAGCCGACGGCACACGAGAGCGTGCCAAGCTCGAGGCTCTCTGCTAGCCGGCCGAGGAGGACTGCGAGCGTCCCCGACGCGAGGATGCTGTATCCGAGGAATAGGCTAAAACGTGCGGTGCCCATTCGGTCCTCGAGCATTGATCCCTTCCAAATCAGGGCGGCAGTGTTGTAATAGAGATGGAGGTCGTCAATGTGTAGCAGCGTCGAAAGCGTAAGTCGGCGAACGGCCTCACTCCACCGATCGAAAGCGCTGCGACGACTGTTAAATAGAAGCGCAAAGTATGTGTCTTGTGACTCCGACAAGAGGCTGAACATGGCGCGGCTGCTGATGCACACGTCCGTGGTTTCATAGGGTACCAAGTCGGGAAAGAGGTGGATGCCAATCAGCGCAACTGCGACGACTGTTACCAGCTGCCCTGGCTGGATCGGCAGGCGCTGGTACTGGTCGTAGAGCCTAGATAGCAGCAGGAGTTGAAGGGCGGTCTGCGCTGCGTCGCGGCGAGAGTCGCGACGGCCCATGGCTTTCTCCTTTCACTACTTGCGTACTTCAGAAATGTCGTTCCGAAGGAAGTTTCCGGCACGAGCGCATGCGTCATCAATCCACACGCGGAAACGGGGGACGTCGAATCAACCATACCCCGAGACCTCGAGACATCATGCGTAGGGTCCCTAGAGGACGAGTCTTGAGTGGACGACTCCGGACCCGACAGTGCTCGCTTTCGGCTCAGATGACCTTGAGCTGGATGAGCCCGCCGGCAATGTCGTCGAGGAGCTGCACATCAGCGGCCTTGTACGGCCGGTCGGTCGAGCGCCTCGCCTCATCGAGCGTCGTGGCGGCGAGAGTGGGCTTGAAGGCCGCGCGCATGTCCTCGGGCGTCCCTGCATGAGCCTCAAAGTGCGAGGGCACGATCACCTTGAAGTCCCAGTTGGTGACGATGTCGTTCACCCAGCGGCTCAGCTCCGGCTTCACACGATCCGACCGGTAGATGAGCGAGTCGGTCACGGGAGCGACGATCCAGCGACCTTTGAGTGCCGCAAATGAAGGCGCCGGTGTCACGAGAGAGTCTGGACTCGGGCCGAAGAAGAGGGAGAGGAGTACGTTGCGCTCCCAGCCTCGCTGAACCACCTCGGCATCCGTGCCCTGGCGCATCCCGTCCGCCCACAGCTCATCCACAGTCTGAGCGGCGGTGCCGCGCCAGTTGACGGCACCTGCTCCCTTGAGGATGAGGTTCCCGAGAGAGTTGGTGTCACGTGCATTGTCGCCGATGGCACGCAGGTTACCCTCATCGTAAATCTTGGTGGGCGCGCCGGGCACGTAGATGAGCGCATCCGTCAGCGCGAGCGTCTTCGTGTCCTTGTGCAGCACCGCCGCCTCATTGGCCGCGTACCCTAGGCCGAGGCGCCGTGATGGGCGTAGTAGCTTCACTTCGAACTCGTCTGTCAGGTCAGGCGCGTTCGCGTACGCTGCGGAGCCGGCGGCGGTGTCGGTGAGGTCGCCGCCGCCCGTGCCTTTTGTGTCGATGCCCAGCAGCGGCGCCGGCAGGTCGACCGGAAAGGACCACTGGTCCGGCACAGCCCACACCTTAGCCTCGGGGAAGCGCCTGGCGAACGGCCCGACGAACACCTTGTGCTCGTACGGGGTGGCGCCGAGGAGGATGTGGGCGACGCCTTTGCTGTCGAGCGCCTTGAGCTGCGCGAGGAACTCGTCCGTGGGTGCCACAGGGTTGTACACGAGCAGGTGGTTGTCACGCATGCGGAAAACGGTACAGCGCACGTTGGCTGAGATGCCCGACAGTCGGATCTCCTGCTCAAACGAGTAGACGCGCCCCTTGACGAGCTCGCTCTCGACGGTCTTGCGCTCCGTGAATGGGCCAAGTGGGAAGGGGAAGCCGGTGAACAGAAGGTACTTTTGGCTAGGCGGCTTGGGAGCAGCGGGTGCGTCTGCGGCCGCGAGGCTCATTGTCGTGGGCAGCGCGCCGGCTGCGGCGGGAGGCTCGCCGCGCCGCTGCGGCGCCAAGGCCACCATCGCGGGCGGCTCGGGGGCAGCCATCATTGGAGCAGGTGGGAGCATGCTGCTCACCACCAGCGCGAGCGTCAACAGCGTGCGCACCAAGGTAGGAGGCGCCGCGCTGCTGCTGCTGCTGCCTCCGCTGGTCGTCGCCGTCGCCTTGCCAAAAGTAGGACCCTGCAGCCGCGCGACGGGTGCGGGCGACCTGCACGACATGAAAGTGCTCTTGCATGCAGCTATTTGAGAGGGCACTAACGACGGCAGTGCCGGCACTGAGAGCCCAGCTGCGTGCATGAAATACAGCCTAATGCAATCGGAGATCAGTCAAGTCAAGGAAATTTCGAGCGGCGGGATTCCCCACAACCAGACGGTAAAAAATCTACGGCGTCCAAGTGGGCTCACCCGACCTGCACGTAAGCCACGTCCACCTCCGCTCCGGCGCGCACGAGCACGTCGATCCAGGCGAGCTGTCCGTCCCGTAGCGCGTCGCCGGGGCCCTTGACCTCGACGAATCGCGCCGCGCCGCGCGGGGCAGAGGGGCTAGGGGGTGCGAGGAGCAGCAGGTCGGGGGCGCCGTGTTGGGACCCCACGTAGTCGAGCGCGAGCGTGCGACAGATAGTGCTCACGACGGCGCCCCCGAGGGCTTCGAGCGCGTGCGCGGTGAGCGCTGTGTCGAGCGCCCCCCACTGGACGCCGATGGCGGCCTCGCCGTAGTGCTCCTTGTATGCGCGAGCCCAGCGCTCGACCGCTTCGCCGCGCTCGATGGCCTCAAGGGTCGCTTCAATGGCGTGCACTCGACGGCGGTAAAAGGCGCCCCCGCCCTCCAAAAGGTCCAGCGGCGCGTCGGCCATGGCGCCCGCGACGGCGCCAGGCCCGTGCGTCGGTGCAAACAGGCAATCCCATAGCAGCAGAGCGAAGGTGGACAGGAAGAGTCCGTTCTCGAGGTGCACGCCACGCGTCCACTGCACGCCGCCGCCGCCGCCGCCGGTGCCGCCGTCGCCGTCGCCACCGCCGCGCAGGTACCACTCCATGGCAAAGTCCTCAACGCCCACGGCAGCGCCCCTCCCACCCTCCCATCCAGTGCGTCGTCCGGCGCCGCCCTCCACCTCATCCCGCACGCTCGCGGCCAGACGCATCTCGCGCCCCGAGATGCGCACCTCGCGCGCAGCTCGCAGCTCAGGCAGCTTCGGCTTCTTCCAGCGGCGGGGCGCGACCGCGAGCTTCTGGAGCATCCGACGGACAGCGACCATCTGCGCTCGGCTGAGCTCGAAGGTATCTCGGCTGAGCTCGAAGGTAGCTCGGCTGAGCTCGAAGTGGTCGTCGTGGCTCTCTGCGGTCGCATCGGCAGCCGGTGCTGCAGCCGGCGGCATGGGGCCCGTCATCTCGACACAATCCGCGGCGCGTAGCCGACCGTCGGTCGCATGGGCGGCTTCGCACAATCGGAGCGCTGCAAGCTTGGAGCCGTCGCTGTTCAGGTCACGCACCAGCTGCATAAAGGCCCCCGCTCGCACCGCGCACGGGAGCACGTCGCACCCAAGCAACGAGCGCAGTCGAGCGACGGAGTCGGGCTTGCGTCCGTCACGCCGCAGCTGCGCACATCCGGCAAGCACCGCACGCGCGAGGACAGCGGCCGCAAACGAGGCACTCCCACCTCCCATCTCCCACACCGTGCCGGGCGCCGCGAGGTGCATCAGCCGCGCGTGCGCCTCGTCGGCCGCGCTCAACACGACGCTCGCCGTTGCGGATGTCCCTAGACCCGCCTCCATGCGGTCGGTGAGCGCCAGGCAAGCCAGGAGATGCTCGAGGTCGTCGCGGCATCGCAGGCGGCGCACCGCCGCCGACGCCAAAGGGGCCGCCGACGGCAGCGCCGCCGACGCGTGTGCAGGCGCCGTGGCGAGCGCCGCGGCCCCTCCGAATCGAGTGTGGGTGGTGAGGCCCGCATGGCCCCTGAGCATGCAAGCTGCCTCTTCTGGGCGGTAGCCGCAATTGACGAACCCGACGACGCTGAGCCGATGCAGCGCGCTCGCCACCTCTGGGCGCAGCCGCACGCACGGACCGAGCGCCTGCAGCAGAGGCGACAGGTCGGGCTTCCGCCGTCGGCCGAGAGCTGCCACCAACTGCTGCGCTAGCACGCTGTTGAGCGAGGGGCCGGGCTCCGCACCGGTAACGGCACCGGCGGCGCCCGCGGCACCCGCAGCGCCGTCGCGGGCGCTGCTCGACGGTGGCACGCCGGACGACGAGCCGATGGCAAGCGCGGCGGCCGCGGGCGGGCCTAGGCCCGTCTGCGTGTGCAACTCGCGTAGCACGCGCACGGGGAGAGTCGCTAGAGGTGTGAGAAGTGACGGGAGCGAGGGCGGCGGTGAGGGCGGCGGCGAGCTTCGCAACACCTCGAGGAGCTCGTAGGCCTCGCAGTCCTCGAGTGCGGATGCCCACGCCGCCGCGCACACCGCGGACGGAGCGGCGCCACCCGATGCGGCGCCCGATGCTGCCAGTGGAGCGGGGAGCGTCTGCAACCGCACCCACACCCCAGGCGAAGCCAGCGCGTGTGCAGTCAGGGCGGCGCTCTGTCGAGCGCTCGCGAGGTGCTGTGCGATCATCGTCTCGGTGGCCGTGAGCAGCGGCGAGGGCGGTGCCGGCGCCTCGGCAGGTGCGGTAAGGCAGCCCTCGGGCGTCGCGAGCATGAGCAGCACGTGCCGGCACAGCAGCGCAAGAGCGCCGCCTACGCCGCCCTCACCCGCGTCGCCGCCCTCTCTCCGCCCGCCGCCGTTTGCACTGCTGCCGCTGCTGCCTCGCATCGACACCCAGCTGTTGCGTCGGCGCAGGTCGCAGCAGAGCGCGGTGCCACCACCTGGGTAGCACACATCATGCAGCCGGTTGGTGTACGCCGGCATGTAAGCCGCGAAGGTCAATTCTTGCGAGGCGACCACAGTTACGGCAGGCGGCGCAGGCGCGATACCAAATGCGCGAGCGAGTGGTGTGCTCAGCAGCGCGGGAGAGGTGCTCGACGGCGGTGGTGGCGGCGTCACAGTGAGCGTCACAGCTGTCGGCCGTGCGGACGGTGCTTCGGCTGGGGCTCCAGTCATCGGAGTCGTCAGGCTCGGCGCCGCCGCAGAGGAGACTTCGGCTGCGTCCAAATGGCTGTCCAGGTGCTCATTAATCTTGAAAGCGGGCACGCAGGCGGAGCACATCGGGCACTGCACGAAGCGCGACATCGCCTCCTTTCCCAAGTGTGAACGTTCACACGTTAACGTTCACGTTAAATTGCCAAGAAAGAACAGTGATCAAAGAAAGGGGTTTCGATCCGAATTCGAGTTGTCCTCGCCGCCCGCACGGAAGTGACACCTCAAAGTTATATCTTTTGTTTTTCAGCGCCCTCGGCCTCGCTGGTCGGACGCTGCTCGCTGACGCTTAACCAACGCGAGCAAACGTCCGATCCCACAGGACCCAGCACCTGATGCGGCTTCAAAAGTTCAAATTGGATGCGGCTATATTATATTAATCCAGTCGACTCACGGCTGTTGAGTGTTGTCCCCGGCGCGTGCTGTCCTCCTGTACATCTACTCGCGCTACATAGTACGTCGTAGTACGCTATTTCCGGGATTGCGTTCACCTCGCGTTCATTCACATACGCTGCGCCAGCACGCTCGGCTTCGAATGCGCAGTGGCGGTACTTGGCCGCGAGGGCGGCGCTCGTGCTCCTGCTGCCACAGCCACAGGAGTACTCAGCGGCGGCGGCGGCAAGATCGCGGCCCCGGCGGCAGCAAGCGGCTGCAGGAGCGTGCTCTCCACCCAGGCAGCGACCACCTGCTGAGCGCGTTGACGCGCCTGTTGTATGCGCGTACTCGTAACTATTGCTACGGCTGCGCGTGACTCGGCTCTTGCCTCTCTCGCCACCTGTGGAGAACCTGGTTGTGAAGCTTCATGCGGCACCCGAAGGGCGACGGACGATTGATGGGGCATGATCACGGGCATCCTCCGTCGGGGGGTGCGGGCAGAGTCGCGGGGTCGGGGCGTCACGCGAGGCGTACGCGAGCGGGCACTGGCCTGAGGCTGGTGGCGCAGAAGGGTCGATGCATGACGGGCTTCGGTCGCTTCCTCCAGAATTAGCGCTTCCTCGAGAAGGAAGAGCTCGCTGGCGGACAGCACATTGCCGGCGCGGTGCTTCGCCCCCACCGCTTGCCCGGCGCCGGAGCGCATCGGCTTCGTAGACGGCAAGGTCGATGCATGGATCGATGCATGCACGTGTCGCCACTGCTCCGTGCCGTGGCGGCTGTTATGGCGGCTGTGCGACCCCTCGTCAAGCTCTTTCTTCTCCTCGTTGTCTCCACTCGTTCGTTTTGAGAGGAGCTGCCCCTGCAGCAGCTGCTGCTGCCGCTGCTGCTGCCGCTGCTGCCGCTGCTGCTGCAGCTGCTGCAGCATCTGCTGCTGCTGCTGCTGCTGCCGACGCCGGCATGCGTGCTCCTGCTCCGTGCGCTCCTGCAGCTGCGCCCTGCGCCGTGCCGCCTCGCGCTGCGAAACCTCGGCGTCCCGCGCCATCGCGGCCATCTCCCCAACGTACCCCGGGCGCGACGCCGCATGCAGATTCGCCTCCCAGCGCTCGCGTAGACCAGACAGCACCTCCGCCTGCGAATGAATGGCACTTTGCTTCGCTTGCAAGCGCAGCTTCGCCACCGTGCGCTTAGCGAGCCGGCGACGCATGGCGCTCTGCAGGCGCACGACTGCCTTCACACGCACGCGCTTGTTGTTCTGCTCTGCTGCCTGCTTGCTCGCCTTCTTGCCTGAGCGACTACGGGGCTGCGCCGCCGCCGCCTTCCCCGCGACAGCGACCAGCACGGAATCAGGGAGCGTGGTCTTCGGATCCAGGGGCGGCGAAGGCGTCCGTGCCCCCAGCCCGTTGGATTCTGATGAGGATGCCACACTTCTACTGAGCATCTCTGAAGAGGTCGACGAGAACGCTGTCGAGCTCGCCCAAGTGCTTCCGGTGGAAGTGCTCGTGAAGGGCGAGCTAGAGGGCGTCGACGAGTTCGTCATCCCCCGCGCCGGCAGGGCGAAGCTCGTGCGCTTCGGCATCGCGAATTGGCATGGCTTTTGCTTCGCGACGATGTTCAAGAAATTCAGACCGTCAAATGCGTGGGATGGAAGTTGAGTTTCTTGAAATGCATGTCTTTTCTTTGACATGCAAGACCAAGGCATTTAGTCACGCCGCGAGAGACGAAATAGGGCTTCAAAACTGGTCAAGTTCTGAACGGCTCATCTGAAACCAAATTTCGATATGGCCAATTCACGCCCGCGGCGCCAACGGCAGCCCGTGGAAACTCTGGAGCTCCACAGCGTCGCTTTTTTGTGCGCTGCTGCTGCCGACGCCGCGCCGGGCCAGTATCAGGGCCGTGGCCAATCCCGCTGCGCACGCCGCCCCCAACCGTGGGCCCAGCACCCTAGCCTTCTCGAGGATGAAAGTCAAGATCTCTAGCTTGTACCGAACCTTTGTGGGGATGCGGAGGGAACTTCGGTAACTGAGACACTCGAAGCGCGTTTGCTGCGCTATTCTCGCAGACTTTCGCTTACTTCAATCATGATGGGTGATGCGTTTGCCCCCGTCAATCTCTACGAGCAGGGCAGTCAGGAGGCCAGGGGCGAGCAGGCTCGCATGGTGCGCACTCGCGCTTACGCACGCTGCCCCGCCCTTCGCGCACATGCAGCACGAGTGGCTTGTCGAGGAGGATTGAAGTTAAGAGATGTACCAAACCTTGATGGGAATGCGGAGTCATCCTTCGGCAGACTGAGACAAGCACACGCCCGCTATACCTTTTGCACGCCCCCCACGAGTGCCCGAAAGGGTGAGCGGGCCGCTCACCACGCTTCGCTGCCGCCCTCCCGGAAGCCTTCGCGCAGGCCTCCATCGTCGGCGCACTCGCGATCGCCGACCTTGTCAAGTCGTCCCTCGGGCCCAAGGGCATGGACAAGATCCTCCAGTCGACGAGCCGGGGCGGCAACGTGTCGGTGACCAACGACGGCGCGACGATCCTCAAGTCGGTGCTCATCGACAACCCGGCGGCCAAGGTCCTCATCGACATCTCCAAGGTGCAGGACGACGAGGTGGGCGATGGCACCACCTCTGTGTGCGTGCTCGCGGGCGAGTTCCTGCGCCAGGCGGCCGAGCTCATCGAGAAGAAGATGCACCCGCAGACAGTGGTGGCGGGGTACCGGCTGGCGCGGGACGCGGCGCTCAAGGCGCTCGACACCGCCGCCGTCGACCACTCCAAGTCGCCCGAGGACTTCCGCCAGGACCTGATCAACATCGCCAAGACGGTGCTCTCCTCGAAGGTTGTCGCGCAGGACAAGGAGCACTTTGCCGAGATCGCGGTGCAGGCGGTGCTCAAGCTCAAGGGGAGCACGAACCTCGACCAGATCCAGATCATCAAGCGCATCGGCGGCACGCTCACCGACTCGTACCTCGACCCCGACGGCTTCCTCCTCGACAAGAAGATCTCGGTCGGCTGCCCCAAGCGCATGACCAACTGCAAGGTCATCGTGGCCAACACGCCCATGGACACGGACAAGGTCAAGATTTACGGCGCCAAGGTGAAGGTGGACTCGGTGGCCAAGGTGGCCGAGATCGAGGCGGCCGAGAAGGCCAAGATGCTCGACAAGGTCGACCGCATCCTCGCGCACGGGTGCAACGTCTTTTGCAACCGGCAGCTCATCTACAACCTGCCGGAGCAGCGGATGGCCGACGCGGGCGTGATGGCCATCGAGCACACCGACTTCGACGGCACCGAGCGGCTCGCGCTCGTGCTCGGCGCAGACATCGTCTCCACATTCGACACGCCCGATAATGTCAAGCTCGGCCGGTGCGACCTGATCGAGGAGGTCATGATCGGCGAGGACAAGCTCATTCGCTTCTCGGGCTGCCCCAACTCGCAGGCCTCGTCCATCGTCATCCGTGGCGCCAACGAGCACGTCGTGGACGAGGCGCACCGCTCGCTGCACGACGCGCTCTGCGTGCTCTCGCAGACGGTCAAGAACACGTGCATCATCCCCGGCGGAGGTGCCACCGAGATGCTCATGGCGCAGGCCGTCGATGAAGCTTCCCAAGAGATCGGAGGCAAGCAGTCGCTCGCCATGGAGGCGTACGCCCGCGCGCTGCGTGCGATGCCCATGCACATTGCGGACAACGCGGGATACGACTCGGCCGAGCTCGTCGCCGAGCTACGTGCGAAGCACTTTGCGGGCAAGCACTCGTTTGGGCTGCAGATGGACACGGGCACCGTAGAGGACATGTGGGCCCACGGCATCTGCGACTCGTACCAGGTCAAGAAGCAGGTGGTCATTTCTTCGTCCGAGGCGGCCGAGATGATCCTGCGCGTGGACGACATCGTGCAGTGCGCCCCGCGCAACCGCCAGCAATAGAGAGCGTGCGCCGTGGGCGGGCACGCCGCTGGGCGCCACCAGGGGCCGGAAGAGCACTGAGAAGCTCGCCGGGGTCAGCCGCGAGGCACCCGACATCCGGGGGCGACTGTACGGGGGCGACGCCGACGGGGCGAGTCTCCAGCCGGCACGGACTGGAGTCTCCACCCGGACGAACAGCAACGCGACACAGGGTGGGGCTGCACTTCCTCTATGTGTCACACAATGTGTTCGGGACGCTCTGTGGAGTGTCTCGAGGGGACCGAGTTGGCGGCCGAGTCTTAATGGCATCTTTAACATGGTCTTCACAGTCGAGTTCACACGAGGTCCGACGGAAATGCCTGAATCGGCCGCCCGAGCGATGCCCAAGGCCAAGCCGGCGAAAGGCTTCGGCACGGCCACCGTGGCGCCCAACCCTCAAGATGAATGCAGCTTCGAGACGACTGTTTTCGACAAATACGAGATCAATTTTAGCGCCAAGGCCATCCGGTACTCTGTGCAGGTCATTCGGAAGCCGAAGATCATTGAGCCGTTTGGGCTGAGCATCGTGTTTCACGAGGCGCTGCCAGAGTCGTGGAAGACCGATCCGCCGTCTCGCCTGCTGATGGGATTGGGCATGGCTGTGATCTCGCACGTGTGGACAGGCTTTTGCACGCCGACGATCATCGTGCGTGCCGGGCGGCTCTCACCCGATGATGTCCGATTCTGGCAAGATGTGTACACGTATGGGCTCTGCGAGCACTTCCTCATCAATCAAATCGAAAGCCTGGACGGCCGCGCCGGCGGCACGCTCATCGTTGACATCCGTGTCGTTGTCGATTCCGACGAGTCCAAGACGACACCGCAACCCGCCGCCACCACGTCCGCTGCGCCGCCACCCGCCGCGGCGGTTTCAGTACCGAAGCGCGTCATGGTGCCGGTAGGCGGCGGCAAGGACAGCGCGACCGTCCTGCAGCTGATGCGCAAGGCGGGCGTGGCGCAGGTCGTGCCTTTCTTCCTTGCCGATCCGACGGGCGAATGGCAGCAGTGTTGGCGCTACCGTGCCGTGTGCGCGGCGGCGGGTACGGAAGCGCCGTGCATCGTGGACTTCGACTGGCCGTCCGCCAATTACCAGCGGTTCCACGCGATCAAGCGCTCGCGCCCGGGAATGCAGAACAAGTGGGACAACTCCGCGCGGCTATGGGCGGCTCTCTGCGCCTTTACCGCCGCAACTGCGGCGCTCGTGCGCGACTGCGAGTACGTGGCCGTTGGCAACGAACGATCAGCCAATTTAGGCAACGGCGTCTCATGGGGCGGCCACGTTGTGAACCATCAGTACGACAAGAGCTTCGCCTTCGAGGCGCGCGCGCACGCGTACTTGCGACCGTGCGGCGTGTACTACTTCTCGGCCTTGATGCACCTGTGGGACGTGCAGGTCGTCGAGCACTTTTGTCGGCTGGCGCGTGCCTTCGTGCCGCTCATCATCTCGTGCAACGAGCCGCTCGGCCGCGCCAATTCTCGCTGGTGTGGCCAGTGCGAAAAGTGCGCCTTCGTCTTCGCCATGCTTTCAGCCTTTTTATCGCTTCCGCACGAAGCGATGGCCGTCTGGGGCGATGACCTGCTCGAAACCACCGAAATCTTTCCGAGATTTGATGAGCTCTGCGGGCGACGCGAGCAAGTGCGTCTCCCCGACGGCCGCATGCTCCCTGGGCGCTTGGCGCTACAAAACACCCCTCCAGGGCCCGAGTCCCGCTGCCTGCGCTACTGCCCAGGCTGCGACTCTCTCAAGCCCCTCGACTGCGTTGGCACCGTCGAGGAGGCGAAGCTTGCTCTTTGGCTTGCGCGCCGGCGCCGTCTCGAGCACATGGCCAGCGGAGGCGGCGGCGGCGGCGGGCTGCCAAAGTACTTTTCGTCGCATGGCCCGTGGAAGCAGGTGCAGGCGGAGCTGGATCGAGCACCGGAGGCCTCCCTCGCGCTCTTGGACGAATGGAATGACGACAACCTGCTGCCTTCGTGGCTCGAGCCCACGTGTCGCGAGCTCTTTCAGGAGCGCGTCAGGGTCACACCCGTAAAGTAGCCACGCCTGTCCCCCTGGGTGTTCTTGGATGCCACTGCACCCACAGAGCCTGAAGCAGTTTCGTGTCCGTCGACCGGCACGGCCCCCCGGCCGGGGAGAGGGAGGATCCCCCATCGGCGCATCGCATCTTCGTGCCGCGAGTGCCACGCGTGTCCCGTCCATTGCAAGCGCCTGTACAGCTGCACTGTAACGCTCTCACACATTGATAGTCTACATCCAAAAGGAACTTTAGTACGAAGTAGAAGTATTAATTTCGAGCAACGAGGCGCAAGCCTCATCGCATCCTCTCAACCTCTCGATCCGGAACTCACGTCAGAACTCACCGACGTTCAGCCAAAAGAACCGCTTCCCAAAGTGCCTGCAAATCAGGAGGGAGTTGGTCATGGTCCTCTTCATCTTGCTTTGAGGGAGGGTGCGCTGCCACGACGTTGCGCTGGCCTGAATCCGCTGAACCTACAGTTGCTTCGGGAGGGTCAGCCTTTTCCTCGGCCTGGTCGTCTGAATCCTGGCAGACTGCCAGCCGAGCAGGCTGCCAGCCTGCTCCCCCCCAAGCCAAGGGCGAGGGTGCATCTGCATCAGTTGCTTTGAGAGGTTCCTCCTTCTCCTCGCCCTGGTTGTCTGAAGCCTCGGTCGCGGGTGCATCTGCATCAGTTGCTATGAGAGGTGCCTCCTTCTCCTCGCCTTGATCTTCTGAAGCCTCGGTCGCGGGTGCATCTGCATCAGTTGCTTCGAGAGGTGCCTCCTTCTCCTCGCCCTGATCGTCTGAAGCCTCGGTCGCGGGTGCATCTACATCAGTTGCTTCGAGAGGGCCCTCCATTTCATTATGGACATCTTGAAGAGACGACCCATCCGCGCGAGCGATGGAAGGCCTCGAGAGTGGTTGGTCGACCGCTTGAGTAGGCTCGCACAGCACAGAAATTGGTGCGTCAACCTTCAAAGGAGCCGAAGGCATCGTGGCTCCCTGAACTGCCGCCCAGAGCGAATGTAGTTCTCGAGGGACTGGAGCTCCAGAAGCCTGAACCGCTTCCCAAATCACCTGCAAACCAGGAGTTCTAGGCATCTGACCACTCGTACTTGGGGTGCTCGTCGAGGTTCGAGGGAGGCGGGTATGGCAGAAAAGCTCGGCCCTCTTGGCATCAATCTGGATGGGTGTCAGCATGGGTGCCACCCGCCGGGTGCGAGGAAGGCTTTTGAGGGCGAGGGGGGAGGGCTGGACCCCAGGAGGTGGGCGCACTGGTTGGGCATTGACGGCGGCAACGCCGCTCGAAGGAATACGATGCTGACCAGCATCGGCTCGTCGAGTGGCTGGTTCCCTCCACAGCTCGTCCCTCGACGTTTCCCTCGATTCTCTCCGAGAGTGCCCCTGCGAGCCCGACGTAGGCGACCCCATCTCAAAGAGCCCCGCCATTGGAGAGCGGACCGAATCTCGGACCGAATCTCGGAGCGCCAATTCGCTCTGCAACGCTGCCTCGAGATCGCCAACGCGCTCCAGTCGCGACGATGATGACTTGCGGCGGCAGCAACGGTAGTATAGGGCAACCCCCCCCAAGAGGGTAAGACATCCAGCAAGCGCAGCAAGCACTTGGTTGTTGACGAGTCGGAGCTCCATCAGCCAGTCTACTGCTTTGTGGGGCAGCGGCAGCATCGGCGGCGGTGGCGATGGCGCGTTGAAGGCGACCGTTCGGCGCGAGGACTGAACAGACAGCACCTGAACGCCCAATCTGATTGATAGGTCTGCTAGCGTGCCGTCGCACGAGGCGCTAACGGAGGTGCAGTTGCGCACCATGGCGGCGGCATTGGGCGCGGCGCGCGGCAGCACGATGGTAGCCTCGACGGCCACGCTGCTGGCTTGTACAACAAGCGAGACGCACTCGGGATATGCACCCGCCTGCTCATCTACCCAAACCGCCAGCTGGTTTGCGAGCGTCCGCCGACTAGCGTCATCGTCGTATTCGGTCACCATGCTGGCGAGGGTGAGGCGCATAGACACAACCGTCTTGAATTCGCCACCGGGGCTGAGAGGGAGGGGGGGGCTTGGCGGCGGTGGTGCGGGGGGACGTTTAGGAGGAAGGGGGGGAGATGGCGACGGGGGCGGTGGTGAGGGTGGTGGCGGCGAGGGCGGTGGAGGCGACGGCAGCGGCGGCGACGGAGGTGGAGGCGATGGAGGAGGAGGCGATGGTGGTGGTGAGGGTGGTCGCGAGGGTGGCGGACTCGGTGGAGGCGATGAAGGCGGAGGCGAGGGGGGTGGCGGTGAGGGCGGGGGAGGCGTCGGCAGCGGCGACGACGGAGGTGGAGGCGATGGCGGCGGAGGCGATGGAGGAGGTGAGGGTGGTGGCGATGGAGGTGGAGGCGATGGTTGTGGAGGCGATGATGGAGGCGGTGACGGTGGTGGAGGCGATGGGGGTGGCGAGGGCGGAGGTGGTGATGGTGGTGGCGACGGCGGAGGCGGCAAGGGCGGTGGAGGCGATGGTATTGGGGCGAAGGGTGGAGGGGGCGATGGAGGTGGGGGCGAGGGCGGCGGTGGTGAAGGCGGCGGTGATGGCGGTAGAGGTGATGGCGGAGGCGGTGGCGAGGGCTCGGGTGAAAATGGTAGTGGAGGCGGCGGGGGGGATGGAGGTGGCGATACGGGCGGCGAAGGCGGCGGCGAAGGTGGCGATGGTGGTGGGGATGGCGATGGTGGTGGAGGTGGTGTAGACGGCAACGGGCTCGGCGGTGGCGGACTTGGCGGTGGGGGTGAGGGCGGTGGAGAAGGCGGAGGTGAAGGAGGCGGAGGTGAAGGAGGCGGAGGTGAAGGAGGAGGAGGTGAAGGAGGCGGGGACGGTGGCGGCGGTGAGGGTGGCGGAGATGGAGGAGGCGGAGACGGAGGTGGCGACGGCGGGGGCGGCGAAGGAGGCGGCGAGGGCGGCTGAGACGGGGGTGGAGATGGTGGTGGTGAGGGCGGAGGAGAGGGCGGGGGAGAGGGCGGAGGAGAGGGAGGCGGTGAGGGTGGCGGCGAGGGCGGTGGCGACGGGGGAGGCGGTGAGGGCGGCGGAGGTGAAGGAGGCGGAGACGGCGGCGGTCTCGGCGGTGGTGAGGGTGGTGGCGAAGGTGGTGGCGACGGAGGAGGCGGGGACGGTGGTGGCGATGGAGGAGGAGGTGACGGCGGGGGCGGCGAAGGAGGCGGCGAGGGCGGCGGAGACGGGGACGGAGATGGTGGTGGTGAGGGCGGAGGAGAGGGCGGAGGAGAGGGCGGAGGAGAGGGAGGCGGTGAGGGTGGCGGCGAGGGCGGTGGAGACGGGGGAGGCGGTGAGGGCGGCGGAGGTGAAGGAGGCGGAAACGGCGGCGGTCTCGGCGGTGGTGAGGGTGGTGGCGAAGGTGGTGGCGACGGAGGAGCCGGGGAAGGTGGTGGCGATGGAGGAGGAGGAGACGGCGCTGGATGTGACGGCGGGGGTGACGGGGGAGGCGGTGAGGGCGGCGGAGGTGAAGGTGGTGGAGACGGCGGCGGAGGTGAAGGTGATGGAGACGGCGGCGGTCTCGGCGGTGGAGATGGTGGCGGCTCTGGTGGGGGCGATGGAGGGGGAGGCGACGGCGGTGGGGGCGAAGGAGGCGGCGAGGGCGGCGGAGACGGGGGTGGTGATGGTGGTGGTGAGGGCGGAGGTGGGGGCGAAGGCTCGGGGGGGTCTGGGTGTGGAGGCGGTGGCAACATAGGTGGGGATGACGGAGGGGGCACAGAAGGTGGTGATGGTGATGGTGGAGGAGAGGGCGGAGGCGGGGTGGGGCTCGGAGGCGGCGGAGGCGAAGGATCAGGCGACGGAGGTGGAGGAGAGGGAGGCCGTGAGGGTGGTGGCCATGGTGGTGGCGAGGGTGGCGGTGGTGACGGAGGCGGCGGCGACGGAGGCGGCGGCGACGGAGGTGGTGGCGACGGAGGAGGCGGCGAGGGTGGCGGCGGCGAGGGTGGCGGTGGCGACGGCGAGGGTGGCGGTGGCGATGGAGGTGGCGGCGACGGAGGCGGCGGCGAGGGTGGCGGCGGCGATGGAGGTGGTGGCGAGGGTGGCGGCGGCGCAGGTTGCGGCGAGGGTGGAGGGGATGGTGGTGGCGGCAATGGTGGTGGTGGTGACGGTGATGGAGGTGGCGGCGAGGGAGGAGGCGGGGATGGCTCGGGTGGCTTTGGGTAGGGAGGCGGAGGCGGAGAGGGCGGCGGAGCGCGCGGTGGTGGTAAAGCTAGATGTGGAGCACTCTGAAGTTGCCTAAGCTGACCCGTGGGCATGCTCGACGATAGGACGCAGCAATGGCGGTCGGCGCACCCCGCGTTTCCAAAACTGCATGCGGCTCCATCATGGCCCCGCCAATCAGTTGCTGAGCCCAAGCGGCAGCACGCACCGCCCGCTCCACAATATTGCGCGCATCCTCCAGGTCGACTTCCGCACTGGATCCAGCAGTCGCCACCTGGGAGCCCCTGTAGTTGGCGATTGTTGAAAGGCTCCAAGACGTCAACGGCGATCGCCGCATCCAGCCTACGGTGCAGGTGGCTCTGCAAGTCGGTGCTGCACGAGAGCACATCTTGCAACATCGGCGGGGGCGGTAAGGAGAGAGTCTCAATAAGAGGCCGGGTGCACTAGCTTTGGTGCTGCTCGACGCAGCAGAGACGAAGAGCAGAGACGAGAGTGCCGCATTTGAAACTGGAGACGCTTTGAAATTTGTTCAAGGTAAGGATGCATGCTCTTTTCGATCCTGAACGCTGTGATTCACGCAAGACACCTTCGAAGGAACACTGTTACGGCCAGTAAGAAGGGTAACGAGGCAAATACGCCGCCTCCACTCGACACACAGCGGTGGCAATGTGTCATGGATAACATTTCGGGTTCGGAATATTAAAGAAGATGGACGGGTTTTGTGACTCGTTGGGGACCGGACACATACCTGCACGCACCCAAGGCTGGACGGACGCCGACCCGAACGAGATGGGCCCATGCATAAAGATGGTGAAACCACACAGTATAGTACTGTATACGGTCGTGCTGGTTCGAACACGCGAGATGAATTCGGACCAGCAAGGACCAGCACCAAGGACGGACGTGGGAGACACACTCACAGCTCACACAGGTCACAGCCACAGAACAGAGGAGCCCTCAGACCTTACAGCTTGAAGGTCGTGACACGGAGCACAGTTGAAGGTCGTGACACGGAGCTTCAGCTTGCACCTCTTCAGACCGGACATCTCGGAGAGGTCGGAGATCGTATCTCGATCCGAGTCCGAGCACGATTGCACCATGCGCATGACATGCAAGCACCACCGCTCCACCGCATCAAGCACAGTCACCCCGCCACCACAACCCCACGGCCGCCCTTGGGCTTGGCGTGGCATTTGGCGTGCCCTCGTGCTGTGCTACACAAAGTACACATTGCCTGCTCTACGCAACATGAGGGCGGGATCACCCCCGCCCCCTCGGCAGCGCTCTCGAGCGTCGCAGGCGATGCGCCCACGGGCAAGCATGTGCCGCATGCATGCAAGGCGCCGACCTCGGCTATCTTTTCAGTCGAAGGTCAGGGTGTTGATCGACGCCCTGACGTTCTTCATCTTCTTGTGCCCGAGGAACTCGGGGTCGAGGTCGGCGACGCCCATGGCCTCCTGGGCCTGCATGTCGCGCTTGCCCATCGCCGCGCTCGCGACCGT
>Ga0180443_101024_pt1 | contig 17919 bp, 7 predicted proteins | sample ChrtobMetP5_32mM_FD_119753 | JGI IMG/M metagenome (GOLD analysis project Ga0180443, IMG submission 119753) | Chrysochromulina tobin associated microbial communities from unialgal haptophyte culture, Seattle, Washington, USA - P5_32mM MetaG | ecosystem: Host-associated > Algae > Haptophytes >... | reverse complement strand
CCCGGCACGCCCACCCCCCGCTGCCCCTCCGCCTCGGGCCCCGCCCCCTCTGTTCTGTGTGAACCAACAATGGAGTGGCGTGAGCTACACGTCGGGTGCCCCCGTGCCGTGCACCTACTTTACAACAACCCCGGCGGCTTGCGCTTCCTATGCCACCGCGCGGACCAGGTGCCCGGCCTCGTGCGGCACATGCCCGCCTCCCTCGCCCGCCCCACCGAACACGATGGTCATGTGCACGAACACGTGCCTCCGCCCGCCCTCCCCACCGCAAGCACCACCGCCCCCGCCCGCCATGGGCCGCCGGCAATTGCAGGGCACCTCGTCTCTGTGCGGCGAGACGTGCGTCTGGGCCTCCGACGGCGACTGCGACGACGGCGGCCCCGGCACCGAGTTTTCCGGCTCCTGCGCCCTCGGCACTGACTGCGCAGATTGCGGCCCGCGCGCGCCGCGCCCGCCCCCGCCTTTCGTCGTCCTCCCTCCGCGGAGCCCGCCCCCACCCCGGAGCCCGCCACCACCGCCACCACCTGAATCTGACGGTCTTGGCACGGCATCTGACGGCGTGTGCAACGACGGAGGTCCGGGCTCCGAGTTTGCGCTGTGCGCTGTGGGCACGGATTGCGCCGACTGCGGCCCGCGTTACGTGATGTTTTCGCCGTCGCCGCCGCCTGCGATTCCGCCCCCTCCGGCGCCGCCGCGCTCGCCGCCGCTGCCGCCGCAATATCCTCCGCCTTCGCCCAAGACTCCGCCTCCGCCGTCCCCGTCTACGCCTCCGCCGCTCCCACCGGCCGCGCCGCTGCTGGATCAGGGCGAGTGCGCCGTCGTCTACCTGAAGCACGACGACCCCGATACCTGGGCAATCGTGCTCTTCGACCACCTGAACGCAGGTGATTCCCTCAAAGCGACCGACGCTGCGTACCTTGCGGGGGGGTGCGGTGAGACGTGCTTCTGGGCCTCCGACGGCGGCTGCGACGACGGTGGCCCCGGCACGGAGTTTTTCGACTGCGCTTACGGCACCGACTGCACCGACTGCGGCCCCCGCGCCTCGGGCTTTGCCGCCGGTGAGACCCATGTGACCTACACGGCGACCACCCAGGTGAGAGCCGGCTCCGTCCTCACCAGCGCCCAGTTTACGGGCTGGGGGAACTTCCTTCCTGCCGGCGGAGATGAGATCATCATCTACCGGGGCACCCTGACCGCCCCCACGTTCCTGTGCGGCTTCTGCAACCGTGCTGTCGCGTCTCCTACGGGTTGCAGCTTCAACGCCATTCCAGGCTCCTCGGCCATGCCCGCTGGCGTGTGGAACAACTTCCACTCCGCCACCTTTTACGGCGTCTACGACCAGTGGATCTACGACACGCGCGCTCGCTCGATTGGTGGCCAGGAGGCGCCCACGTCCGGCTCCCGCGCTACGCTGCTGGCCGCCATCAGCAACCGTTCCAACTGGTATTACAACAACGTCGGCGTCCTCGCACTCTCGACAGTCATCCCAACGGGCGGGTACACCATCGGCAACCTGCCCCCATCGGCTCCGCCCCTCTTGTCGCCTCCGTTGTCGCCACCGCCGCCATCGAGACCGCCGCCGCCGCCGCCGCCGCCCAGCCCCCCCAAGCCGCCACCGTCGCCTCCCGCCGCGCCGCCGCCGCCGCCGCTCATGCCGGGCGACTGCCTCTTCGTCGCGATGAGAACGGACGCCCCCGACAACTTTGGCCTGCTGCTCCTCAAGACGCTGGGCTACTCGGAGACGCTCTACGTGACCGACGACACGTGGACCTCGGTGAACGGACCGTTTGGAGACCGGCCAGGCGACTCCCACCTCACGTACAGAAACGGCGTCTCCGACGTGCCCCCCGGCACGGTGCTCACCGCTGCCAACTTCACCGGCGTGCTCGCGGCCAGCGACCTCGGCGACCAGCTGCTCGCGTACGTGGGCAACCGCACCAGCAATCCCACCATGCTTTGCGGCATCGACAACACCGCCGAGGGATGGTACGTCCCGAATGCGTGCTCCGAGACGTGCGTCTGGGCCTCCGACGGCGACTGCGACGACGGCGGCCCCGGCACCGAGTATTTCGGCTCCTGCGCCCTCGGCACTGACTGCGCAGATTGCGGCCCGCGCACTGCGATCACCCCACCCACGGATCGCACGTACCTTCCCTCGACCCTCGTGGATGGCTTCAGCGCATTCGCCCCTGGCCCTGGGATAGGCCACTGGGATAACTTGGCCTACATCGGAACGAACATCGGCACCCGCCGCGTACTTCGGCAGGCGATCATGTCACGCTCCAACTGGACGTACAGCAACGTCATCGGCAACGTGGCCAGCAACATTCCGACCTACTTCGAGATCATCGGCGATCCGCCCTCCGCGCCGCCCAACCCGCCGTCCCCGCCATCCCCGCCGTCCTCGCCGCCCCCATCGCCTTCGTCGCCGCCTTCGCCTCCGAATCCCCCCACGCCGCCCCCGCCGGCGGGACCGCCCGTTGGCGCGACGCGAATTGTGTGCCTCAACGAGTGCTCCTATGCCTCCGACGGCGAGTGCCACGACGGTGGCCCGGGCGCCGAGTTGGCATGGTGCGCGCTCGGCAATGATTGCTCCGACTGCGGCCCTCGGACTCTTCCAGCCTGCGACGCGGGTGCCGGCTGCGGCATGTGCCTGATGGCCGAGACGAACTGCCCGACCACCACGCAGGCCATGCTGGCCTTGCCGATTTGCGCCAACCCCTACTCCGTGGGCGCGGTCATCCTCCCGCCCAACGGCCGCTGCCGCGGCTCGGGCCTTTGCGGCACCACGACGACCCTCAACAACTGCGACGCCTACGACGTCTACCGCATGGTCTACCGCACGATGCCCTCCCCGCCGCCCTTGCCGCCGCCACCGCCCTCGCCCTCTCCGCCGCCGCCGCCGCCGCCCTCGCCGCCGCCGCCCTCGCCCTCTCCGCCGCCGGCCGGCTGCATGAACAGCCTCGCACTCAACTACCGCCCCTTTGCTGCACGCGACGACGGCTCGTGCATCCTCGGCGGCTGCACCGACTCGCGCTTCCCCCAGTACAACCCGAGCGCCAACTTCGACAACGGCGCATGCCCGCCGTTCATCCCTGGCTGCAAGAACTCGGCCGCTGCCAACTACGCGCCCGGTGCCACCGTCGACCCGTACAACTCGTGCTTCTTCGCCTACCCGGGCTGCATGGACTCGACCAAGTTCAACTACAACCCGAGCGCCAACGTCAACTCGGGCTGCACCCCCAAAATCTTTGGCTGCATCGACTCGCGCGCGTCGAACTACAACCCTGGCTTCAACACCGCCGGCCCCCCTGATTGCATCTTCCTCGGCTGCAAGAACTCGTTGGACACCAGGTACTTTCCGCTCGCCACGATTAGCGACGGCTCGTGCCCGAACAAGCTAGGCTGCACCGACCCAACTGCGCTCAACTACAACGCCATCTACAACGTGCAGCTGAATAACTCGTGCTCGTATGGCGGCTGCATGGCCGTCGGCGATCCAAACTACAATGCGAAGAACACCTTCCAAATCCCTGGCTCGTGCGCAAGCTCTAACGCAAGCTCGGGCCGCCGCCTCGAGGAGGAGGACGCTCCGGGTCGCCGCCTGCAGCTTTCAGGCTGCATGGACCCGGTCGCGATTTCCTATTCGGCGACCTCTACGTCGCACAATCAGGCCGCATGCTCGTACCACGTCCTGGGCTGCACGCTGAGCACGGCGCTCAACTTCATCGCGACGGCCACGCCGGGCAACTCAGAGGCCTCGTCGTCGTGCATCGCCCGGGTCGAGGGCTGCATGTCGCCCACGGCGTTGAACTACTTGAGCATTGCCAATGTCGTGTCCACCGCTGCGGCGCCAACGCCGACCTCGCAGGGATTCGCGTGCGTGTACCAAGTCAGTGGCTGTATGGACTCCAACGCGACCACCTACATGCCCTCGGCAACCGTCAACGTCCAATCGGCGTGTGCGTACAGCATTCCCGGTTGCCTCGTGAATACGGCCAGGAACTACAATCCGAGCGCCACCGTGAACTTCGCCTCCGATTGCATCTACGACGTCTACGGCTGCCCGAACTCGGCCGCGAACAACTATGTGGCCAACGCCAACATGCAGCTCCCGTGCACGTTCACCATTCCGGGCTGCATGTCTCCGGCGGCCTCCAATTACGACTCGCTTGCCACCCAAGACAACGGCTCATGCGTCGTGTACTCGCCGCCGCCCAGGCCGCCGCCGCCCAAGCCACCGCCCGGCACACCCTCACCTCCAAGTCCCCCCCCTCGGCCGCCGCCACCGCCACCGCCACTGTTGCCTCCGCCCTCGCCGTTGCCGCCGAAGCATCCGCCGCCCTCGCCCTCGCCGCCGTCCCCACCGCCCTCGCCGCCCGCGCATCCGCCCTCGCCGCCGCCGCCCTTTTTGCCCGCGAACTATGGAGCCGGGCTAGGGGTTCCCCCGGCCGGAAACGCGAAAGAGTCGACGATCCTCATCGCCGTCATCGCCGCGTGCGCCTCCGTGTTCGTCCTCGCCGTCGTCTTCGTCGCTGTCTACTACATGCGCACGAAGAAGGGCAAGTCGGCAGGCCGCGCCAGGACGGGCGTCAGCAAGCCCACCACCGAGTTGCAGGCCCTCGACGCAGGAGGAGCGAAGAAGGATAAGTACAAGCCCATCCCCATGGACCAGATCACTTATGCCGACGAGCTCGGCACCGGCGCCTTTGGCGTCGTCTACAAGTGCACGTTCCAGGCGACCAAGTGCGCCATCAAGAAGCTGCACAAGAAGGACGAGAGGTCGGACGCGCTCGCCACGGCGCTCATGGCCGAGTTCCACGTGATGAACGCGCTGCGCCACCCGAACGTGCTGCTCACGCTCGGCGTCGCCGAGGACAGCATCGAGGGCAGCAGGGGCATCGTCATGGAGCTCATGGAGGCCTCGCTCGCCGACGTGCTCCAGCTCGCGGCCTTCGAGCAGTACGCCACGTGGAAGGGCTCCCTCTACTCCATCGCCTCGGACGTGAGCAACGGCATGGCCTACATCCACTTCAACAACATGCTCCACCGCGACCTCAAGCCGGGCAACGTGCTCCTCGACGCTCAGTGGGTGGCCAAGATTGCCGACTTCGGCACCGTCTTCGAAGAAGTCGACGTCAAGAAGGCTGGCAGCGACGGCGGCGACATCCAGGGCACGCCGCCCTACATGGCGCCCGAGATCGTGAAGATGGGCACGTACGACAAGCCGGTGGACGTGTGGGCCTTCGGGTGCATGCTCGCGCACATGGCCTCGAAGCGCCCGCCCTACTCGTGGCTGACGCACATCGAGACGCCCAAGCAGCTCCTCCAGGTAATTGCAAGCGGCGAGTACTCGCCGCTCGAGCTGATGCTTGAGAGCGAGTCCACGCCCGAGAAGATCAAGCAGCTTGCCAAGCAGTGCTGCCACCCTGGCCCCATTATGCGCCCAACATTTGAGCAGATCTCGGGCCTGATCAGCGCAGCCATCGGGGACTGCGAGGACCCGCGCCCCGTGGCGCGCATCAAGAACAAGCGTCCGCTGCGCACCTCGCTTGCTGACACCGGGGGATCAGACCGCTCGAATTCGAAGGACGACTACCGCCCATCGTCGATGGACCAGTCGTACCGCGACAAGTTCAAGAACCGCTCCAAGTCGGCAGGTGGGCTCGAGAAGTCGTACCGCGCTGATGCGGCCTCGTCGCCTTCGGTCAGAGGCTCGTCGATGACCACCGCTGAGCAGGAGGAGCCGAAGGCTTCGCTCTTCCAGACCTTCTCTGACACGCTCCTCACCACCTTCACGCCTGGCAAGGCAGGGTCGGGCGGGTTCGGCGCCGCGCCTCCAACGCCGCCGAAGGCCGAGGAAGAATCGCCCCGGGTGCAGCCGGCTGCACCCGCCTTCTTGTCGACCTTTGGCCTCGGCGACACTCTCATGGCCACATTCACGCAAGGCGGTGCCAAACCGCCGGCCTCGGAGGAGGTCGACGTGTGAAGAGGGGGTGGGAAAAGGACGTGCAAAGAGGCGGGCTCTGAGCACTGTGATGAAGGCGTCAGAAGGCGTGGGGTACCAAATAAGGGTACCGGGGGGATGCGGCAGGAGGGCAGGCGTGGAGTGGCGGGGGGATGCGGCAGGAGGGCATAGGTGCACACCGCCATGACTGGCGTGTGCAGTCTGTTGCGAAGCTTCATCAAGCTGCAATACATGCAGCACATGTGACATAGTAGGCAAACCCCGCCGCCACATGTAATAGTTGCTAACTTGGCAACGGCTGGCAGGGTGGCCTGTGGGAGGCAGGGGCGTGGGGCGGGGGAGCGGTCGCAAATAGTCCGCATGACCGGATGACGGGTTAGGTGTGGGGTTTCCTGAGTGTACGACGATCTGTACGATTTGGTGGGGTTTCCCGTGTGTGTACGATCATGTACGATTTGGTGGGGCGTGGGGTTTCCTGTACGATTTGGTGGGGCTTACTGTACGAATTGGCGGGGTTAAGTCATGGGTTAAGTAAGTATAAAGGGCCTATAAAGGGCAACCATGTCGGCAACGGGGCATGGGCTCTCGCGAACGCGATCCGGGTTCGGCGGCGCTCAAGCCTCTCAAGGACAATGTGTATCGATTGCGAAACACTCTATTCCTCCCGTCCTCTTTCCTGCCGATGTAGAGCCGCCTGTCGTCGGTTCTGCACGCGCACTTGGACTGAGAGGCCTCCCAAATCACGTTTGAGAGTCCACTACTCTCGATTAGGAACGTTTCATCAACTTTGCCGGTCAGCAAGTTGGTCAGCATCTAATCCGCACCCACGTGCGAGGATCCCGTGACGGACGCCCCTTCGCGCGGCTGTGCAAAGATGACCACATTTGACCGCAACCAGCGCGTCGTGCTCGTCGGACTCAAAGAGCGCCACGACCTCAACGGGTGTGAGGCGAAGGTCATTCAGGAATACCAAGGGCGCGTGGCCATTTGGCTGACAGTCTCGGCAGAGTGCATTCGTGTTAAGCCAGAGAACCTCATCGTCGCAGATGAGTCGCAGACGGCGTCGCCACAAACCATCCGCGACGCCCTCGCGCCGGCACAGCAGAATGGAAGCCCAAAGGTGACGCTGCCACCATCTGCTGCAGAAACGCGAGAGCCTGTGGGCTCTGCGTTGACCACCGCGGCAATCCAAGAGATTGCTTGGGCTGTGCTGCTTGCGTTCGCCACCCTCCTCGGCGCCCTCTTCGGCACGGTCGAGAAGAAAGTGTCAGCTCGCGTTCGTGCACCATGAACCCTGCCGATGCGCATGACCCCGCCCATGACCTGCCTGCGCCTCGAAGCAACATGGAAACCGCTTCAGGGTGAAGTGTGCGCAGGCCGCTTGCGCCGGACATAGAGGCGCTGTCCCCCATCGCTCGCTCAGTAGGTGGACACTCAGGATAGGTGGGCACTCAGATGATGGCGAGTGCTCGGCGCGAGTGCGTGCTCCTCGCTATGCTCCCTTGTCGCGTGTTGAATGTGTGGTGCTCGTCCGTGCTGGTGAAGTCGAGGAGAGCTCCTCTCAGTCCCGTGTGCCGTGAGAGGATTTAGGGCAACAGTGCCAGTCAGTCAATCAGTTATCTTTCGCGGTCTGGGACGGTCCCTCCCCGCACACACCACCGTCACTAAGTACGGCTCCCGCCGCTCCCGATCAACTACTAAACGGTACTAAAAAGTACTCGCGTTAATACTTCCGTACTCGCGCTCAGCGGCTCACAGTCGTCTCTCGGTGCAAGAATTGCTTTCTTGCTTCGTTGCTTGCCTGCGCTCGCTGTGCCTGTAGATGTGACTTTTTTGAATGGAAGTTCCCGATGGTCCCGTACAGTAACTGTCCTCGCGTTCATTTTCCTCCCACTACCAAAAAAGCGCCGGCACCCCCGGTGCCGTTGAACCGGAATGGCGTCTCCACGGGACCTGTGGCTGTGCGTCTTGCCGTGATGGCAAATTAACGTGAACGTGAAACGTGTCGTGAACCGGAATGGCGCCCGCTGGACGTCGAACATGGTCGAAACCCAACGTGATGACGTAACCGTCTTGGCGTGCTCGCGGTCGCGGGCGACGAATGGTGGCCGACGATGGCCGCGACACCCCCTGGTTGGTGCGCGAGCGTGCGATCCGGGAGGCGCAGGCAGCGACGGCAGCGCACGTGGCGCTCCAGCGGCAGCGCGATGCTGAGCACCAGCGGGAGCTTGCACGGCAGGCGGCCGCGCGCGCAGCAGCTGAGCGCGAGCGCATCGACGATGCGACGAGAGGCTGGGCCGAGCGCCGTCGGGAGCAGGTCGTGCAGGCTGCGACGAGGCGAGTACCCCAGGCGCCGTGGGGTAAATCCGCGAGCGCCGGTGCTGGCGGCGCAGCAGGGCGGACGGCGAGTACTTCGGCGGCGGAGCTGGCAGCGGAGTTGGCGGCTGAAGATATGGCGGCAAAAGATACAGCGGCAGCGGAGATGGCAGCGGAGCCGGCGGCTGAAGATAGAGCGGCAGAAGATACGGCGGCTGCGGAGCCCAAACTTGATTGGAAGGAGAAGGATGAGAAGGCGGTGCTTAGAGAGATGCGAGAGCGCGACGAGCAGCAAATTGCTCATCAGGCTGAGGAGAAGGCGGCCGAGAACGAGGCGATCCAGGCGGCATTGACCGTGTCGGCAGAGCGGCGTGCAGTCAAGGCGGGGGCGCAAGAGGAGGGGAATGCTGAGGAAGCACGACAGAACCGCGCGATCGTCGCTGCGGAGCAACGCGGCCAGGTGTGGGCGAGTCAGGCGGGCGCCCACCATGGCGCCCACACCAGTCCCACACCGTTGCATGCGTTGCATGCGTTGCATGGCGCCTTGCAGCGGCCCAAGGAGCCTGGGCCGACGTGGATTGGCATCGCGTACAGTGACCACTGGGCGTAAGTGCTTGTAGCCAGCCGCGGGCCTACTGCTACATGTACCGCTACTCGTCTATAGCCGCCGAGACACCGAGAGCCGCTGCCCGCCGACGGCGAGAGCGACCTCGGTGGCCCGTACGCTCGGCTACGCTCGAAGCGAGGCGAGAGTCGGCGCGATGAGCGTCGCGTCAGACGGAGAATACGGTACGATCACAGAGCGATACAAGGGCGCCGGTATTAATAGGCGTGTCGCGCTCTTGGTCGGGCTCTGTAGGTATGGACCGCACGTACCGTACTAGGCTACCGCGTACCAGTCGGGTGGACGATTTTACATTTTTAACCGAACTCGTTGGTCGAATTCGTGGAAGTCAGTCGGAAGGCACCGTTCCCGCGGCGCCCAGGAGCGTGCCAGCGTCAGTCACACGCGGGTCGCAATTACCCAATAGCAACGCCACCGGACCAGCCGTGTCAGACACTGTGGGCGGCGGGTCTCGGACTGGTTGTGCGTGTGGCGACAGACGTCCGACCGAGACCTTCACACGATGACAGATGAGGCGACCGCGCGGCGGTTGCGATCGGTGACCCGATGACGGTGTCGAGTGTGAACTTAAGGCGGCTTCTTCGAGTCTCGTGCGCCGTCGGTCTCGTCAATCTCGTCAGTCTCGTCAGTCCATCGAGTCTCGTGCGCCGTCAGCACGAAGGGCACGGACTGCTGTAGACAGTGAGCAGCACGCGCTTCTGCTGCGAGGATGCCTCGTACGGCAGCCGTCCATGCTGCACGCGCATGTTGTCGAGCATCAGCCAGTCTCCAGGGTGCAGCTTGAAAGCATAAGTGTGCTCCCAGGCAGTCCGCTGCACCTCTGCCACGAGCTTGGGCGGGAAAGGCGTGCCATCCGCAGCGGTCAGTGAGCCCGTGTGCACGATGTTCCACCACACTTCAGCACCGCTCGAGGCATCGCGCACGTAGCCCGGGTGAACGTTAGTCACAGTCAGGCAGCCATTAGTGTCCCAAACGAGGTCTTCAGCTAGGAAGCCCATCTCAAGGAAGAAGGCGACCGCGGCCTCGCGCGGGGCGTCGTCGGGCAGCGCGCACTTCCCTTGCCATGAGCCGAGTGCGGCGGTCGTCACCTGCGGCGGCGGCGGGTTTCGGGCGTCGAAGAAGACCCGCGAGTACCGGATGCCGCCGTGCTCCTTGAGAAACTGTCGGACCGAAGCCGAGTGCGTCGTGCCGAGGTCGCAGTTGCGCGCCAGCGTCGATTCGCCGCCACTGGGCGCGTCCTGGACGCAGTAGAGCCCGATCCGTCCGACAGTTGTCGGGTTGTAGCATAGCTCATTGTGGTTGAGTAGCAGAAAGTCAGGCGGCACGTTCGTAGCTAAGTCGATGCCCGAGAGCTTTTCGCGGCCTGCGGCGGGGCCGAGGGACGTGTACCGACCTTCGACCAGCGGAACTGGCGCCTCCTCGTCGAGGCAGCCCTTCCAAAAGTGCGCAAACTCCTCCGCCGAGCGCATCGGTAGCCCTCGCAGCAGCACAGCTCCATTCCCCACTATGTGCTCTTCGATGGCACGCCGCGCGGCGCCGCCCCACGCTCGAAGTGCCTCGGGAGAGCACGCCCCGGCAATGCCGTCTGTGGTGCCATCTGCTGCTGTGCCGCGCACCACAGTCAGCACGTCGGCAGTTGGCCCCTTGCAGAAGAGTGACTTGGTCGCAGCGCCAAAGCCGCCTGGTGTCTTTGGTGCCGTGCCACCGCCTTTGCCCTTACCCTTATCGCCTGTCTTCGAAGCCTTGGATTTGACTGGAGAGGATTTGGCAAGAGTCGTCGCCGTTGCCGAACCAGGTGGCGTAAGGGCCCATTTCTCGAACCAACCAAGTTCCAAGGGCACTCGACTCGGAAACCTTTTGAGCTCGTCGTTGCTCAACACAAACTTCGGCGAACCGGCTATCGCTGCCGCGTGCACATTCGGCGATATCGAGGGTGCATCGAGTGGCAGCAGCGCCAGCTCGGCCAGAAGCAAGCTCACGAGCATCGTGTTTATGTTCTCTGCGGACCGGGAGGTGTGAACGTTAACACGACGAGTGGTGAGTGAGTGAGTGAGTGAGTGAGTGAGTAAGTGAGTGAGTGAGTGAGTGAGTAAGTGACTCACTCACTTAACACGGACAGACGCGGCAACGGTGCTCGCCGGCGGGCTGAGGTGTGTGTGTGCGAACTTCAACCTGAAACTTGAAACCTTTGGCTGTGAATCTAACTATTGTACTGAGTATCAAGTCTCATTCACACGAGCGATCCACGAGATCACACATCACAGTTTGGGTCAAGGGCTCAAGGCGAACCCGTACTTCAAAAGACGGATACGAGCATTCCGTAGTATGTGGGAGCGAAGTTGGCAAGCACCCGAGGCGACCATCGCGACCAATTGCCCGCCGCTGCAAGTGCGCCATGCAGGAATACGAGCGAGGTGAACCCACAAGACATGGCCTGCTTCTCAAGCTGAGCCGCCTCGTCGAGAAGCGCAGAAGCATTCGCCATCGGATTCCCTGCCCAACGGCCCACCGCGGCATCAAACGGCGCAGCCGCTTCGGAAAAGCCATAGGGACCCGATGCGAGATGCGTGTGCGCAAGATCAGAAGACATGAGCAGGGCGACGCGCTCAGGCATCGCATCGAGCACGCGAAAAGCGGCATCGCCCAGCCGCAGTAGTTCGGGGACCATCTGTGCAGAAGCCGAGTATCGGCGAAGAGGCTGAGAGAGGATGACAATCTTGGCGGCTTCGCGCACGCCGGGTGTGAGGAACGTGAGTGGAAGAACCTCACCCCACCGAATGGCCTGCGCCTCTGAATCTGCGAAGCTAGAAAGGCCGGAGACGTTCATGCCGTGGAGCGCAGCGAGCAGCGCGTTTGAAAGCTGCGCATCCAGGGTGACGTTCATGGGCACCTTGTACTGCGGGAAGGATGAGTTCTGAAGATCACCGCCAACCATAGCATATCCAGCACCATAGGAGTTCGTGTAGAAGGCGAAGTCGTCAGACAGCGCCACACCATGCGGTGTGGACAGAAGAATCACGTCTGGGGAAAGCGCCGACAAGTAGCGACCGGCTGCCTTCGCCGCCCTATGGACCTCGAGCGAGCCGTTCTGGTATTGCACGAGAGACGGGTCGAACGCAAAATCGCCATGCGGGACAATCACCGCTCCTACGATTTTACCACCAGCGTCGGCAAGGCAGAGCATGCCGATGATCACGCGGAGCATTGAACTTCATTCATCAAATTGGTTTCAAGCGGTGTCACCATCATGTTTTGTTGGTTCCTGTGAACGAGGCGAAACCGGTCAAAAACACCGGGGTGGAGCCGGGACACAGGATGACCTACCCGTACTTACTGACACAGTTTCTGTGACGCGACCACTCAATTCAAAATCAGGTGGAGGTGGAGATTCATCAAGTGAAAATAGTGATCTCTGATCAGTTTAAATAGTAAACAGTGTAAATAGTGATCAGTGCGACCGCGAACACACGCAGGGTCGAAAGATAAGCCCTTTACGTCCCATGCTCTCCGATGAGCAACGGAGGGGAGGGCTCCGCTAGGGCTCCGCGCCACCCCTCGGGCTCCATGACGCCTTCACGTCCACACTTTCCACCTGCGCGGCCCGCCCCTTTCGCGCCTCGCACGCGCCACGCGGCGCCTCTCCCCTTTTATGGGATGAGGAAGCCGCCGACGCAAGGCGCACGGTACGGCGCCCACGGACCTCACTTTTTGCCAAAGAAGCCCATGATGCTTGCTTTGCCCGACGCCGGTTTGCTGGGAGCGGCGGGAGCCTTGCCCTTGGCACCGCCCTTGCCTTTGGGCTTGCCTTCCGCGAGCTCCTCCGCATCGACAGAGTCCATGCCGCGAGCCTCCTTGCCTTTGCCGGCGCCGCGCGCGGGCGCCGGCTTGGGCGCCGGCTTGACCGATGGCTGAAGCTTGGCGGTGGCTGGCTTGGCAGGTGCAACAGCCGAAGAGCCCGCCGCACCGGCGCCCGTGACGGCGCCCGCGGGCCGCATGCTCCCCATGGGGAGGGGCCTTTCCACCTCGCGCTCCACCCATACCTCCTCACTGACCATGTAGCCGCGTTCGTCCCGGTACGTGTTCAGTTCCTTGACACGCTCCTTGACCACGTACGTGCGCGGCGTCTCGCCCACGAGTGCCTCCTCGGCCGCGTCGTCGGCGCCGCCCGCGTGTGGCGTCACGTCCGCCGCGTCTGCGTCGTGCGCCTCCCCATCCTCCTCGTCCGCCGCCTCCTCACCCTCGTCGTAACGCTCGTCGGAGAGAGGCGTCGTGGGCGCCGCGGGACCATTCGGCTTACGGCGCTTGCTCGATTGCTCTGCCTCCGCCGCCTCCTCGGTCGCCTTCGCCTTCGCCGCCGTATTGGCAGCCGTCGCCGCCGCCGCCGCCGTCGCCGCCGCCGCCGCCTTGGCTGCTGCCGCCGCTTTGGCTGCCGCCGCCTTGGCGGCCGCCGCCGCCTTAGCCTCCTCCGCCGCCTTGGCCGCCACCGCCGCCTGATTGGCTCGCTTCAGCTCCGCTGCCTCTTCCTTCAGCCGTTGCTTGTATGCTTGCTCGTGCTCTTCGGCGGGCTCCCCCGCGGCCGCTGATGCCATCTCGGCGTCCTCCGCCGCCGCGCTCGCAGCCGACGATGCGGCCGGTGCCTCCTCCGCCGACGCCTCCTCCGCCGCAGCGGCCGCCGATGCCTCGGGCTTGGGCTTCTTGGCGGGCGGCGCGACGCTCACCTCCTGAGCCCGACCCGTCTCCTCGACCTCGTCCTCCTCGTCCGAGTCAAGCACGCGGCTCTTGCCCGGTGCCTTCTTCTTCGCCGGCGCCGCCTTGGGCGCCTCGCCTCGGGGCTCCGGCGCCGCCTTGGGCGCCTCGCCTCGGGGCTCCGGCGCCGCCTTGGGCGCCTCGCCTCGGGGCGCCGGCGCCGCCTTGGGCGCCTCGCCTCGGGGCTCCGAAGTGGCGTTCGGGGTGGCGCTTGGGGCCGGGGCTGCGGCCGGTGGGCCCGCCTTGGCAAAGAGTGCTGAGAACCCGCCCGCTTTGGTCGGGGGCGGCGGCTTCGCGGGTGCGGCGCTCTTCTTCGTGGCCGCCGCTACGTCCCTGCTCTCCCCTGCCTTGCCGGCCGCATCCTCCTCCGCGGCAGCGGCCTGGCCGTCGGCCCCAGCTGTGGTTGCTGCCGCCTTCTCCTCCGCAGCGAGCCCCTGGGCCTCCTTGCCCTTCTCCTTGCCCTTCGCCTTGGCGGCTGCGGCCGGCGCCGGCGCCGGCCGTGCGGGTGCCGTAGTTGCGCTCTGCCAGGGCGCCGCAGCGGAGACCGAGCTCGGCGTGGCGGCGGCTGGCATTGGCGGCGGCGCCACGGCGGCAGGCGGCTCGGCACGCGCCTTACGCTTGCGCACGACCGCGGCCGCGCACTTGACGGAGGACCAACGATTATCGAGCAGGCAATTGGGTCCCTTGCCCAGCGTGTCGTACAGCTTGCGGTCCTGCGTCTGGTTGAGCACATACAGAGGCTCGCCGGAGGTCGCCTTGGCCGTGTGCAGGCTGTAGATGTGGCACGCGGTGAGCGGCTCGAAGGTCGCCTTGGCGTCGGCGAGGTGCTCCTCCGACACCAGCCGGTATTTCATCGCGCCGTTACCATCCTTAACGCTGCCGCCGAGCAGATAGACGGCGTGCACCACGCCGTCGGTGGCCACGCCCTTTTTGGGCCGGTGCGCCTCTGCGTAGCTCCGAAGCACCTCCTTGGCACGTGAGACAGGCACGGACGCGTGCTGCGCGTAGTACCGGAACGTCACGAGCTCGTGCTGCGAGAGAAGCTCCTCGAGCTCCTCGTGGTCTTCAGCGCAATCGGCCATGGTCCACTGATAAACCAGTTTTCGTGAACTTGCCGCCATTTTCGATGAGATCCCTCATCAAAGGGAACTAAATTGTACTCAGCTTCTCGCAAACTATGCGGGCGACCCCCCGCATGTGGGGAAGCAGAGAACGTCACGAAAAAGTGGTTTGCTGTGCTGATTGTACATGTTTCGGGCATCACAGAACTGCCTCGTTGGACCTGTGGTGTCGGCAGCGCATTCGTGTTTCGCCTCGAGCAGGACCTCTGAGTAAGTTTTGGTGCGGCCGCCTTCCATGAGGACGAAACATATACAAACATGCATGCGCAGTGTTATTTATCCTTTTTCGGAAGCACGAAAATGCTGCTGCATTGGTACTTTCATCTCATGGCGGCGGTGTTTACTCTTGTGTATACTGCGGGGATGGATCCGAAGTACGCAATCGTCCTGCAAGTCGATCACGACGGAGCTTGCTGCGAAGGCTGCGTCTGCCCCTGGGTAGCTCTGTCACCCCCTCCCCTGCCGCTGCTGCCGCTCCAGCCCTCTCACGAGACACGAGAGGTGCCTTCGCCACCGCCCGCTCCAGTGGAGCCAACCGACGGATCCTGCGCGTCATGGTGCCCATTTCACACGGCAGATTGGGATACCAAGTGCAAGGCATATCAGCCATGTCGCGGCTGTGTCGAGTGCCCAGCGACAGAATGCGAGCCGTGGTGCACACGACCTGCAGATACTACTGTGGGTCTTCCAAATACCGATTGGTATACCAAGTGCACTGCGTTTCCGTCATGCCGTGGATGCCTCGAGTGCTTAACGCCACCGTCCCCACCACCTGGGCCGACAGACTGCACGACTGAGACCGTGGCCGTTGCCTTCGTAGCCTCCGGCGACGTGTCCGACTATGACCAGAGCGTTCAGGATGCAATCGCCCTGGCGTTTGCGACCGAGGCAGGCGTGGATCGGCGAGCAGCGACCCTGTCAGCGACCCTATCTGGCGAGCCCGCGTCCGTGCTCATCTCTGCGACCCTCGAGGTCCCGGAGGGCAACGGGGAACAGGTCGTGCATGCCTTCTCGACGGGCATGCTTGCGAGCGCGTCGACCCTTGAGGCCGTCCTTGCTCAGTATGGGGTGGCCATCGAGGTGGTGCGAATCACGGACCAAGGGACGCTCGACATGTGCACGGACGTGGAGATTCCGCTGATCGACGATTACACCGACGACGGAGACGACGACGGTGACAATCACACCGACGTCGGACCGGTTGGAGACGACGACGCCAAAGACGGCGTGCTCGAGCCCAACGCGCCCGTCACGGCGCCTGACGCAAGTCCTAGTGGAGCGCCAGACGCTCTCGCGCCCAGCGCATCACGCGCCGCGGAGCCGGCACGTCCATCAACAGATCCCGGCATGAGGCCGGTCGATGACCCATCAGCCGTTAACCCTGCCGAGCCCAGCCCCACACCATCAACAAACCCCGGCATGAGCTGGCCTGACCCGGCCGTGAACCCGGTCGTGAACCCAGCCGATCCCAGCAGCTCCCAACATGCCAGGGCGCCGACACCGTTGGCGTCGCCCTCACCATACCCCGGCGATGGCGGCGGCGGCGGCGAAGACGACGGAGGTGGTGGCGCTGGCGGCGGCGATGACGGCGAAGACGGCGGCGATGGCGGTGGCGGCGATGGCGAGGGCGACGATGGCGATGGCGAAGGCGGGGAAGGCGGCGGCGACAGCGGCGGCGGCGACGGTGGTCGCGGCGAAGGCGGTAGCGACGAAGGCGGTGGAGGCGATGGTGATGGCGGCGGTGGTGGAGGCGGCGGCGATGGAGGTGGTGGCGGCAATGGCGGCGATGGCAAAGGCGGCGATAGCAAAGGCGGCGATAGCAAAGGCGGCGATAGCAAAGGCGGTGGTGGCGGCGATGGCGATGACGGCGATGGTGATGGCGGCGGCGGCGGAGGCGGCGGTGGCAAGATCGGCGGCAGAGGCGGCGGTGGCGGTGGCGGCGATGGTGATGGCGGTGGTGATGGCGGTGGTGGCGGCGGCGGCAACGGGAACGGCGGTGGCAGCGGCGGCGGCAACGGCAACGGCAATGGCAACGGCGGCGGTGGCGGCCACGCAAGGCGCGGTGGCGGTGACGGGCACGCGCCATCGCTGTCACCCGACCCATCCCCTTCGCCGTCACCGGATCCATCCCCTTCGCCGTCACCGGATCCATCCCCTTCGCCGTCACCCGACCCATCCGCATCGCCGTCACCGGACCTGCTGCCGCCGCTAGAGGAGTGCACTGATCGAGCAGGCAATTGGGTCCCCTGCCCAGCGATGACCACAGAGCGGCGCGTCCGCGCTTCCGTTGGGCTGCCCCCCCACCGCGAGGACGCCCACGAGGACGCCGCCCCGCCAGCGCGCTCGCCACAGAGCCAGACGCTCAACATAACGCTCAACACTGTCGAGGCGGAGATGATCGAGAGGCTCCAGCGTGAGGTTGAGAAGCTGCGCGGAGCCAGGCGTGGAGCGCGGCCGCGGCGCGCGACGAGCGCGAGCGCGGCACATCCGACATCGCGAGTACGGCCACTCTCAATGCCGGTTGTGCGGAGTGGCGATTAGAAGCAAGTTTGTACAACGAAGTACGAAGCGTATGCGCTATCTTGAGTAAGAGATCGGTCACCTAGCGTAGTATTAATACTCGAGTACAATTATGACAATTGCCGGATTAGCGCGTTATCGCTGCCGACCTGACCGTCCTTCGCTTGCCCCACTACCTCTTACCTCTACGCACGAGCAGGCTTACACAGGAGTAGTCACACCTCTGCCAACTCGCGCCCAGCTGAGCCCGCGTCTGCGTCTCGCCCCTCGCGCTCTCCACGGCTCCACGCCTCTGCATCGCACCGGCCGCGCTCTCCGACGCTACTACACTATCAAGGCGGAGTACGTGTCTCTTCGAGCAAGTGCCGCCCTCTCGGCCTGTCCATTGGCGCTACGGGCGTGCTGCTGGACCAGCTGGGCGGCACCGCTGCGCCTCCTGCCACGTGCGGATCTGCCTACGCACGGTGTGATTGGGGAAGAGCATCTTGACCTTGAGCTCGGCGCCCGTCATCGGGCTGGTCGAGTGGCCGACGAGCCACTCCTCGATCGCACGCCGCTCGTAGGTATGGCCGTCCGCAGCCGAGACCGGGTCGATCATGAGGTTGTGCGTGATGGGGCAGATG
>Ga0180443_101012_pt1 | contig 18002 bp, 10 predicted proteins | sample ChrtobMetP5_32mM_FD_119753 | JGI IMG/M metagenome (GOLD analysis project Ga0180443, IMG submission 119753) | Chrysochromulina tobin associated microbial communities from unialgal haptophyte culture, Seattle, Washington, USA - P5_32mM MetaG | ecosystem: Host-associated > Algae > Haptophytes >... | reverse complement strand
CTCCGCCGCCGCCCAAGCAGCCGCCGTCGCCGCCGCATCCCCCCCCGCCCGCTCCCCCGCCGCCGCCCCCCCTGCCGCCGTTGCAGGTCACGGTGACCCTCTCGTTCCGGGTGGCGGGCAATCCAGAGGACTTCGACACCACGGAGCGCAACGCACTGCTGCACGCGGCTGCACGGGCGCTCGGCTTCACCACCGGCGCCCCCCCCGGCTCCACCGTGCTCATCACCGCAGCGAGCGTCAACATCCAGATGGCTTTCCCGACGGACCCGTCGACGGCGGCGACGATCCAGAGCACCGCCGCGAGCTTCACGAGCGCGACGGCGCTGCAGTCGGCCATCACGGCCGAGCTCACGTCGCCCTCAGACGGCAGTGCTCCAGTCTCGCTAGCAGTCGAGAGCACGGGCGTTACGGGTCTCACGGTGACGAGCGCCCCTTCCGTGACGACGGGCACTGGAGCACCCGGCTCCGGTGGCTCCGGTGGAGTGGACTCGCAGACCAACAATCCCACAGTCGGGCTCGGGTGCAAGCAAGGCGACGGCGTGTACGCCGTGGACGCCTACAGCCTCGGAGCGGGCGTGGCCCTCGGAGTCTTCGTCGTCATCGCCTTCGAGGTGGTGCTGCTTGTCCTGTTCTTCTTGATCAGGAGAAAAGCCCTACCCTGCTCGGGCCGCAATGCTGAGGCCCCTACTAGGCGCCCTCCAAGGCCCCCGATTCAGAATGAAGGGCTGGCCCCCCTGTTGTTCTCGGATGTTTCGCAGATTTCGCAGGCCTCGGAGCAGTCGACCGCGGAGCTCATCTCTTCACAGCAGGACCCGTAGGAGCAGTCCGCGGAGCTCATCTCTTCACAGCAGGACCCGTAGGCGCAGCGCTCGATTCGGCGCTCGACGGACGACTCTGACGGCTCAATGCTTGCCATGATACGAGCTTGTAGGGCGGGCATGCGGGGGAAGGCAGAGGAAGGAGCCATCGCGCGCTACGCCGTGGCGCGTGGCGGCGAGGGCGTGCGCGCGACGTCGACAACATACAATTCCAAGCCCGGGACCAATACAGCAGGGCGGAGTCGGTGCGGACACGCTGACGGAGAGTCGGAACACGTCGGACGGAGCGAAAAAGCGTCTGACATAGGTCAGAGGCCGCAGTCTGAGCGTGTATAGGGCTGTTCGCGAGTATTTCCGACAGCGCGAGTCCAAGTCGTGTGTGAGGCAGTGAGCAGCGGTATTGCGGCGGTGCGGCTAGTGCGTTTGGAGAAGTGTTTCACAACCCCCTGGACCTGCCAGACCATTCAAAGGAATTTGACACCATTCACATGACCCATTCACACACGGAAGACCGAATTGCGAGCACCCGCGAGCACGATGGATCAGAGGATCGCGTATTTGTTGGACCGGACTGCCGAGAAAGCGAGAGCCCAGAAAGCTGCGGTCGCAAAGCAGGTGGCGCAGAGAGGTCACGCCTGCGCTCGAGCCGATGCCGACGCCGCGGTCGAGGATCGCGATGCTGCGGCCGCCGAATTTCAGGATGCCAACCAGACGGATGGTGGCATCTGGAATGGATCACGAGCCAAGTCGATTGGCATGGAGACGCAGGCCGCTGCAGCTGAGGTAATGCAAGCACCGCCAGTGCACGTAGGGAGGGGCCAACGCGTTCAAGTCATCGGCTTGGAAGCCAAGCCAGAGTACAATGATGAGCTGGGCACGGTCATCTCTTGGGAAGCCGCGAAGCAGCGTGCGGGCGTGCGTCTCGATAGCGGCGCGAGCCTGTCTCTGAGACCAGCCAACCTCAGGCCGGCCGCCATCACTCAAATGGAGCCGACGGTCAGTGCGGAAGCGGCCGAGCTGTGCGGGACGGACGCGACGCTTGATTCTTCCGCGTGGTGATGAAAGCGATTGCCAAGGGGTCCACAAGAGATAAGGCATTGGAGCTACGCTAGTGAGATTGCTGCAGTTAGTGTATCGCTGACAAATCTAGTCGAGAGAGTGGGACACGAGAGAATCAGACCGCACGTGGCCCCGGACCGAACCGTCCGCGCGGCGGGCGGGGCGCTAGATGGTGTAGCTACGGAAAACATAAAATAAAGCGGAGAGTGTGAATCGAATGAGTGTTGACGGGCACTCAAGTCAACTCAAAACTCAAAATCTCTGAGTACCTCATGAGTACAACGTGAGCCAAGGACCCGCCGGCCGAGGCCGAGCGACGCGCGGCCGCGGGTCTAGGGGCGGATCGGTTGCTGTGCGATCACTTAAAAGCCTTTGTTTTTCAAGAGTGACATGTACGTGAGAGGGTGACAAGACGAAAGTGGGTGTGTGAACGAAATGGTTTTTGGTGTGAACAGTGGGAACTTAGTCCGCATTTCCTTTCTACGAGAGAGGAATTGCGAGAGGGGCTCGGCAGTCCGCGCCGAGGCAGAGCACGCAGCCCTGCGTGACGCAGCCGAGTTCTGCCTGACCCGAGCGCTGAGCCATGTCGTCGCTCATGGAGATCCTGCGCCTGGGGACAGTGATGGACTTTGGCCAGAATGAATTGGGCAACCGCGAGCGGCGTAAGCCCAAGGAGGTGCTCGAGGCAGAGGAGAAGGCGGCCGCAGAGAAGAAGGCGGAGGCGGAGCGCAAGGCGGCCGCGGAGAAGAGGGCAGAGGAGCGGCGTGCCGCCGAGGCAGCGCGCGCCGAGGCCGAGGCCAAGTCTGCCGAGGAGGCTGCCAAGGCACGCGAGCGCAAGCCGCCAAAGCCAAAGACCGACGCGGAGCTGGCGGCGCAGGCGGCCAAGATGGCGACGGCGGCGATGGCGGCGGCCGAGGCGGCCGGCGAGTTGGACGACAACTTGCTCGCCGCGGCGCTGCCCGCTCCGAAGCGGCCCGCGCGCAAGCCGGTCGACGCCGAGGCGGAGGCGGAGAAGGCGAGGGCGGAGCAGGCCAAGAGCGAAAAGGTGCAGCGGCGCGAGACGGTGGAGAAGCGGCAGGAGCTGATGGAGCAGCTTCAGCCGTGCCAGCAGCTGCTCATGCTCGGCTTCCCGCCCGAGGAGGCCGACCTCGCCGTCTGGTCCAACTTTGGCACGCTGACCAACGGCCAGCTCGAGATACGACAGTCGAACGTCAAGAGGGTCATCGGGGACTACGCGCTTGGGCGTGGTCTGTTCGCGCGGCGCGAGTACGCGGTGAACGAGATCATCACCGTGTACGGCGGCGAGCTCATCACGCAGGAGGAGGCCAAGCTCCGAAAGGAGGCGCGCGAGTCGCAATCTCGGCGCTATCTCATGCGCATCTCCGACTCGGACTTTTTGGTGGACGGCTGGCAATTCGCGTCGGGCATCTCGGACACCCCCAACGGGCCCGACGGCTGCTTCCTGCCCGTGTCGGAGGACGCGACGCAGTGGATGCAGGGCTGCGCGCCCATGGCCAACCACGACCCGGCCAACCAGAACGCGTACCTCTCCTTCGTGCCGCTGGACGTGCGCTCGGAGGCCTTGCGCCTCTACCCTCGCATCCCCACACTGAGGGCGCATCGGCGGATCTCTCAGGGCGAGGAGATCTTGTTCAACTACGGCTCGTCGATGCCGTTCATGACAAAGCTCGTCAAGGAGACGGCGGCCGTGGCTGAAGAGGAGGAGGCAGTCGACGAGGACGTCGTCGCCGAACCGCTCTCGCTCTCGCGGCGCGTGCCTGACCTCGACTGGGCGGCATTCGGGCTCGATGCGGGCAAGCTGCGCGCGCTGCTCGACGACTTTCGCAAGGTGCTCGCGCTCAAGGCGTACTACGTGCAGCAGCATGCGGGCGCCGCGCGCATCTTCGCCGCGCTGCTCGCGGTGCGTCACGACGCGCCGGAGCTGCTTCTCCGAGAAGTGATCCGATTGCATGCGGCGATGCATGCGTCAGCCGAACGGATACACAAGTGCGTGCGCACGGCCCACACGGCGCACCGCGCGCGCCTCGAGAGCGGCGGCGGCGGCGGCGGCGGCGGCGAGGTGGACGGCGGCGGCGGCGGCGGCGGCGGCGGCGACTCGTCAGGCACGCCGGAGGCGAGGACGGTCGAAAAGGCCCTTGGGCATCTCGTGGAGAGCTTGAGTCAGCTCAAGAAGATGATGCGGGCGGCGCGCACGGCGCTCGAGAAGAGTCTTGCCGACCCCTCGGCCGCCGCGCACCAGGAGAAGAGTGGCGGCGGCGGCGGCGCCGCCACCGCCGCGCAGGAGGCGGGCGGGCGGCGGAGCAGCAAGGGCGCCCATCTCGGCGCCAAGGGCAGACGAAGCAAGGCGGAGGTGGAGGTGGAGGCGGAGGCGGAGGTGGAGGCGGAGGAGGGCGGCGAGCACGAGGGCGAGGAGGAGGGTGAGGAGGAGGGCGAGGAGGAGGGCGAGGAGGAAGGAGGTGAGGAGGCGGAGGCGGCCGACGCCCACGCGGACAAGCCGTCGCGCAGGCGCCCACCGAGCAGCAGCAGCAACAGCAAGGGCGCCCAACACAACGCCCAGCACAAGGTCCGACGGAGTACCGGTAAGGCCGAGGCAGAGGCAGAGGAGGGCCTCGAACAGGAGGGCGAGGCGAGCGGGCGGAAGCGAAGGCGATCGTCGGACAGGGGCGCTCAGTACGGCGCGACCGCTACCGCGGACGAGCCCGCGCCCGCGGCGGCGGCGGCTCCCGCGGCGGCGCCCGCACCTTCACTGGAGCAACTAGTGAGTATGGATCCGAGTAAGTTCCTCGAGGGCATCGACGGCATCGACGCGGAGACGCGCGCGACGCTGCAGGCGGCCGCGTCAGTGCTCTTCGAGGGCAACGTGGACGCGTGGACGGGAGAGGTCGAGCCTATGATGGACCATCGAGCACTCCGCCGGCTGATGCGGATCAACTCGGGCGTCGCTGAAGAGAAGGCGCCCCGCGAGAAGAAGCCGCCGCGCCCGCGCCCGCCCAAGCCGGTCGTCGTCGTCGACAAGGAGGCGGCCGAGAGCGAGGCGGGGCTCGCGGTAGACTCGATCGAGGAGAGATGTGAATTCACAGAGGCTCCTCCCAAGCCCAAGGCACCCAAGTGCACCAAGCCGCGCCAGGCGTCGGCACACATGCTGCTGCAAGAGGCGCAGGCGCAGCCGTTGGAGATGGACCCGATGTCGAAAGAGCTGCTGCGGCTCGGAACGGTCATGGACTTTGGGCAGGACTGCTCAGGACGGCGCGAGCGTCGGAAGCCCAAGGAGGTGATCGAGGCGGAGGAGCAGGCTGCCAAGCTTGCCAATGAGAAGAGGGAGGAGGCGCAGAAGCGCGCCGCCCGCAAGAAGGCGGAGGCGGAGGCCGCGCAGGCGGCGGCGAGCGCGCCGGCGCTGACCGAGGCGGACGAGGCGGGGCAGGCACGCCAAGGGAAGCGAGGCCGACGAGCAGGCGGCGGCGGCGGCGGCGGAGGAGGAGGCGGAGGCGGCGGCGGCGGCAGCAGTAGCGGCGGCAACGGTGGCAGCGGCAGTAGGGGCGCGCCGGCGGAGCGCCACGCGCACGGGCAGCGGAGTGAGGAGGACGACGAGGAGGAGGGCATCGTCGAGGACGAGATGGACGCCCGCGACGGCGCGCTCGAGTCCGGCGAGGGCGAGATCGAGCACGAGATCGAGCACGAGATCGAGATCGAGATCGAGCACCAGCCCGTGTACCATGAGGACGATGAGGAGGAGGTGGTCGAAGCGCCGCGCCATTCGGCGCGCAATCGGGCGCGCGATCGACCGCGCGATCGGGCGCGCGAGGAGGTTTCTTATGAGGAGCACGCGAGATCGAGGGATGCGGCCGAGGAGGCAGCGGCGAGCTCGCCACGGCGGAGCAGCTTGCGACGACGACGTGTGGCCTACGAGGACGAGGACGACGAGGTGGAGGGGGCGACCGCCCGCAGGCGGGCCTCGGCTGCTGCGGCCGCTGCTGCGGAGGATGCCGAGGCCAGGGGGGGCGACCTCGCGAGGCACAGCCGCGCCCTTCACGGCGCCTTGGCGCAGAGCAGCGGTGGGGCCGAGGACGCCCCCCACGTGTACACGTCTGAGGCGCTCGAGACGGCGGATGCTTTCGGGCTGCACGACCTGCCTAATTTGGGCGCCGACCCTAATTTGGATTCCGCCGAGCGCCCGAGCGCCGTACCGGTCACCAAACGCTTCAAGATTGGCAAGAAGAGCAAGACAAAGGCAGCGAGCACCGCCACAGCGGCCGCCACCGGCGGCGCCCACGGCGGCGCCCATGATCGTGCCGACGTGAGCGGTGACGGCGGCAGCTCCAGATACGTCCACTCGACGTCGGAGGCGTCGGGGGAGGGCGCGTTCGTGGCGTGCGGAGGACCCGGCGCATGCCAATCGTCGCCGTCATTGACGCCCTTTGCGCCGCCGCAGCCGTTGCCGACGCTGCAGGACCTCGCCTTCCTCGAGGACCTCGAACGTCTGGACAGGTGTGGCGGCGGCCAGGGGTCAGTCGCTGGCAAGGGAGCGGGTTGGGTCGGCGGCGGCGGCGGCGGCAGCATCGGCGGCGGCGGCAGCATCGGCGGCGGCGGCAGCATCGGCGGCGGCGGCAGCATCGGCGGCAGCATCGGCGGCAGCATCGGCGGCGGCGGCGGAGGCGTAGGTGGGGCCTATCCCATTAGCGCCGTGATGGGCACCATGGGCGCCACTGTCTGCGGCGGCAGCGGCAGCATCGGCGGCGGGAGCAGCGACGACGACATTGGCTTCTACATCACGCAGCTCGACACGATGCTTCGCCAACTGACGATGCACCAGCAGCTGCTGCATGAGCAGATGCAGTCGGCGACGGTGCGCTACCAGCAGCAAGAGCTGCAGCTACAGCAAGAGTCGTACCAGGCCCAGTGCGCCGGCAACCAGATGTGGTTCCAGCAGTGCCACGTGCGCCACCAGGAGCTGATGCATGCGGTGCAAGACCACCAGTGCTCGTGGCAGGCGGACTGCACGCGCGTCACTGGCAAGCTCGGGTTCGTCAAGCAGAACCTCGACGTGCTTCGGCGGCTCGATCTGCAAGGGCGCGAGTTCCAGCAAGCGCCCGCGCTCCACCATGGCGGAGACGCGAGCCAGCCTCTGACCTTTCTCGAGCAGGTGCTCCCCTCTGATGACCTCTGATGACCTCTGATGACCTCTGATGACCTCTGATGACGCTCAACATGACGTCTCTCACGCTCGAGCAGGTGCTGCAGCAGGTGTGCGCGATCCCGGGCATCACGACGAAGCCACCCGCTCCAGCGCACGGGGGGCCAGGGCGCCGTGATGGGCACGTCGCCACGCCCACCGTCTATGGCGGCTACGGTGGCGCCGGCCGCGCGGGCAGCGCACCGTCGTCGTCGTCCCTCAGCCCTCCGATAGGAGGCGTGGCGGCGGGCGGCTGGGCCAGCGGCGGCGGCGGCGGCGGCGGCGGCGGCGGCGGCTGGGGCGGCGCTGGCGCCGTGTCGGGCTCTGCTAGCAGCGGCTTGGGCTTCGGCGGCGGCTTCGGCGGCGGCACGGCGGCGGCAGAGGCGGGGTCTCCGGGCTCGTCCTCCTCTGAAGGCGCCGGCGCGCCAGCCCCCCCTGGCGCATCTGCGAGCGCCCCCCCACCACGCGCCCCCCCACGCGCCTCGCGTTGGTCCGACGCGAGGAAGGGCGACGTCGACGGCAGCAACGGCAGCAGCAGCTACAGGAGCAGCGGCGGCGGCGGCGGCGGCGGCGCCAGCGCCAGCCTCGCAGCAGCAGGAGCAGCAGCTCCCTCGAACCCGTCGGTGACGATCAGCACATGGTCCGCAGCGATGCCTTCGTGTATGTCGACCTTGCTCCCCATCCCGGACACGGGGGAGCCGCTGAACATTTGGCGCGAGCGGCTGACGGGGATCGGCGGCGCCACGGGCGACGGGCCCGCCGCTGCCGTGCGTATCAAGCAGGTGACCGGTGCCGAGGTGTCCATCAAGGAGGCCGAGGAGTCGAGTCGTATGAACGCGATCAAGATTACGGGTACTCCGGAAGGGGTGCGCCGTGCAGTCCCGTTGGTGCGCGATCTTCTCGCGCAGTGGCCGGCGGGCGGCGCGCTTGGCTCGGCAGCTGGGGTGGCGCGCGCCCAGCTTCGTCAACCGGGCTTCGAGGGCGCTGGGATGGGCGCTGGGAAGCCGCCGCCACCGCCTCCTTCAAAGTCTCTTGTACCGCCGCCGCCGCCGCCGCCACCGCGGATGCCTTTCGGAGGGGGTGCGCCTCCGCCGCCGCGCTCGCAGTCACCGGGAGCCTACGGCGGTTCGCCCCTGCCCCCGCCGCCGCGACCCGCACGTCGTACAGGCTTTTCGAGTGGCCCGCCTCCGCCTCCGCCTCCACCGCCGCCCTCGCGCCTCCCGAGCTCCGCTGGCCCGCCGCAATCGTCGCTGCGTCCGCCGCCGCCGCCGCCCATCCGCCCGCCGCCGCCGCCGCCGCCGCCCGCAGCGGCAGCAGCGAGGGCAGGCGAATCGTCGGGCTCGTCAGCTTCGTCAGCCTCGTCAACCTCACCTTCCCGCGGCAGCATGGCAACGCCAGCCGAGCCCAAAGGCGCCGTCGGCAGTAGCACTGGCGACGCTGCTGCCACGGGGAGCGCATCCTTCCCTAACTGCACCGGAGGGGGGGGCACGATGGCGGCGGGCGGCGGTGCGCCAGCAGCGGCGGCCGCGGGCACGACGTCACTCTCGGCGGGTTCGTCAGCTTTGTCAACCTCCGTGGGCACGACGTCACTCTCGGCGGGTTCGTCAGCGTCGTCAGCGTCGTCAACCTCCGTGGGCACGGCGCCACTCTCGGCGCACGCCGACGCGCCCAGCCTTGATCCTGCGGCACGTCGGCTCGCACGTCTCAAACGTAGGGAGTGTGAGGAGTCGGGCGCCGTGCCGGGCGCCGTGCCGGGCGCCGTGCCGGGCGTTGGTTACGTGGCCGCAGCTGCGGACTCGAGGTCGAGCGCCGAGTCGAGCGCAAGCCCCGCGGCGGCAACGGCTGCCCGTGCGCCCGCTGCCAGTGCTGCAGAGGCCAGCGCTGCCGCCGCCGCGGTGGCGGCTGCAGAGGCCGCGGCCGCGGTGGCGGAGGCCGAGGCGGCTGCGGCCGAGGCGGCGGCAGCGTGCGCTCAGGACGGCGCCGACGGCGCCGACGACGATGAGGCTACCGGCGCCGCCGCCACATCGCCCTCCGTCGCGAGCTGCAGCGGCGGCCTCTTCGGTGGCGGGAGCAGCGGCGGCTTTGGCTCGGGTTCCCGGCCGCTGCTCTCGGCGACCAAGAAGAAGCTCGCGACGCGCGCCAAGCTGAGCGTCGTCACCCTCGCCGAGAAGGAGCTACGCGAGATGCGCGAAAAGGAGCGCAAGGAAAGGGACACTGCGAAGGAAGCGGCGCTCGCGCTCGCACGCGCACAGGCGGCGAAGGAGGAGGCGGAAGCGTCCAGGGCGGCAGCCGCGGCGAAGGCCGCAACCGCCGCAGCGGTCGCAGCGGCCGCAGCGGCAGCCGAGACGAAGGCCGCAACCGCCGCAACGGCCGGAATAGCTCCACCTCAGTCAGCAGCGGCGGGGGATGCGGGCGGCGGCCCTTCATCCTTCACAGCGGCCCTTCACAGCGGCGGCCCTTCATCCTTCACAGCGGCCAACCGGCGCGATATCGGCGGCGACGGCGCGCGTGACGCGCTGACGACGCGCGCGCTCGGCACGGCGTCGCACACACGCGCGCCAGCGCTCGGCACAGCGCGTCCACGGAGCCGATCTCGCAGCCGCAGCCGTGGGCGCCATCGTGAGCGTTCGGCTTCACGTGAGCGGCGTGGCGGCGGCGGCCGCGGCAGCGGTGGCGACGCATCTTCACGGAGCCCGCGAGCGCACCGTAGCCGCAGCCGCAGCCGTAGCCGTAGCCGCAGCCGACGCCGCAGCCGCAGCCGCAGCCGCAGCCGCAGCCGCGGCCGCGGTGGTCGCGGCGATCGCGCAGAGCGAGGAGGCCGACGCGACAAGGAGCGCAGCCGCAGCCGCGAGCGCAGCCGCGAACGCGAGCGCAGCCGCAGCCCCGCGTTGCGGCGTAAGTTTCCCGACAAGCAAGGTGGCGGTGGCGGCAGCGGTAGCGAGAAGCACCGCGGCTCGATGCCCCCCCGACGCGAGTCACAGCGCAAGGGGCGTAGCGGCAGCCGCAGCCGCAGCCGCAGCCGCAGCTGCAGCCGCGAGCGCGGTGGCGGCGGCCGCTCCAGGGAGACGACGAAGCGACCTCCCAACCACCAGCCACCGCCGCCGCGCGGCATGGGGCGGTGAGTTGTCAGTTGAGATATGAATTGGCATACCAACTATATTACAATTACGAAGGGTTACGAGGCTTGTACGAAGGTGTTTGCGAGTTCGTTGAAACCGCTCTTGACGTAATTGACGTAATTTCCGGAATTCTCAAATGCTGACGCGTACCCTGCTCGACGCGCACTCAATACTGGACGCCGGGTTGGTGGGTGGCGGCCTCCTGTGGCGGCCCAAACCCTTCCACGATCATCGTGTCGCCTGGCGTGTGACACACCCGGGGCTGCATCGCAAAATCCTCTCTCTCGATGACGCCGAGCTGGCCGAGGTGCAACACAACCAGCGAGCGCTGCACGAGCTTGTTGGAGAGTACGAGCCGTCCTTTGCGCCCATGTCGCACGTTTCGCGTGAGATCGATGCTGAGGCACAGGCATCATTCAACCCATCGGCTTCTTTGCGCAAGAGCGACTCACGCGCGCACATTGGCGTGCCTGGGAAAAAGTGGAGGCAGGTATGACGGGGCTCTGGAGCGAACCGAACCAGCCTTCGCCCACCTTGATGCGATGGCCTCATCCTGCCACCTTGCCTCCCACATGGTCGGCCTCACGTGTGCCAGATCTCGGCCTTCGCGAGCGCGATGCCCAAGCGCCGCATACCCGCCGTCGAGTGGTGCTCTGGGAAAGGGTACTTGTCGCTGCAGCTCCTGGGGCAAGAGGCAGCCACGTCATCGATCTGCCTCGAGATCTCGCCGACGCTATGCGCGACTGGTCAGCAGCTGGCCTCCGAGGCTGGGCTCCCGCTCACCTATCGTGTCGCCGACGTCCTCAGCCTCGCGGATGAAGACCTGCCATATTTGGTAGGCTCGGGTCCGGCACTGCACGTGGCATTGCATGCATGTGGAGGGCTCCATCGGCGAATGGTGCGCGGCGCCGTCGCCGCGCGTGCCGCACACGTCGCGGTCGCTCCCTGCTGCTTCCACAAGCACCCACCTCAGGGCGACGGGGCGGCGCCCGCCCAACTGCTCTCGGCACGCGCCGCGAGGGCATCGCAGCTCGTGATCAGTTGGGAAGAGTTACGGCTGGCCAGCGCGTCCGGCTTTGCGGCGAAGCGGCGCGACGAGAATCTGCGCACCCGGGAGATTACGTGGCGTCTAGCATTCGCTGCGTGGCACCGGCGCGTGCACGCGCATGTGCATGGCGGCAACCGCGACGCGCCGCTGGTGTCGCCTAATTTGGACTCCATTCGAGGTTCGTCACATGCGACTAATTTGGACTCCAGCGGCCTCGAATGTGACGACATTCGCTGCGACCGATCCGAATGGGACCGTGAAGACCTACGGCGCTGTGAAGACGATGACGACGGCCGCGGCGATGGAGATGATCGCGCCCGTGACGGCGCCTACGGGGCGAGTGTGGAGGGCTCGTTTGGCCCGGGCGCCGTGCGGCTGCCGTCCGTGCCGAAGCTCCTTCTCTCACAGGGCGATAGCACTCGACACACCGTCGACGGCTTTCGCGCCTTTTGCAAGTGGGCCGTCTCCGCGCCTGGCAAGAGTGCCAGCTCGCGGGCTTGGCTCGCCTTGGCCCTCGAAGAGCATTTGACGAAACGCGAGGCGTCGCTTTGCCTCGAGCTCGGCGCGGCGCAGGCCGCGCGGCTCGCGCGGCTCGAGCTCGTGCGGCACGCGTATCAGCGCCCTCTCGAGCAGTGGCTGTGCCTCGACGTGGCGTTGTACCTCGAAGAGTCGGGCTACAGTGCGGAGGTTCGTCAACTGTGTGAGCGCTCCGTCTCGCCGCGCAATCTGCTCGTGTGCGGCGAGCGGCTCGATAATCTTTGAGTGCTCCCACGTTGCCGGGCCCAGAAATTAGGTGACAAGTTCAAGTTCAAGTTTTGTTTCCATGAAGTTTCCTTAACTTGACTTGTCTTGGCGTAACGCGACACTTTTCGCCCTCGCCTCTCTCGAATCTTGTGGTCGGAACGGAAGATCCCTCCCCCTGTCGCGCTCACCCCGCGACACATTCCGTGACAGACCGGGATCGTTGGCACCGGGATCGGCACGAGCGCCGATGGAATCGTTGGCGGAAGTCATCAAGGCGATCGCTCTCGAGCCGCGGCCGTTGGACCCCACAATGGCTGTGCCGCTGTCCGTGGGGGCGGCGGTGGACAGCCAGCTGCCGCAGCCTCCGCGCCTGGTGAGTTTGAAGGCAGGGAAGGAGGCCGCGGCGGCTGCGAAGAAGGTGGAGAAGGAGGCCGCGGCGGCTGCAAAGAAGGTGGAGAAGGAGGCCGCGGCGGCTGCAAAGAAGGTGGAGAAGGAGGCCGCGGCGGCTGCAAAGAAGGTGGAGAAGGAGGCCGCGGCCGCGAAGAAGGCTGAGAAGGCGGACAAGGCGAAGAAGGATGCCGCGGCGGCCGCGAAGAAGGTGCAGAGGGCGGAGAAGGCGGAGAAGGAGCTCGCCCGCACAAAGGTCGAGGCGGTGCGCGAGACCGAGCGCCGCACCGAGTACCGCTGGCCCCGCGGCCCCTGCCCCCTCAGCTGCGGCTGCGGCTGCGGCGGCGGCGGCGGCGGCGGCTGCAGCTGCCTTCGCGAGGATGGGTCGTTCACGTTGCCTCTGCCGCACATCGTGGGCGCTGTGGCGGGCGCGCCACCGGGGCAGCCTCCGGCGCCGTGGCGGTCGCTGATTGACATTCGGGAGACTCGTGAGCTCCATAATCAGCTCGCACACGAGATTCGGCAGCGGCAGCAGCGCGAGGGTCTCGTCGTTGTCCCGTGGGAGAGCGTCTCGTTCGACAAGATCTTGGATAAGGGAGCATTCAGCACCGTCACGAAGGCGAAGCTGAACATGACGCCGTGCGCGGTCAAGATGAACGATGTGCTCTCGAGTCACGGAGTTGTCGAGGCTCTCGCGCTGCTCGACGAGTGCTCCATGATGGCAATCATCCATCATCCGAACATTGTCAAGACGCTTGGGATCGCCTTCGACGCGCCCGCAAAGATCGGCTTGATTATGGAGCTCATGAACTGTTCACTGCATGAGCTCATGCATGCGCACGCCTTCAGCTTCCGCGAGTTGCAACGCTACGTCAATTGGGCAGATTCGCTGCTCGCGATTGCAACGGACATTGCGATCGGGATGACCTACTTGCACTACCGTCACATCATCCACCGCGACCTCAAGCCGCTCAACGTGCTCATGACCGACGGATGGACGGCCAAGGTGGCCGACTTTGGCGAGGTGAGCCTCATCAAAGGTGCACGCGATGCCCAGCACGACGCCGGCGTGCGAGCCGCTCCCACGGGCACGTGGCGGAGCAGATTTCTCTCGGCATTGGCATCCGAGGCCAGCGGCGGCGTCAGCGACTTGAGCAGCTTGGACGCCACTGAGGACCAGGCTGGGCTCAAGTCTGCCCCCCAACTCGTCGCGTCAAAGTTGACACTGAGGGCCGACAAGTCGGGGGTCGTGCGCATTCATGGCACTTTGTCATACCTATCACCTGAGGCTGCGAGCGTCGACATACCTACTGCGCCGCGGGTGGGTTCGCCAACGGACGTGTGGAGCTTTGGGTGCTTGTTGGCGCACTGCGCGGCGCGCGCACCGCCCTATACGGACGTAAAATGTCAATCGGCACACGAGGTGATACGACAATTGCGGGATGGTCGCGCCAAGCCGCTCTCGATGGTCGTCGAAGGCGACAACATGCCTGCGCTGCTCATGGCCATTGCTCGGGAGTGTACGTGCGTCGCCCCCGAGCAACGGCCCACGTTTGCCCAGATCTCGGCGCGCCTCACCGATCCGAACCTGATTCGTGTGGTTTGCTTCGAGGGCATGCGCATGGACGAGGAGGATCTCGATCTCGATCTCGATCTCGATCTCGATCCGAGCGACTCGGATCTCGAGGCGCGCCGCCCACCGTTCAATCTCTCCACACCGGAGAAGTGGACGAAGGAGGCCGACTGTCCCAAGCTCAGCCCGGGGTTCACTCTCAAGATCCCAAAGTCAAGGTTCCCGGGACCCAAACCCCCTGCCGTGCAGCCGTTCCCGGGACCCAAACCCGATTTCGTCCAAAAGGGGCTGCACGGCATCGGCATCGGCTTCCCCGAGGTGTGCACTGATCCCGAAGGGGACACGGAGCCGCGCGTGGGCTATGTCAACTCGCTGGTGGCGCACGTGCAGCGGATCGTCGGCGTGCACGCGGCCACAGCAGGGGACGCGAGGTGAAGGTGACGAGCAGCGTTGTCTTCCGCCTCGATAATAGATAATTTAGTCCATTGAATCATCGCGCCCTCCCGCTTGGCAAGCGCACCACCACGCGCACTCCACACCGTTTGCCCCCAAACCCGGACCATCGAGCCCCTCACGGCCCCTCGCGGTTTCTCAATTCCTTCGTCCTGTTATTTTTTAGGCTGAAGGTGACACGTACATTGAGGCTTAGGAGCGCTCGCGAGCGCAGTGCGCAAGAAGGCCGACGGAAAGAAGGCGCAAGAACGGAAAGAGAGCGGGGTTCTTGGGTCATCCGCGGCTTGTTTTCGGGCCCTAACAACAAGCCGCAACAAAATGTCGACGGCAAATTCAACGTCAGTCGGCCTTCTCTTCGTCACCCTCGCGCGTCTCTGGATAAAGTCGCCCATAGAGTCGACAGAGAAGCACCATGGCAATGACGGTGATTGCCGATATGCCGGTGATAGCCCATATGCTGTGATCGCCATCGATCAACGTGTAGCCAAAGTTGGTAATCTTGATCTGCACCATGGAAAGGCAGCAGTCTAGTATGGTAGTAGTCACTGAGACGGCAGCGGTCGCGTGACGACGCCTCTGATCACCTCGTCAGTCCCGCCAAGCACATGTGCACACAGTCGCGTCTGCGAGCGGAAACTTCACACTCGAGAGTTTCTTGCGGACTTTCGTCATCATTTCAATACAGGACCTGCAACCTCGAGACCGCTGATGCTTCACGGTGAAAAACGATCATCAAACTATTCTGGCGCTCTAGTTTTCTTGAGTCGCTGATTCGAGAACCAAAGAAGCACGTGGCCTCTCACCCACCGTCCGACCCGCTGTGTGCGAACGTGGGCGCGGCAGCGGCTTGATCCACTTGTTCCGCGTCATTTTCCAAGCTGCACCCTCGCAAGCGCTCCTCACACGCCGCCAGGCCCTGTGCGCGCAGCCGCACACGATTGCGCGCCGGGATGGCATCCGCGCCAGGGTACGATTGCACCGCTCGGAGAACGTCTATCTCCCGCAGGAGCTGCACGGTCGGAAAGGGCGCCCGGATACTGTAGTCACCAGCGTCGGCAGGAGCGCCGTCCTCGATGTACGTGGTGTGCGTCGCGTTCGGGTGGAAGAGAACGATTTGCAGATGCTCTCCGTGGCCGGGTTCAAGAATCGCCTCCTCCTGTAGACGCCACGAGAGCGAGACGAGGTCGCGCCAGCTGAGTGGATGGCCACCGGTGGCCTCGTTCAGTATGATCAACGTCGTCTCGCCGGCGGCTGGTGCCAGCGTCGGGTCGTCAATACCCCTTCGGAGAGCTGTTGCAGCTGCTGCAACCTCTCGAACGATGCCGTCCAAATTTTCAGCACGCGAGACGAGCAGATTGAGCTGCGGCGGTGCGCGCACGGGAGGAGCGAACGGACACAGTCGCTGGCCGATCACGATGCGATCGAGCCAGCGTCGCGTTGCGCGGAGCCTGCTGGCGCACATCTTCACTATTCGGTGGAAGCGAAAAGGCGAGCGCTGTGAACGCACAGTTCGATCATCTGAAAATGCGAGTGTGACATTTGTGTTGCTCCAACGCTTACCAGACGTCGAGCTGTGAACAGTTTCTTACACTAAACTGCTATTTATACCCCGTTACCAACAACTGGGGCTACTCTCTCTACCACAGCCGCTGCATCCATCGCCGCCAGGCCAACGCTGTCCGAGCAGCCGTAGTCGTCGCTGGTCGTCGTCGTCGTCGCGCTCGCATCGGACAGGGCTCGCTGGCGTGCCTTCTGCGCGGCAGCATGCCAGTCGATGGCCACGTAGAGGTAGGCGTACTGGCCGATCAGCGCGAGGATCATCGCGACCACGAGCCCGAGCCAAATGCCCTCCTCGTCCATGCTGGCGTGAAACGCGAGCAGCGTCCCCAACGGCAGACCCACGCCGAAGAAGGCGACGAGGTTGATCGTCGCGGCGACGCGTAGCCGGGCACCCACACCAAAGAGTATCTGCTGTGAGAAGCCCGAGACGCACGTGGCGAGGCACGAGTACAGTGTCGTGTACGGGAGCAGCTGGGCGACATGCGCGCGCACCTCGGCGTCGTCCACGAAGGCGGCGGCAATCGGATCGCGTAGGCTGAGCAGCACGACCGCCTCAACCAACGTAATGGCCATCGCCATGCACCACGCGACACGCGCACAAAAGATGGCCTCCCGCGGGCGCCCCGCTCCAAGTAGGTTGCCCACCCGAATGTTCGCGGCGAGCCCAGGCCCGAAGGCCACCAGGAACTGGCACACGAAGATCGTGGTGCAGATCGGGATCGCCTCGATCGCGGGGCAGCTCGCGCTGTGGGAAAGGGCGGGGCTCGAGCCGTTGCTCATCGAGGAGAGTGGCGGCTCGCTCATCGCGCCGTTCTGGGCATTTGAGCTCGCGCGCGAGCATAGCCCGCTCGCCACGAAGAGGGTGCACTCCCACCCGCCCCATTCGGACATGATCATCACGCACGCGGGCCCGCCACGGGTCACAATGTCCACCCAGCCTTCGAAAGCATGTCGGGCGTCGCGAACCCACGCAGGCCATGTGCGCAGCTTGTGCCGCCGAAGCAAGCAGGGCGCGGCGGCGTAGATCGCGAGGCCCTGGGCGAGCTCGACGATGGTCAACGCCCAGGGCGCACCCTCGAACCCGAGCACCGAGGGCTGTGTGAGCGCGGTCACAAGGGCAGCCTGGGTGAGGGCTCCGGCGACCATCACGAGCATCGGCAGCTGGACGAAGCGCTGCGCATTCAGGAAGCATTGGACGTCGACGAAGAGGATCATACCGGGCACACCCACGAGCCGAATCCACAAGAAGGTCTGGGCGGGTTGGGTCACCTCCTCTGGCAGCCCGGCGAGGGAGAAGAGGAAGCCCGCGGCAGCAGTCAACGGCACGGCTGCGCACGCCGCAAGGAGCGTGTGCAGGATGAGCACCCTCATCAGGAGATGGCTCACGCGGTGGTGGTTGCCAGCGCCGAATGCTTGCGAGAATAGTGGCGTCGCTCCAAACGTGGTCGAGAGCAGCAGCATCTTTTGCGAAAAATTGGCGTACATGAGAGCCATCCCCGCGGCACCGACGAGCACGGCGCCGTTTGGCAGATGGCCCACGGCCAGCAGAAGAATGGTCCCGGGAGCGAACGCGCAGAGCTGCGCGGTAGATTGTGGCCAGGCGAGCCTGAAGACCTTGCTCACCTCCGCGCTGATCTTCGAACTGCCTCTGTTGCTGTCGGCCACCACAAGTGCGTCGACAGCCTCCAGCGACGACGACGACAGTCGGGTGGCGCCACCTTGCAGTGCTTTGCACCTACTGCTGTTGGTGGATGTGGTGCCGGCGGCCATGGCACTCGGTGATTGGCACATGGGGCCCGGAGCGGTCTCGAAGATCGCGACGATCGACCGCGGATGTTCAGACGTCCTCGCGATTCTATCCGATTCCGCGAAAGCACGCGTCTGTTTTCACGTTCCACCGCAGGTGTGAACAGTGTGTAATTGTTTTCGAGGTTATTGCTCAACACGGATCTAATAGTTACACCACATGCTCAACACGGACTTAGCAAGTCCGTGTTGAGCTAAGTCCGTGTTGAGCATATTCACAGCTCACTAAGTCCGTGTTGAGCAT
>Ga0180443_100997_pt1 | contig 18175 bp, 18 predicted proteins | sample ChrtobMetP5_32mM_FD_119753 | JGI IMG/M metagenome (GOLD analysis project Ga0180443, IMG submission 119753) | Chrysochromulina tobin associated microbial communities from unialgal haptophyte culture, Seattle, Washington, USA - P5_32mM MetaG | ecosystem: Host-associated > Algae > Haptophytes >... | reverse complement strand
GGCGGCGGAATGATGGGCGGCGGACCCATGGGCGGCGGAATGGGCGGAGGCATGGGCGGCGGCGTGATGAGCGGTGCGCTTGGTATGGGCAGTGGCGACATGGGCGGTGGTGGTATGGGCGGAGGAATGGGCGGAGGAATGGGTGGTGGAGGGCCGATGGGTGGTATGCCTATCGGCGGAGGGCTCGGCGGAGGCATCGGTGGCCTCGGCGGAGGCATTGGGGGAATGGGGATGCCGTTGGGCGGCGGCGGCGGCGGCATTGGTGGCGGCGGCATTGGTGGTGGCGGCGGCGGCGGCGGCGGCGGCGGCGGCGGCGGCGGCGGCGGCGGCGGCGGCGGCTGCCGAGGAAGCACCGACCCGCGTTCTTCGGACCCGCGCGGCGGCTTCGGTCTTGGCGGTGGCAGTCTGGCCAGTGGCGGAAGCCTCGGGGGCAGCAGCAGCAGTGGATATGGTGCCATCGGAGGCGGCATGGGCGGTGGAATGCTGGGTGGTGGCATGGGTGGCGGCATGGGTGGCGGCACGGGCAGCGGCATGGGCAGCGGCATGGGCGGCGGCGGGATCGGCGGTGGGATCGGCGGTAATCTCGGAGGTAATCTCGGGATCGGCGGACCCACGGGTGGCGCAGGCACAGATCATCTCGGAGGTAATCTCGGACCCTACCGAGGCGGAGGCACAGATCATCTCGGAGGTAATCTCGGACCCTACCGAGGCGGAGGCACAGATCATCTCGGAGGTAATCTCGGCGGACCCACGGGTGGCGGCACCGACAACGGCGACGTGGGCGGCGGTGCGAGCGCCTCCTCCAAAGTCAGTACCGGGGCCACCGCTGCGGGGTCAGACAGCAGCACTCCCGCCGCCACCGCCGCCGCCCCGAGTGCGCCAGAGGCCCCATCCTTCACACCTGCCTTCACAGCGCCGTCATACAACACGCCCTCAGGCGGCGGCGGCGACGACGACCTCCTCTACGGCGACATCGGTGGGGCAGGCTCTGTACGCCTTGCGGCACCGAGCGAAGACGACGACGCCGGGCGGAAACGGCAACGGACGGAGCCCTAACGCGAGATCACGCGAGATCGGAGACGAGGTCGTTCATGTTGCTATTGGCCTCGCCTTGTGTGGCGAAATTCATGTTACTCTTGGCCTCGCCTGGTGTGCTCGCAACGTGGTGAGACAGAGGTGCGCTTGCCACTTGGGCCGTGGCGAGCGTCAACCTCGCCTGCGTCCGGTCACGCGGTCGGTACAGTCAGGTTACAGTTGGCCGCGAGATCGCGCCGCGACAAGATCTCTCTCGCGAGATCGCGCCGCGTGGCCGCGCGACGAGATGAGATCTCTCTCAAGCGCGGAAGCGAAACAGCGCAGGCCTTGACTGGCGGGCGGAGGCACGTGCAGGAGGGCGTACTTTCATCTCGGCGCTTGCGAGATAGAGGTACAAGTAAGTCTGAAAATCCTGGGGACCCTGTGTCGTGCAGCTGTGTGGCGAGAGCGCGAGCCGGCACAGGCCACAGCGCCGCGCGGCGTCCGTTGCCTCCCACGCCCCTTCTCGCTTCTGCGCCTTCGACGCCGCTCGACGAAGTCGAGTTCAGCCCGTGTAACGCTCCGAACGTCACCGATCGATCGATCGTGTCACCAATCCTGCTGCGTCCACGGTCCAGCTCTCGACGAAGTCCTCAGCCGCGTGTCCGGTACGAGATCGCACCCGACCCCGCGCGTCACGGAGCCGCGCGACTCGGCCCGAGCTCACGTTTAGATTTGTTTCGTCGCGTTACCGGGATTTCGGGCCATTCTGATTCTCTGTGCACGTCACACGGCATCACCCGGCGAGGACCGAGGTCCGGCACTCGCGCGCGGCGCCTCAGGACACCGGGAGCGGCCAGTGCCCTCGTCGCTCGAAGAAGACCCGTTTGCGTGCCTGTGAGCCGGTACGACGGCGATCTCCCACCACCGTTCTCACCGTACGCGTACCGGGTAATGTAGCCGGTATGTAGCCGCGCCGAACTTGGCGTCATCAACGCTCCCTCTACCAGGCCATCAACGCTCACTACGCACTCACTACTATCACTCTCTACAGCATGCATGCCTACATGTGTTTCTGGCCCATGAAAGGGTGCCTGTCTTGCATTTTAGCTCGCCGCTCCACTGGCAACTTGGAGCAGGCAATGGACGAGGGCGCTGCCGGCTCCCAGATTGGTGGCCGTACCTGTCCGAGCGAGGAGTTCGATGCGTGCCAGTCTGAACGGTGGATGATCGATTGGCTGGCTATGGTGTTTCCGTGATAGTCCCGCAGGCTGCGCGACGGGAAGTCCATCGAGGGCTCGTAGCGCGCAGCTTTCGCCGCAGCGAGCGCTGGTACCGAGGCCGAGGCATGCATTTGATCGAGTTTGAGCGCCCGCCCGCCTGCGGCCCCAAGGTCGCCGACGCTTTGCAACTGCTTAGACTGCAGCCCACCGTACGGAAAGGGGGCGGGCGCGCTCCAGAGCCTCTTGTACGCATCGTGCGCCCAGTCAAGCTTATCCGGCAGCGTGCGCGGGAGCGGCATCTTCGTCACGCTACGCATGATCTCGCTGCTGGCCCCATTGAGATCGGCGGGAAGCAAGTGCTGCATGCTGCTAGACGACGATGCGCGAACCAGCTTGCTCCCGAAGGCGCTCTGCGTCGGATCTTCTGCGAAGTCAAACAGCGTTGGATGCAGCAGGCTGCCCTCGAGGGTGCCCTGACGCGGCGCGTGAAGGGCGCTAGGGCTTGGAGGAGCGGGAGTCCATGGGCGACTGTTGGCGGTGCCCAGGCGATCGCCAGAGAGCGTGACGTTCGATGCATTCGCCTTTGGTAGGTCTGCCTGTGGCGGAAGCTTCTTTTTGGACTCCACGCCCGAGCGTCGGTAGCGCTGGTCCGCTGGAATGGAAGGGATGAGAGAGCGGAGCCGGTAGCGCTCGTCCACTGGAATGTGGCGGATGAGTGAGGCGAGTCCGGGCTTGCCTGGGCCGCCGTACGTCTCGCGGGCGGTCAGTCCCCAGTCGCTCGCCATGAGGGTGGACGGCGGTTTCGAAAAACAGAAGGGAGTTTCGATAGGGTTCATGCGGTGCGCGACGGCAAAACGCTATGCGTGCATAGAATTACGTGTGCGCAAAGTTCGGAGCTGGTCCTGCCAAGGGATGCGTCTTAGCGTCACCTCGGTTTTTTAGCCGTTGCATCGAGAAAAACTTGCTTTTTCGGCACACCAAGCAAGCTAAGTAGTCACAACACAAGTACCTAATCAACAAACCAGAGAAGTTGCTTGCTTGCCTCGTATGTCGCGTTCACGTTCACACCAGCAAAAGAAGAAACCGTATGAGTGCTGCGAGCGTGGAAGCGTCCCTCACCGCGGAGCGCCAGAAGCGGCAGCATGCGGGTCCGCTCCCGAACATCCCAGCCATCTCACTAAAGCCCTTCCGCGAGGGGACCGAGGAGGGCAAGAAGCGCGTCGCCGCTGAGTGGGACCGCGCGTGCCGCGAGGTGGGATTCATCAAGATTGTGGACCACGGCGTGCCCAAGGAGGTAATTGACATGTGCTGGAGCGCAACCGAGGCTTTCTTCGAGCGGCCGCTCGAGGAGAAGAGCGCGGTCCCGATGACAGCCAACTACCCATATGGCTACAGCGCCATGGGTGGCGAGAACCTGCTCGCGTCGCTCGACAAGGCTGCGGAGACGCCGGGAGATCTAAAGGAGATGTGGAACGTGTGCTTTGGTTCCGACACGCCCGCAGCGGACCACCCGCCGCCGCGCTGGCCCGCCGAGTCCGAGCGTGAGCAGTTGGCTTACCGTGCATACGACCGCGCGCTGGCGGGGCTTGCAGACACGCTCTACCGAGTGTGCGCGCTCGCACTCGGGCTGGAGGAGGACTGGTTCGTACCCAAGATTGCTCTCTTCTTGATTGCCTCCCTCATCAGCTCTGATTGCCTCCCTCATCAGGTTCGTACCCAAGATTGCTCTCTTCTTAATTGCCTCCCTCATCAGCTCTGATTGCCTCCCTCATCAGGTTCGTACCCAAGATTGCTCTCTTCTTAATTGCCTCCCTCATCAGCTCTGATTGCCTCCCTCATCAGCTCTGATTGCCTCCCCCATCAGGTTCGTTCCGAAGAACACGCAGCACCGTAATGTCGTGCGCGCCATCCATTACCCGGCCCTCAAGCCGCCTGCCGTTCCCAAGCCCGGACAGGTGCGTGCCTCGGCGCACACAGACTATGGCTCGTTGACGATCCTCCGGCTGGGGGGCGAGTTCCCCGGTGGGCTGCAGGTGACGGGCTGCCTGATTGCGCCTGATTGCATCTGATTGCGCCTGATTGCGCCTGATTACCCGAGTTACCCGCTGGGCTGCAGGTGACTTGTGATGGCCACTGATTGCCACGGATTGCCACGGATTGCCACGGATTGCCACGAGTTCCCCGGTGGGCTGCAGGTGACGGGCGCGACCGGCGAGTGGATCGCTACTGATTGCCACTGATTGCTTCTGATTGCTTCTGATTGCTACTGATGGCTACTGATGGCCACTAATGGCCACTGATGGCCACTGATGGCCACTGATGGCCACGAGTTGCCGCGAATTGCCGCGAATTGCCAGGTGATGGGCGCGACCGGCGAGTGGATCGACGTGAGCACCACCGCGGAGGAGGATGCATTTGTCATCAATCTCGGCGATCTCATGGCGCGATGGACTAATGACCGTTGGATGAGCACGCCTCATCAGGTAATCAACCTTGATTGCGGCTCGGATTGCGGCTCTGGTTCCATCAGACTACCAACCGTTGGATGAGCACGGCAACCCTGATTGCGGTTCTGAGTGCACGCTGATTGTCTGCCTCATCACAGGTCATCAACCCACCGAGTGAGGTGGCGGCGGTCGCGCGGCGCATCTCCATCGCCTACTTCTGTAACATCAACATGGACGCGATGGTCGAGTGTATCCCATCGTGCGCCGGAGAGCAGGGCTCCAAGTACGAGCCGATCGCTGCTGGGGCGTGGCTCATGCGCAAGCACGAGCAGACCCAAAAGGGGCAGCGCTGCTATGAGAAGGGCCAGTCATGACGCACTTGCGCCTTCGACGACGACGACACCGACGCCGCCGCTCGGTTGTTCACTGCTGGTCGGCCCGGCGGTGGGCAGGCGCTGAGCTGCGATGGACGGTTGATGGACGGTTGCGACTTGCATGGGGCCCGCGCGGCGCGTGTTGCCGTGCGGATTTAAGACTCGGAGCAGACGAGAAGTGGAGCTCATTTTTAGACCTTTTTTCATTTTCGATCAGAATGTGCGGCGGCGAGCTGGCAAGCACCCACCTCGAGGCGCGCGGCAAGCTCAACAGTGCGCTGCCGAAGGAGGGCTTCGATGACGCTGGGTTGGCCCGCTAGCCTCCTGATGAAAGCAAGCTCAGCGCTCGGGCTGGCGTGCTCACTGGCGGCATGGAGCGGCGCGAGGAGCGCCTCCGACACGGCGCCCGCAGCCAGCGCGCCCGCCCAGCTCGCTGCGCTCCAGGTTGCTCCGGGAGCGTCCTCGTCTGCCGTCTCGGCGATGACGGCGTTCGCCATGCGTTCCAGCCGCCGTGTGAGCGTGGGGCGCGCCGCGTCGTTGGCCGGCTCCGGCGGAGTATCCGGCAATGCGGAGGGCGCTTGACAAGGCGCACCCGACGCAACCGTGCTCGTCTCGGCCACTATGCTCGTCGGCTTGCTCATCTCGGCCAGTTGCGCTCGCCGCAGCGACTCCTCCAACTTGGCGATGCAGAGCTTCAGACGATCGACATCCTCGCCCGCCGGACGGGGGTTAAATTGCACATCAAATGCCGACACGAGCTTCGCATTGCACGGGCGGCATATCCGTACCGGCGTCTCCGCGTACTGTGGAGGAAGGAGGCACCTTCCTGGGGAGCAGGACTCGCACACGAGACTTCCACACAGCCGACAGTGGTGCCGCCTGAGCACGAGCGAGAAAACACGGTCGCAGGCGCTGCAGGTGCTCGAGGAGCCGTTGGGCTGCCAATCAAAGCATCGATTTGCAGCCATGTAAGGGGCGACGGCGGCGGGGAAAGTGTCGGGCTCGGGATCGCCGGGGTTTGGGGTTCCGACCACATGTTCCGCCGAAAAACCGGCATGAGCGAAGGTAATGGGCGACGCTAGTGTTTCGCCCAAGCATGGTCCAGGCACTATTTATTGACATGGCATGGTATGTTCTATTTCCTCGTATCCATGGAACTGCGTATAAACTGGGGGTTGAGGATACCGCCTCAGCGCCTTGCGTATGATGTATGGACTCGATGAGATCCGGATGGCACTCGCGGACTCAGGTTCAGACCTCCCCGGCTCGGGAGGTCCAGATCTCCGGTTCCGGAGCTCAAAAGGAGAAGGGGAGAGAAAGCAAGTTCTCACTTGCCGGCTGTCGGCGCCTCCTTCGCCGCGGCCATCTGCTCAAGCAGGTGCGCGCGCACGCAGTCTGTCATCAGCTGCGGCGAAGGCACCGTCTCCGCATCGGAGGTGCACGTGAGTGTGCACTGCCCCGCGTACGACAAGAAGGAGAAGGAGACACCAAAGTCGAGTGGCGCTGTGCCGAAGAAGATGCGCTTGATGCGGACCCCGCAGAGCGATCCGGCCAGGGGTGGCGCGACGACGTTGGAGACGTACGTGGTGAACTTGGCCAGGATGACCTTATAGAGCGCAAGGAGCACCGAGAGTCCGAGGGACCTGACCAACAGGTTGGCGAGCAGCCGGAGCAGGTACGTCTCGGGCGAGATCTTGACGAAACGGGTGGCGCGCGCGACGCGCTCGAGCCGCGTGCGCGCAGGGAGGTCGCCGCACGGGAGCGGAAGGATCCCGAGCGTGATGTCGCAGCCCGGGCCCTTCATGGCGGCGTAGTCGTTGAGCAGCTCGCTGGCGCCGCCCGGGCCCATCTGGGGCATCACTGGGCGGGGATTGATGACCGCGACGGCGTGGATTTGAAGAGAGGCGGAGAGTCGCGTGTGCGGCTCCATCTGGCTCATGTACGCGCGGATCCCACCGGCCATGGCGGCGAGCAGAAGGTCGTTCACGCTCACCCGCGCGAACGCCGCCGCCGCCTTGAGCTCGTCAACCGCCACTGGCTGCATCACGCCAAGGCGCATTCTCTCACGTTCGTCATCAACGGCCACTGGGACGGCATCGGCGGCTGGCGGCGGCGGCTGGCTCGCGTCGGTGGCCGAGGCGTGGGCCGAGAGCCCCTTGGCCGCCCTCCTCGCCCGCTCGCGCCGCTCCCATTTGTACGGCCCGAGCTTGATGGGCGTCCGCGGGTCTGACGGCCAAAAGACGAGCGCAAGCACGAACGCGACGCCGCCCACGAGGCAGCGGAGGCGCTCGCACAGACCGACCCGGGTGGGCTGCGAGCGCAGGTTCGTCACCTTGGCCGAAGAACCTGCGGGGTTGAGCACCGATGGAGTCGACGGGGCCTCGCCGGGATCTGGATCCTTGACGAGGGCCTTGCACAAAACGTTGCTCATGATCTGTGATAGGATGACACCATCGGCGACCGTGTGTGCGATGCGCCAGATCACGAAGCACCGCTCGGCGGCGCCGCTGCAGGTGACCAGCTGTGCTTGCCAGCTGCATTGCTCGGGCAGGTCTTGCCCCAAAGAGCGCGCGACGTGCTGCTGCACCGCAGCCTCCACGTCAGCGTCCGTACCGTCGTTGGTGCTCAGTTCCACCATCTCGACGTAGCGAGTTGCATCGACCTTGTCGGGCACGCACCAGTACCGCTCATTGGCGGACACGTAGCCACGAAAGCGCGGGAACCGTTGGAGGAGCGCCACGTCCACGAGCTCCACGAGGGCCTCCTTCGTGATCGGCTCGTCAAGCTCGTACACGATGTGAATGGTCGTGTACTTACCCTGTTTATGCCACCTATGAAGCGCCTGGCCGCCGGGGCTCGAGCGACGGTGCTGCTTCACGAGCGGCGGGTGGGTGCCGCTCGCGAGCTCCACCACAACGTTCGGCTCCATCTCAAAGAATCGCACCAGCGGAGTGGACGACCTGATGGGTGGTTAGTTGATGCAAAAAGGTGCGCCCGAGTTTCACATTCACGATCCGGTGGTCGAGAGTGATCAACGTGGCGCGATGTTACGGTTCCGGTTCAAAAACACCGCGGGGAGCCGTTCAAGTCCGTGCGTACTTTGAAAGTCGAAAGTCTGTTTCGTTACTGTTTCGTTCCCTTCCTCTCGGTGCGTCCCACCACAATTCCCCGTGGCCTCGCTTGCCATGGCATACTTCGTCTACCAACCTCATACTCGAGCGATGACTACCCTCCGGCCAGCTACGGCCGAGCTCCGGCCTCGGGCGCCCGCCTACCCTGCGCGAGACAGCCAGTTTGGCAACCTGCACGATGCATTCGATCACTATGCGTCCATGTACAACATAGAGTCGGAGAGGCCGTGGTCGCGGCCGGAGCAGACGTGGACCAGCTACTCCCAGATGCGCGGCACCACAGGCAACCTGCTGCGCTTGGAGCCTTCGGCGACGCGCGAGCTCACCACGCCCTTTCATCTGACGAGTACCAACCCGAGCCATGCGGCCACGACCGGGTTGTCCATGTTCACACGCAGAGGGCGAGGGGCGACGGACTACTCGCGCCCGCAGACGGCAGCCGTTGGCGCGAGGTCGCCCGCCGAGACCCTGCATCTCGAGCACACGCCTCAGAGCTCCCCGCAGAGCTTCGCCCCACTCCACTCGGCGACGCTGCGAACCATGCGCATCGAGGCTCGCAACCAGGGCCGTTCGTTTGAGCGCCCAGCACCGATCTCGCCTCCGTCGAAGATCGACTTGCGCGACAAAAAGCTCAGCCAGCCGGCCCCATGGGCAGATCCAATGAAGGCTGGTCTCGGGTACGCGGAGAAGTTCCATTACCGACACTGATTTGGTTCGTCATTACCCGACACTGATTTGGTTCGAAGGGGCGCGCTCAGCTCTCTTCGCGATCCTCGTCATCAACTCTCATCAGAGCCCAATAAGAGCTCATCAGAGCTCATCAGCTCTCTTCTGCGATCCTCGTCATCAACTCTCATCAGAGCCCAATAAGAGCTCATCAGAGCCCAATAAGAGCTCATCAGAGCTCATCAGCTCTCTTCTGCGATCCTCGTCACGACTCCTCTGTTGACGAGTCCGCGGGTTCGTACTGCGTTTCTGGCTGCTTGCGGGCGCCGGTGCTTTGGGGTCTCAAACTCTCTACCGTGGTGGAGCTGTGGTGGAGCCGTGCGACGGCATGATGATTCGCGATGGGGTGTGCATGCCGATTGAGATTGCGCGACGTTGGTCAGGGAACCATGTACAAGTGAACGAGTACGAGTAAATACGGTGTGTCGGGGCCGACACTCGTCTGGCACGCCGTCTCGGCCTGCCCCCCCCACCCACCCCTCACGCGGACGGAAAGGCAATTTTAACGTCTGTTCCGGCACACGACTGACCTTACTAACACCGTTCACAGAACTGTTCACAGGCGTAGCAGAAGGGCCATGTTCCTGAGCGAGGCCGCCCCTCTCGCCGACGGCGCAACTGACGAGGACAGGGCGCTGCTGGACGGGATGGGGCTGGATGCTCTCATGATCGATGCGGTCGGCTCGATTGTCCACGACGCGGTTCAGGATGGCGACAATGAGATGGCCGACTTCCTGCTTCTCACTGGCGTGGCCAAGGCCTGTAGCGACACAGTCACCAATGCTGCCAGCCTTTGCTCGGAAGCCGCGAAGCGGTGGCTGACCACTGCCGAGGTATTCAATCTGCTTCAAACCCCAGCGCGGTACGGGTTGGTGGGGCGCACAGAAGCGCCGCGGCTTCCTGGCTCGGGCGCAGTTTTCCTCTTCTGCATGAACGCACATAAAAACAGCTTCCGCAAAGACGGGCACGATTGGAAGATGAAGAAGAATGGCAAGCAGGCCGCCGAGTCGCACGTGAAGCTCAGCGTCGAGGGTGTGGAGCGGGTCAAGTGCTACTACGCGCACACGCAGGACGGGCTGCTCGCGCGCCGCATCTACTCGCTCATCGAGGGCGATGAGGACCTGCACTTCGTACAGTACCTCGCGACGAGTCTCACGTTGCCGAGACGCAAGGACACGGGCAGGGCCGCCGCTGCCGCCGCTGGCCCCTCTGCTGCTCCCGCGTGCGCCGCCTCCGCCTCCTCCGCCTCCGCCTCCGCCGCCGCCGCCGCCACCGCCGCCGCTGCCGCCGCCTCCACCGCCTCCGCCGCCTCCGCCGCCTCCGCCTCCGCTGTCAGTACGAGTACCTCTCAGCGCCCCGACCTGCGCCTGGTAGAGATGTGCCCTGCGTGGGACTACGTGAGCGGCGGCGCGCGCGTGCTCGTGGCAGCGCTCACCAAGCACGGCTGCCGTTACGGCGGCTGCTTCGGGAGTGCCTCGGCAGCCCCAGCGGAGGTCGGTGCTCGCTGATTGCATGCTGATTACATGCTGAGTGCATGCTGAGTGCATGCTGATTGCTCTCTTCTTGAGTGCCTCCCTCATCAGCTATGATTGCCTCCCTCATCAGCTCTGATTGCCTCCCTCATCAGCTCTGATTGCCTCCCTCATCAGCTCTGAGTGCCTCCCTCATCAGCTCTGATTGCCTCCCTCATCAGCTCTGATTGCCTCCCTCCTCAGCTCTGATTGCCTCCCTCATCAGGTCGTGCTGCCCAACGTGCTCGCGATTCGTGTGCCGCCTGCCGCCACCGGCGTCGTCGGTGAGGTTCCCTTCCGGCTACTCCAATTGTCCATGGATGGCGAGGTGATCGATGCGTCTCCGGCTCTGACCTTCTCCTATCGCCTCGCGCCGCCGCCGCCGCCGCGGGCGCCCACGACGGCGGCGCTCACGACGACGGCTCCGTTAGTACCGGCCTCGCCTTGCCTTGCCTTGCCTCCCTTGTCGAGTAGGCTCGGGGGCCTCTCGCCAACCGGCAGGGGCCTCGCGCCTCCGCCGCTCAGCACGGCGCTCAGCAGCCCCCCGCATGCCTTCGCACATGCCTTCGTGCACGGCGCCATTCACGACGCCCAGCACGGCGCCCAGCACGGCGCCAGCGAGCCCTCCAGTTTCAGCGGGGGCGGCGCCCTCGCGAACGCCCAGCACGGCGCCCTCGCACACGCCCAGCACGGCGCCCTCGCACACGCCCAGCACGGCGCCCTCGCACACGCCCAGCACGGCGCCCTCGCACACGCCCAGCACGGCGCCCTCGCGAGCGGGCTCGTGCCGCATGCACTCCCGACGGGCGGCCACACGCACGCGCCCAGCACGGCGGTGCCCAGCACGGCGCCCGAGGACGAGGACGAGGTCGACCTGCCCCATAAGCGACGCGCGCCGCCCGCGACGGCGCCCACGACGGCGCCCACGACGGCGCCGGTTTCGGCGGCCTCGGGGGTGGCCTTGTCGCCCCTCTCGCTGAGTCGTTGTAGGTCGACTTGGAATGGGGGCGGGGGGAGCGGGGGCTCGTCCTCGGGGGGGGGCTCCCCGAGGGGGGGGGGCTCACCGGGGGGGGGGGGCCCCCGCAGGGGGCGAATGCTGCCCACGGGGTGGGGGGGGGGAAGCCACGCTGGGGGTAGCCACGCTGGGGGTAGCTACGCGGCTCTGGGCGTGAGCGACGACGAGCGCTTCCGCCTCTCGACCTACGGTGTGAATGATACCGACGGTGTGAATGACACGTTGATTTGCCACGGATGAGCCGCCTTGCATGCCGGTGCTCACCACAGCGCGGTCCCGCCCACACAGGTGTCGACGACACGTTTGAGGACGAGGAGGAGGAGGAGGTGGAGGAACTCGCTCGCGCCCACGACAGCGCGTGGACCCACGTGGGCGCCGTCGTGGGCGCTCAAGCGGCGGCCGAGGCGGAGGCGATCGAGGGCGGCGCCCAGTACGGCGGCGACGGCCCACGCCCAACACAGCGCGCGGAGGTGCCCTCCGAAGTGTTCGCGATGGCGCTCTCCCTCGCCTCCTCCGTCACCTCGCCGCATCTCGATGAGCAGGTGTGAATGCCACTGATGACCTGTGATGACCACCGATTGCGAGGTTTGATTGCCACTGATGAGGCTCTCCTTCAGCTCCGTCACCTCGCCGCATCTCGATCTCGCCGCATCTCGATGAGCAGTTTCGAATGCTCATCGCGTCCCTCGACGCGCCCACGATGACGCGCGCGGTCGCGGGCACCTCCGGCCGCATCGCCTCGTACGGCTCCCTCTCGAGCCAGGTACGCTGATGACCCCTGATGACCCCTGATGACCCCTGATGACCCCTGATGACCCCTGATGACCCCTGATGACCCCTGATGACCCCTGATGACCTCCTGCGGCTCCCTCTCGAGCCAGGCGTCTACCCGCCCGCCCTCCTCCGCCTCTTCCCGCGGCTCCATCCACGACTGGCCTCTCGGCGCCCACGACGGCGCCGTCGGAGGGCCGTCGCATGAAGGGGCCGGTGGCGCCGTCGTGGGCGCCGAGTGGGGGGGCGACGGCGCGGGCGCGCACGCGCCGGTCGATGACTTTGACAACGACGACCGTCAACTGCGCCGGCTGCAGCGCATCGTGCGTCAACGGCTTCGTCATGCGCGCGAGACGGCCCCATACGGCACCGTCAGCGGGGGGGGGGGACGGGGGGGGGTAGGACGGCACCTCTCTTCACGCGACGACGAAGACGATGCCCGCCCGTCGAGGTCGTCCTTTTCTACCGAGGCCTCGGCGGCGGCGGCTGTCGCACAGGTCCAGCGCGTCTTCCGCTCGCGACGTCAAGATTCGCGTCGCCGCGCCGCCCTCGCGATCGAGAGCTTCTACATACGCCGACGGCGGGCGCCGCGCGGCAGCGCCGTCGTGCCCGGACTGGCCGGCTACGCGCCCGGCACGGCGCCTCACGGATTGTCCGACTACGCGCCCGGCACGGCGCCTCACGGATTGGCCAGCTACGCGCATGGCGCCATGTCGAGCGCCGCCATGGGAGGAGCGCCCCATGCATTAGCTGGCGGCGCCCATTGCGGCGCCTCGGCCGTTGAGTCGCTGCCCGAGACGGCGGAGGAGATTGCCGAGAACGCGAGCGCCGAGTCCGCGCCCGACCCGTCTCTGCCGTTTCAGCCGTTGCCACAGGGTTTCGGCGCGATCCCTGGCTACGCGCCCAGTACGGCGCTGCTTGGCTACGCGCCCAGTACGGCGCGTCCAGGCTACGCGTCGCTCATCCGTGCGGCTCAGGTGGCCTTCCGTGCGCGTCAGCATCGCAAGAAGGCCGTGCGCATCATCGAAGCAGCTTGGTCGGAATGGAGGTTTCACAGTGAGCTTGGGGATTGCATGCTGATTGCCTCCCTCATTGATGGCCTCCACTTTTTGCTTGAGATCGGAATGGATGTTCCACAGTGAGCTTCGGGATTGCATGCTGATTGCCTCCCTCATCAGGTGAGCAGGCGCAGCTCGCGGCGCATGCGGTCGAAGGAGCCCCGTACCACGCCTACCACGCCGAGCGGCGCGAGCGAGCCGCGCGCATCATCCAGGGCTACTTACAGCGTGGCCTCGACGAGGCGGCGGCGTCGTCGTGGGCGGCAGCCGAGGCGGCGGGCGGCGCCCACGACGGCGCGGACACCGAGGAGCGCGACGGCGCTCAGTACGGCGGCGCCCAGTACGGCGCCAGTGCCAACGGCGCAGCGCTGCATGAGCGCCGTGGTGAGCATCACGTGGCGCTTCCCGTGTACGATGCTCATGAGGTTCATTTGCTTCGCACGGTGCAGCGCGCGTTCCGAACCTAACCCCTAACCCCTAACCCTAACCCTAACCCCTAACCCTAACCCCTAACCCTAACCCTAACCCCGAACCCTAACCCTAACCCTCATCAGGTGCAACGCGCGTTCCGAGCGCACCTGAGTACGCAACGTGCGGAGGCAGAGGAGGTGCTCGATGCGATCTCGATGCGATCTCGATGCGATCTCGATGCGATCTCGATGCGATCTCGATGCGGAGGGGCTCGATGCGACCCTAACCCCTAACCCTAACCTTCATCAGGTGCTCGATGCGACCATGCGCGTGCAGGCCGAGCGCCGTGTCGAGCGTCGGAATGGCGACGAGGAAGATAACTTCGGCGATCAGCGGTACGGCCCTCTGATGAGCAACCCCTGATGACCCCCCTGATGACCCCTCTGATGAGTGAGGACCCCTCCGATGAGCAACCCCTGATGACCCCCTGATGGCCCCTGATTGCAGGTACGATCAGCTCTGCTCGATCCTTCGGCGGTGCAAGCTCGAAGGCGAGAGTACCGCCCTCTCGCCTGCCGAGCAGTCGGTACTCACGAGGCTGCAGCTCTCCATTCGCGATCACCTCGCCGCGCGCCGGCAGGCCAAGGACGCGGCGCTGGCTCTGAGTCACGTACCGCTCACTGTCGCAGATGCCGCCGCCACGGCAGAGATTGCCGCCATGCAGACGTGAACATCTCGTCGTGGTGCCGATCAATGCTTTAGAATGTGAGGTTTATGAGATGGCGGTGGCTCGTGGTGCGCTGCGGCTACAAAGGTAAGAATCTCACGTTGTCACGATGAGAGATGGGGTGCAATCTACAAACTGGTGCGTGGTGGTGCTGGTGGCGGCCTGGATAACGAAGCCGTGAGCTCAGAGCTGTTGCGAGTGTAGTCTCCACTGACACAGCCGCAGCACGTGTCCGCCCGTCCGCACGGCAAACGTTCCACAAAACCACAAACACGGATGTTACACTGCGGTTGATGTCTCAACGATCACGAATCAGACAGACGGCGGTCACGTCACCGGCGGATAAGAATCAAGCCCCGCGCCCCTGCCAACATGGTAGATCGGTAGCGCCGCTACGAGCCAGGGTACTTCGTACTCGTAGCGCGTCCCCCGCCCTTGTGCCTTGAGGGTTGAGCCTTTCAATATGGTGACCGGACGTGACTACTTGGTGAGCACTGCGAGTCGTGGCGTGAGACGTGGTGGTCCGTGGCTACTACCGTGGCGCGCCGCCGCGCCTCCCTGGTGTGGCGCTCTGGCGTCTGGTGCGCTGGTGGACGGGCGCCCCTGGTCGGCTGCCTCGCACACGCGCGGGGGGGGGGTATGCACAACGCGGTCCTTCCACAGAGTTTGATTGAGTGAGGTGCATGGAATAAACCATTAACAGGGGCTTTTTGAGGCATGGGTTCTTGACTTCTTGTCCTAAGGGTGTCTAGTCAGTCTCAACAATGCCGAGACCGTACCATCACCATATATTAACTTATTTAATTAGTCCTCGTACGGTACACATGGTCTCACCCGCGGCCTTCGGAACAAGTTCAAGTAGGCGCCACCATCCCACTGAGTTCAAAATCAGGTGGTGGGGAGTAGTGTCGAGGGATAGTGTGTGAATCCAGAAAGGTTTCCCTCCCCCTACCCCTTTGCGCTTTGGGTCAATCACTGTACACTGAGTTCAAAACCAGGTCACAGGTGGTGGGGATAGTGTGTGAATCCAGAAAGAACACCTCCCCCTACCAGCGAACCAGCCTTTCGGGGTCAAATTCGCGCGCTGCCTTGGGGAGGTACGCACTACGGTAGTGGGTAGTCGCCTCACTTAGTCGGTACGCTGACGCCCCGCTCGGGTGCCGGCCTGCGTGTAAAAAAATAAATAGGTATAGCGAAATAGGTATGGGGTGGTCCGGTCACCAAATCGAATAAGCAAATGTACCTATACGCATATTTATCTCCGTCGATCTCCGTACATACTGGTACGCCCCTCCCCCTAGCCCAACTGCGAACTGGCACCTAGACCTACTGGCCTACACAAAGCCTACACGCACATACCCACGCTGTAGAAATAAGCAAAGCGATATCGCCTTGCCACAGTGCCCGCCCCATACACCTATCCCTCGCAGCTCGCCATGGCGAGGTACTCCGCTCACCTTGGAGGGAGCTCTCTACCGTCCACTCTCACTCTGATGCGCCTCGTCCGTCCCATGTGTGCCCATCCAGAGTGGAGGACCCTAACTGCCCCATGGCACTCCCCTTCCTACGCGACCTTCCATTTGGTCATGAAAGTGTTGGGGAGCTGTGCAGCTCAGATCTTGTCCGCAACCTCGTTCGACGTTTGCGGTGGCTCTTTTTCATTGTTGTTCCAGCGAGCCCCTGCTATGGGCGGGGTTGGGGGATCGAACTGGGGAAGACCATCGACAGAAGGCGAAAGCCAGTTCGACGCCTTGGCCTTCATGAAAGCTTCGTCTTGTTTCGATCCGCGACCATCTCGGGATTTTGAAGCCAGCAACGGGTTGGCCTTATCCGCGTCCACCACCGTGACCGTGACCGTGCCAGAGAGGGGCTCCGAAGGGGCGGCCTCCTCACGATCCGCACTGAATCCAAGATCTGCAGAGCTTGCTTCCGGGCCAGAATCTGCAGAGCTTGCCTCCGCAACAGGATCAGCAGGTTTTGCTTCCGGCTTGGCCGTATCCGAGAAGAGCTGGGGGCAGTATGGCTTGAGTAGTAGAATGACTACTGGGGTCTCGAGAGTGGTGATGAGAGCAATCAGCAAAACCTCCGTGAAGGCCCCGTCAGACAGGAACCCTTGATCACGAGAGATCTGAGCTGCCACCATCGCAATGAAGCCACGGCAGCTAAGAAGAGTCCCAACAACCCACATCCCAATTTTGCCAGTCCGCTTGTAGTAGAAGAAAGTCGGGGGGACGGTCTTGGAGACGATGGAGAGAAGGCAGTTCGCGATGAGCGTCCCAGCATTCACGCCTTGGAACGTCAAGAACTTGGATGCGTTAACAAAGACAAACGGAATCAGCAGAACCTCCATGGTCGTAATCGTGGAACGCAGAGTGCCTGAGACGAGCACTGTCTTGGGCATGAAGATACCCACCAGCAGCGCAAGGAATCCGATGCTCAGATTGTACTGGTCGCTGATCGCAAACACCACAAATGCAATCTGGATCAACAGGGTCTGCTTCGCCCGCGAGCCTCCGGGCGTTGTCATGATGGGAAATCCAGCCCATTTTAGGAAGGGCAGCTCGAGAGTTGTCAGCCACAACACGATCCCCAACGCCAGCGCAATCGCCAAACCGATGAGTGCCTCGATAGCCCGGTTGCCGTCTACGCTCGATTCCACAATCAGGAGGCCGATCCAGCAGTAGAAGTCAGAGAACGTCGTGAACATCATGCACTCCTGCGATAGCCAGTGTATCACCTTGAACTTCCGCAGGTACAGGATGAGCACGGGGGTCGCCGTGAACGACAGAATCAGGATCACCGATGCCCACTGCTGCCATTGGTTCGTGAGGAGGCCACTACTATACATGATGGCCGCCACCGGGACAATCGACACGAAGTTCATGAGCTGCACTTTAGTGGTCGTGCCGATATTATCATACACCTCCTTCTTGGTGAGCGCTGTGTCGGCACCCACAAGGAAAAGGAACAGGCAGATTGCCATGTTCGACAGCAGGGACACTGCACCGCTGTTCGCGTGGATGACTTCGGTCTGGAACGTTGGCCACACTTCCCTGCTGCAGAAGCAGGAGATGATGAGGTAGATGGCGATCACAGGGACACGGTTGCCTGTCATGCGGCATATGATGCGAGCGATCCCCGTGAAGAGCACATACGCAAGGAGGAGGAGCTTCGGGTTGGGCTTGAGGTGCGTCATGAGCACGGAATCTGAAGGAACGACGCCACACGCGTGAGATGAGGACGCGGCGCGAGCACCAAAGGTCGTTGGCGGTCGAATCCATGTAGGCGGTGCGAATTACGAAGAGAGTGCGGTCGGGGAGGAACATACCTGACGTGTGCGGAGTCACGCGGACGACTTGAAAGGCAAAGGTGAGAATCTGCCCTGCGCAGCTGCAGCTCACACAGAATCTGTTTTGATGCACTTTTTGAGTTGAGCGAACTTTATGGGGAGAGCAGTTTTGTTAGAAATTCAGGTTCGTCGCGATCCTCCCGCGCACAAGTTCAGTTCAGTTCAGTTCACGCGCACAACACACACCGTCTCAAAGGACGGCGCGCGCCCGCGCCCGGCGCCGCTCCCCTCGGTCAACACAAGTGCTGAGTACATACATGTACTCGCTCGCTCGGGCTATTCAAATTTACGGGATCTGGTTATGTCAGAGTACAGGAGCGGAAATAGAAACTGCGCTCTGTATCCTGGAATCTGTGCTCCCTACGTTGGTAAGCCCTAGGTATCGACACTCGGAAATTTGTGGGTCCCTCATTTGCTG
>Ga0180443_100970_pt1 | contig 18547 bp, 20 predicted proteins | sample ChrtobMetP5_32mM_FD_119753 | JGI IMG/M metagenome (GOLD analysis project Ga0180443, IMG submission 119753) | Chrysochromulina tobin associated microbial communities from unialgal haptophyte culture, Seattle, Washington, USA - P5_32mM MetaG | ecosystem: Host-associated > Algae > Haptophytes >... | reverse complement strand
GCTCACCAGCAGACCGCCGGCATCATTCGCGCCATGGGTGGCGACCGCGGCGGCCAGCTGTACACGTACAAGCCCCAGCTCCCGCGTGTCGATGCCCTGTTCTAAGCGGCCGGCTCGCAGGCGGAGCCGACGATCAGACTGCCGCGTCACAAGTGTGATGAGACTGATCCGGCGTGAAGTGGCCGATGCTTACGAGGGCGGGTTGGGGCCTGTGAGGCCGGCGTCCGGGAAGGGGTGGAAGATCAATCAAGCAGCCGGAGCCTCTGTGAGGTCGGCGGCGGGCAGGGGGACAGGGGGGGAGAGAGGTCCAGGGAGATCTCCGGACGCGTCAGTCCCATCCATTTTAAGGACGGACGGCCAGAAGGTGCGGGAAATCGGTGCAAACCCTGCTCAGGGTCGGTGACCCCTCATCAGCCTCCACGTGCGTGGCCTTAACCGCTTACCGGTACCGTATCCAAATTAGGCCAAGTCTTGAAGTACATTTTCGGAGGAGCCGCGGTCCATGCTAAGGGCCATTTTTGGCTGGGGCGGACCGCCGCCGCCGCCTACACAGCCGCCGCCGCCGCCGCCTGGAGCGAAGCCGCCGCCGCCTGGGAATCTGCCGCCACCAGGACTCAAGCTCGAGGGCGGCTCGCTGACTGGCGAAGCGGTCAAATACATAGGCACCTACCGTCTCGCCCACAGCAAGCTTGTGAACGGCCGTCCCGCGTATCAGCACACGAGAGATGCAACTCGCTGGATTGTGTTCGCTGGAGATCGCTGGATGGGGCAGACTGAGGACGTCCTTGGTGAAAAGAAGGGCCTCCTTGACCTACGAGACTCAGATGCAGCTTCGCCTGACGTGAGCACAAAACCATGGAAGGCGTGTATGGGTTCTGCTTGGGTTGAGGCGCCGCAGCTCAAGTGCACCGCTTGGTCGCCGCCGCCGCCTGGACTCAAGCTCGAGGGCGGCTCGCTGACTGGCGACGCGGCCAAATACATCGGCACGTACCGTCCCTACTACAGCAAGCTTGTGAACGGCTGGCCCGCGTATCAGCACGTGAGTGATGCAACTCGCTGGATTGCGTTCGTAGGAAATGGCTGGATGGGGCAGCCTGAGGAAGTCCTTGGTGAGAAGAAGGGCTTCCTGAACCTAACAGACTCAGCTGCAGCTTCGCCCGACTTGAGCGCTAATACATGGCAAGCGAACGCGGGCGGTTCTGCTCCTTGGGTTGAGGCGCCGCAGCTCAAGTGCACCGCTTGGACGCCGCCGCCGGCTGGACTCAAGCTCGAGGGCGACTTGCCGACCGCAGCAATGAGCGGCGCGGCAGACTTCCTGGGCACCTACCGTCTCGACCGCAGCAAGCTTGTGAACGGCCGGCCCGCGTATCAGCACACGAGAGATGCAACTCTCTGGATTGCGTTCGTAGGAAATGGCTGGATGTGCCAGTTTGAGGAAGTCCTTGGTGAGAAAGATGGCCTTCTTGACCTACGAGACTCAGCTGCAGCTTCGCCCGACGTGAGCACTAAAGCATGGAAGGTGGGGACGGGCTCTGCTTGGGTTGAGGCGCCGCAGCTCAAGTGCACCGCTTGGTCGCCGCCGCCGCCTGGACTCAAGCTCGAGGGCGGCTCTCTGTCTGGCGACGCGGCCAAATACATCGGCACGTACCGTCTCGACGTCGGCACGCTGGTGAATGGCCGGCCCGCGTATCAGCACATGAGTGATGCAACTCTCTGGATTACGTTCGTAGGAAATGGCTGGATGGGGCAGCCTGAGGAAGCCCTTGGACAGAAAGATGGCCTCCTGGACCTACGAGACTCAGCTGCAGCTTCGCCCGACGTGAGCGCTAAAACATGGAAGGTGGGGACGGGCTCTAAATGGGTTGAGATGCCGGAGCTCAAGTGCACAGTTTGGACGCCGCCGCCGGGGTGGCGGCCACCTCGTCGCGGCCTCTACTCTGCATGAGACTCCAGATAGGATAGGATCCGTTTCCATTTCGATCCATTTCCAGCTGGAAATGCAATCACATGGAAATGCAGTGTGGATGACACTATGCATGAGTGCCCGGGTCAACGTAACCTGGAGTCTCAAAGGATCCTATCATGACAACAATACTTAGGCTAAAAGGCATGACCAATCGCGTGGGAAAAAGGTGGCTGCTGATTGCTGAGCCTGCCCGTGAGGTCATGTCTATGGCTCTATGCCGCGGGCCTCCGTCCATGAACTGGGCGATTGCCCCAAACGGTGGTTCATGATTATCTTTCTGACGTGCGTGTGCGTGGGTGTAGGGTGACTTCTGAGGTACACCATGCGGTAGCTGGTAATGAGGTCTGCGGCGCGTGGTGGCGCGAAAGCTCGAGGATGGTGCAGGATGGTCTGCACGCGGCCGTGTGCAGCGCGGCCGTGTGTATGTGCGATCCTTGAGTCACCGCACGCGCAGTGCACACAGTCGACTCAATGAAATATCGTCCAGCAGTCTAGCTCTCTAGCACGCGGCTCGGCTAGCTTTCGTTGTACCCGAGACGCTCGAGTTGCGGTACTCTAAAATCAAAGAGTTCACTGTCATCGCAGAGCTCTCACTCTCACTCGCCTCGACTTCGGCCGCCCGTTCCGGATAAGGAATTCAAGGTCTCACTTGACCGCACCGCGCCCTCCCGAGCGCCACCACATTTCAACGACTACGACGCGGTTGACCTGTAGCAGGACGTGCACCTCGAACCCCGCCGCCTCCGCGAGGGCAAAGAAGCTCTCGACGCCGTCGTTGGGGCGCCTTTCGAGCGCGAGGATCACCTGACGAGGGGCGCAATCGGTGTGCCGATGAGGGTGACCATCACTCGCAATCAGACGCAAACAAGGCTCTTCGAGCGCAAGGATCACCTGCGGGCAGTCGGACGCGATCAGACGCAATCACGATCTCAGGCGCGGGGATCACCGTCGTCTGAGCATCCGCGAGCACGACGAGCATACGCAGCAGCAGATGGGCCTCGCCGAAGAGCGGCTCGAAGATGCAGTCGCATGCAAGGATGAGCGACGGAGCACGGCCCCCAAAGTGGTCGGCGACGAGCTGGCGCGCCGCCGCCTCGTCCCAGTCAAACTCGACACCGCGCGCGCCCTTGAGGCTATTCGCGCGACAGCCCGCCTCAGCCATCTCCGCCACCTGTAGTCGGTCGGTCAGGAGGACGGGTGCAGCACCGAGTAAGCTGGCCACCATGCCCGGAAGGCCGAGGCCGCAGCCGAGCTCAAGGCACGAGGCGCCACGCAGCCGCGCCCGCCAGCACGGCTGCGCCAGCATCAGCTCGCACACGTGCGCCGCCGAGTCCCACAGCAGTGTGCCCGTCCAGGAGCCATCGGCCCATACGGGTGCGGCGGGGTTGTCGGCCTCAGGATCGCACAGGCCGAGCGGGTTGACAAGGTGCGCCATGAAGATCGGCACGCGTATCTCGCGCCAGCTCCCATCCACGCAGACGCGCACGATTGCAGCATCGCGGCAGGTATCGGTGCCAAGAAGGTCCGGATCGATGCACCCCTTGGCAACGTCCTTTTGGATGATCCGACAGAAGAGGCTCTCGAGCGGCGAATCCGGAGGCAGCACGTATTGCACCGTCAAGTGTTCGCTCGTGTGAGTCTTCATTTTGAGCAGCAGCATGTAGATGGGGCTCGAAGCGTTGTAATTCACAGACGCCTCTGCGGCACGCAGCACGTACTGGATGGCTTGTTTTGCATGTGACCGCCAACGCAGGTACAGCAGCAGACAGATGCTGGCTGCACATACGGCGCACGTTGCAGGCAGACGTGGGGAGCTTGTTGTGGTGATCATACGCGGATGCCTGTGCGTGGTGGACGACGTCACGCAGCGCTCCGCGCGCCGTACGACGGCCGATGATGCCGACGTCAGCGAGAGACCTCGCGACGTGCTGCTGCTGCTGTGAAACACACAACGCGCGCGCTCTCCGGACCCCCAAGCACGGGGGCCGCTATCGCAATGGACGGAGGCGTGGCCGAGCTGTTTTACGTTGAACTCATGTCAGTTGAACTCAGACCCCGGGCGTCGTACGGCGCGCGGAGCGCGGCGTGATGTCGTCCACCACGCACACACCGCTCTGCTTGAGACAGATCCAGCCGCTAAAACAAGCCGCCCCACTCAAAGCCAATCGGCGCCGGCCCGAATGCGTCTGGAACCTCATATCCACCGACGTCGAGCCCATCGGTGAGCCCTGCAGGAAGGTCAAGCAACGTGAACGAGGGCTTGTTGTCGCGGCTCGGAGGCAGGGCGGACACGAGCACCTGCAGCTCCACCAGCGGCGAGCACTCGAGGGCCTCGCTCGCTGCTGCAATGTCTGCACGGATGGTGGCGAGCAGCTCATCGAGACCTTTGAATTTGCGCTCGGGTCGCAGAAAGCCGAGGAGCAGCAGACGCATCGGCTCGCCATAAAAGTCACTATCGAAGCTCTCCATGATGTGCGCCTCCACAATCTTCTCAGGGTTCTCGGCACCCGCGAAGGTTGGCGAGAAGCCCACGTTGCATACGCACTTGTGCACGCCGCCACGCACGCCAGCCCACCCCGCGTACACGCCGCAAGGTAGCTCTGCGAGCTGGTCTTGGAAGAGCGAGCACGGCAAGTTGGCCGTCGGGATGCCAAGCTTTCGCGAGCCCCGGCCAAAGCCGTTCGCAACGGGTCCAACGAGCAGCGGCAGCGAGTTGCGGAGCTTGCCGGGCAGCGGCCCTACAGTCGCCTCGTACGGAGCAGGTGCGCACAGGGCAGTCAAGCCGGCGCGGCGCGGCAAGCACGGGCGCGTGGCCGCGCTCAGCGACAAGGTGCCGACGAGAATCGGGAACATGATTGCTGGCACGAAACGTTGGTGAACATTATCGCTGTGAAGCGGACCCGCCTTTATTCTTCGCCCGTGTCACGCGCGCTCGTGAGCGCAATTTCGTCGCTTTCTTCACAGTATTCATTATGCGCACGCTGACGATGAGGCCAGTAATGCTACGTGCCCGCTACGCTCATGTCATTCGCCGCGATGTGCGCCTGTCGGCCAGTAGCAGTCAGCAGGAGTACTGCGCGGCGCTTGCCTTTGATCTGGAAACCACGGGCCTTGATTTGCGGACGAGTGAAGTGGTGCAGATAGCGATTGTTATCGCCAACTCCAAACGGGGCGCTTGTTTCGTGCGCAAGGTGTTGCCGGAGGGCCCGATCGACCCTGGAGCCTCAGCCGTTCATGGATTCACGCGAGAATCGCTCATTGCGGACGGCGCGGCACCCTTTGCGACAGTGTGGAAGGAGTGCGAAGATTGGCTCGATGAGACGTTACGGAGCTCGACGCGTCCGCTGGTTTGGGCCGCTCACAATGGGAAGCGCTTCGACTTCCCCATCCTCACGCGCTGCGTGAACCACGTGAGCGGGGGCACCTCCGCCTTGCTCCGTCCTCCTCGCGCCCGATTCGTCGACACGCTCACGCTCGCTCGCGAGTCCATGCCACGGCGAACATCCGACGGCCATAGCGGCTCGTACACTCTCGGCTCGCTCTACCGAGCGGCGAGCCGCGGCGCGTCTCTCGTGGGCGCGCACGATGCCATGGCGGATGCGCAAGCGCTCGCCCTCGTCTGGCGTTGGCTGGTCGAGGATGTTGGCGCCGACTCGACGACGCGCGACTTCCAGAATCATCTGCAATCGATTGGATATGGTCTGCCCCGAGCCTCACCACCGCCACCGCCGCGCCGAGCGGCGACTGCCTCCACCGCCGCACCGCGCGGTAGTGTCGATGCCGGAGCTCGCGACGGCGTCACCACCACCACCACCACCACCATCACCACACCGAACCAGGGCACCACGGAAATGGGCACCCCGGGCACCGCAAGCACGAGCGCGAGAACCAGAGCAAAACCGAGCACGAGCGCCAGTGCTCGCGCCGCCAAGAAGACATCTGAGTCGGAGGCCTCGGTGTCCTCTGTGGCCGGTGGCAGCGTGACGCAGATCAACGGGATTGGGCCGCATCTGGCCAGGCTGTTGGAGAGCAAAGCGATCCATTCGTACGATGACCTCGAGGAGGCGTGGCGGCTGCGACAGTCGAACTCGCAGAAGATGGTCTACTGGCTGCGCCGCAGCCTACCGGGCGCCAACCCCCTCGTGATTGCCAAGGCGGTCAAGGGCATGCGAGCGGAGTGGGGTGGCGTTGACGGTGGCATCGAGAAGGTGGCATAGGGGGACAGCGAAGTCGAGTGTAGTTTTTTATGTGTCGTCCGTCGTTTCACAGTTTACGATGCGGTAATACATTATACTGGTGACCGGCAGACCGCCCACATCCGCTCTTGGCCTCTTCGCGCCGCGTGCGTATCGTATGTCTATAGGCGAATATGCGAAGCGTGTAGTACCGCCGAAATTAGCAGATTCGTTCGGTTCATTTTACAGCCGGTACCCATGGGCTCCAGGGGAGGAGCGATACATGTATGAAAGCTGCGCAAGCTTCGCGAATCGAATCACAGCGAACAGTGGCCGGGGGCGGCTCATGATCGAGGCCTCGTGAGGCAGCTCTCAGTGTCCGACAAAGGCTCCAGCATGTCCAATACGCGCGCGAGCACGATTCGGCCCACCTTTGCCTCGCAATCGTTTACGCCGTACGACAGCAGCAACGTCCCAGAGCCATCCGCGCGTATCGGTCCGTCGACTCCAGCAGCGGCCACAGGCGCTTCTTGCGCCAAGGAGATGCCGGAGACGAATTGGATGCTCTCGCAGTCACCTGGTTGCTGGGCGGCCTCGAGGCAAAACTCGCCCGAAGTCGCTACGACTCGGAACGGGGCTCGCGCTTCGAGCGCATAGAAGAAGTGCGTGTACTGAAACCCCCATTGGAACGGGAAGGTCGGTGACGGAGATGGAGAAATGAGCGAGGCGAAAATCGTCCCGTTGAGCAGTGAGGAAGCCATGCCTCGCGCGCGGCGACGTGGACGGCGCGCGCGAGGCATGGCTTGCAGATTGAGCTCTCCTTCACGGCGATGCACATGGCCGACGCCCAGGTGCACCTCGCAGTCGTTGCGAGAGACACGCACCAGATTGGACGTGGTCGACAGTCGGAAGCCGCCAACGGCTGCACGGCTGAGTTCAGCTTGCGAGTTGTTGCCGACGAGTGCCAGCGTGCCAAAGTTCTGCTGCAACGCGTTGACGCCACCCGTGCGGACGTTGGCCACGTGCTGCAGATCCAAACTCGTGCCGGCGGGGGTGGCGCCACAAACCTTGAAGCCAGCAGCCTGGCGCCCGGGGAGCCGATCCTTGGGCTTGCCGCATACGACTTTCATGGGCTCGAAGTCTGGTGCTCCGAAGCTGGCAATCTTGCTGAGCCAGGGCTGCACGAGCAGCTCGGCGCGTAGACCTGGGGCCCGCGTACCCACAAAGAGTGCCTGGTTGCGCCCTTGCGCCCACGGCGCGTCAGCCAAGCTTGCACCGTAGCGGTGACTCTGCCACGCACGTAGTTCGTGGAGCCCGCCGTCCGAGGTGGCTTTGGCCGTCAGCTGGAGCTCCGCGATGCTGAAGTCACATCGACGGCACACGTACGAGACGAAGAGATGCCCATCCATGCTGATAACGCGAACGTCGTACACGGCCTTGGCCCACGGCGGTGGGAAGCGGTCCGAGGCGCCCACGGGTACGAACCATCGGCTCGGCGACGGCTGTGGGTGGACTTGAAACTGCGGCGCGTTGAGGAGCCACGTCCACCTCAGCAAGTTCAGCCGCTCATCGAGGATGGCAATTGCGGTGCCCTTGAACCATGCATTGGCGGCAGCGACCTTGGGCATGTCCGGGTCGATTTTGAGCAACGGGCTCGCATCATGGCACTGGTGCAGCGGATCCACACGCAAAGCGGCGACGTATGCGCAACGTGGGCAGAGGCCTGGCGGCGCCGGCGCAAGCGATGGATTGAAAATGCCCATCTCTCTCGCGCGCGCGGGAGGCCCGAGACTCGGTGGACCGCTGATGGAGCCGAGGTCGAAGTCAAGGAGCGCCGGCGGACCGCCATCCAACTTGAGCACTAGCGGTCGCTTCCGTCGCAGGTGCACGCTGACGTTGGCGCTCGCGAACAACTTAGGCGCGCCAAACATGCGCGATTCAGAGTACTGGCGCGGCTGGCCGATGGTTGACTGGCCACCGGGCGAGTACCCGACCGTCGTCGCGATGAGCGCATTCGGGGCAGTCATGTTGAGGCGTTTGTTGCGCGCTTTGACGGGCGCCGATCGAGGTGCGCACGTACCCGGAACCATTGAGAGTTCATCTGGCACAAACCTCCGGGATGGCTGGGCACAGACTGTGGGGAAAAGCGCCAGAAGAGGGTGAGCTTGAAAATGAATATTTCGCCCTGGCTAACTTTCTAGGAATTCCGGGGGAAGCGGACGGATTCGCCGACGACTAATGTTGCGCGTCCTCATCATCGCGGCCCTCCAGACCTTGGCGTTCGCGAAGCCTTCACTGACGTACTTTGGCATCGCCGGACGTGGCGAGGTTGCGCGCCTGTACGCGGCGGTCGGTGGCGTCGACATCGTCGACTCTACATACACCGATGGCTACAAGACAAAGACTCCGATCGGCTACTTGCCAGCACTCTTGCATCCGGAAGCGGGTCTGTTTCCCAACTGCACGTTCGCCTTTGGTTGCCTGCAGGAGTCACTCGCCGTCGAGCGCTACATCGCAAACCTGTCTCCAAAGTTTGCGGCGCTCAGCTTCCAGGAACGGGCGGTTGACGACATGATCGCGCAGATTAAGGAGGACCTCATTCAAGTGGAGCCGGCCACGAAGACGACGAACAAGTCGGCGGCCGCGGCGATCGTCGCTCCACTCTACGATCGGTACCTGGCAGTGCTCGAGAAGGACGGCTACGTGCCAGCGACCGGCTTCATCAACGGCAAGGCTTTCCCCACTGGCGCCGACCTCGCCCTTCTTGTGTTCGTCAAGTCAGGGTTTCCGTATGGCAAGGCTCTAAAGAATGCCGGCTACGATATTGCGAACAAGTTTCCTAAGGTTGAAGCCCTGGCGGTGCGGACCATGCAGTACCCACTCGTCGACACCTATCTGGCCCACAGCAAGACCTTTTACGCGAACGACGCCGCGGAGGGCCTATAAGTCGAGTGCTCGTACGAGGCGCGGGCACGCGTTGCTGCGCGGGCACGGGCATGCTCACGTTCTTGCATGTGCTTGCATGCCTAAGTGTGCGCTGCTCTGTGCGATCTCCCGCTCTACTCGGTGCGAATAAAGAGAGTCTGAGTCCCGCACGCGCAGCGCAAACTCACTACTGTCTAGTGTCTACTCAGGGTCTCAGTCAGAGCCACCATACTAGCTCACAGGCGATTTCACAGCGAGCATCCCGTTCTTCACTTCGTTGGCCATGGGGTTCGCCCGGACCATTGGCCCGGACCAAGAAGGACCAAGGCCCGGAACACGCCCGGACTTCTCGACGACGACGTGATTCTTTCGTCTCCCAGCGTGAGCGTCCCAGCGAGGTGGGGTTTCGGTTTGGAAAGTGGAAATGCGCGTTCCTCCTTCGTCCTGGTCTGTTTTAGGCTGCGGTGCTGGGCTAAAGTTACATGTATTCATTTTCGAGGACCCGCACTCCACGGGTCAACCGCCTGCGGCTATCTGCGGTACTATGTATTTCGCGGCGCCGTCCTTTCTGTTCATGTCAATTGGTTCATGTACATTGTTCATGTACTCAAATTGTGCGCTGTCTCGAGGCAACTGAACTTTCCGCTCCTCCTGGGCCAACCGCGAATTTCGTCACGGCGACCCGTCGATTCAATTCACGAGGCGTTTTCTCGTCGCGGCGCAGTGAATGCGAGGTGCTGCCCTTCACGCTTTTGAGTTTGGTTTCTGCGTGTTGGTGTGAACGTTAACACGACAGACGCGACAGCCGGTGCTGTGTGTTGTGAATGAGAATGAAGCGGCTGTGACGTGTGCGAGGTGTTCGACCTTCACGCTTGTTTGAGTTTGGTCTGTGCGTGTTGGTGTGTTGTGAATGAATGAATTCCGCGCCGCCGATATCAGTGCGAGCATCCTGGTTGTCACGCATGTCTGAGATCTCGGGTGCCAACGTAGGGTGGCTCGGATTCGGAGGCATCTCGGGTGGCTCGCTTGGAATGCCCGGCATGCTCGGTACGCCCACCGGCGAAGAAACGAAGAAGGAGAGCACGATGAAGCGACCAGCCGCCGAGGCGGAGAATGCGGGCCAATCTGCCGCAGGCAGTGTGGCGCCTCCAAACAAGGTTCCGCGCCGCATCGAGCCCGTGTCGGTTGCCTCCTCGAGCGCAGCGCCTCCTCCGGCTGCGCCGCCCATGCCCGAGGAGCGCCGCGCCGACTCGGTCGGCAACGATGACGACAGCGAGGTCGACCCAGCACACCTGGAGGAGCTGCGCCAGCTGAGTGAGGAGGAGCAGCAGGCGCTGATCGACGATTACTTTGCCAAGAAGGAGGCGCACGATGATGCGGTGCTCATGCTCGAGCGCGGGTCAGACAGGCGCCGCCTGGGCGATTTTCACCAGGCGGTGTTGCCTGAGCGGCTCGCGGCCGAGCGCGAGCTTCTGAATGAGCTTCGCGAGGCGCGCGCTGGCGTCGATGACTTCTCTGCGCTCATGGAGGATGCGCTCCGGGACTATGAGGAGGCGTTGCTCGAGGTGCACGAGGAGGCGATCCGTGCGTGGGCGGAAGCGGCCGACGAGCTCGAGGCAGCGGGCTTCTCCGTAATCGAGCTCGAGAGGAAGTACGCTCGCGGGCGCGTCCGGGACGACGCGCGGCGCATGCATGTGCTCATCACGGCGCCCCCCTCTTCCCCACAGGTACGAGGCGAACCGAGCACGCGGCCGCCGCCGGGCACGCGCCGCGGGCGGCGCCGCGGGCGGCGAGGAAGGCGGCGAGGAGGGCGACGAGGAGGGCGACGAGGAGGGCGACGAGGACGAGGGCATGGAACTGGAGGACGGCCAGGGTCACGTGACGGCAACGACGGGTGAGCTGTGCCGCAAATGCCGCGCACGGCACGCCCTGATGGCGACTGACCTTGTGGAAGCGGAGCGCGGCCTGTGCTACGTGTGCGCGGCGGAGGCGGAGCTGGACGCGCGCGCTCCGGTGGCTAAGAAGCATGGCAAGGTGAGTGCTGCTGATTGCGACGGGTTGCGACGGATTGCGACGGATTGCGACGGATTGCGACGGATTGCGTCTGAGTGCTTCCGATGGCGTCTGATTGCGCCTGATGACCTCTGATGGCGTCTGATGGCGCCTGATGGCTTCCGATGGCGTCTGAGCCCTTTGCACCCTCGCGCATTTGACTGGGGGTGGCAGGTGCTCGAGCGAGGCGCGAGCGGTTTCACGGGCTGGACTGAGGGGCTTCGACGCACGCAGGACGCGGCGGCGCTCAAGCGCATGTATAAGGCGAAACGGCCGGATGACGTGGCGACGTTGCAGGTGGAGCTTGCAGTGGAGGGTGCGCTGGAGGTGGACGAGGTGGGCGGCCTCGACGACGACGACGACGACGACGACGACGCGGGCGGCGTCGAGCAAGAGGACGGAGACGAGAGCGACGAGGAAGAGGGCCTCGGAATGCATGCGGCGATCGGAGGTGGCGTGCGCCCCTCGAAGCGCGCAGTACGGCGCGCCTTCGAGGCCGAAAGCGACCTCTCTCACTTGATCTTCAACCGGCGTGCCGATCGGCGCGCCTCCAGCGCCGTCGTGGGCGCGGGACGCGACGGTGCGGCGCTCCAGTCGCGCGCCGTCGCGAGCGCCACGCATCACCCGGAGTGTACTAGCTGCCATCAGCCGCTGTACGAGTGCGTGCTTGTCTGTTCACACCCGCTGCTCGGTGTGGCCGTGTGCCTGTACTGCTACGAGGACGCGGGCGGCAAGCTCGCCTCCGACGGCACGCCGCTGCCGTCGCCGCCGCCATCCGCGGCTCCCACAGCGGCTCCATTTCCCGCAGCGGCTCCATTTCCCACAGCGGCTCCATTTCCCACAGCGGCTCCAGTGGCGGAGGGAGGCACGCCGTCGGAGAGCTCCTCGGACTCGGAGGTCTGCTGCTGGTGCCACGGCAACTGCCATGCTCTCGGCTCGAGCGAGCTCTTCTTGTGTGACGGCGCCGAGTGCGGGCGGGCAGTGTGCGAGGGATGTGTCCGTCTCAACCTGGGCACGAAGGCGGTGGAGGCGGTGCGCGCATCGGATCCGTGGCTTTGCTTCAAGTGCGATCCAGCGCCGCTCCACACTCTGCGGGAGCGGTGCAGCGCCGAACAGGCGGCACGTGCCAAGGCACGCGAGGCTCGGGCGCTGAGGGAGAAGAACGCTTTGGCGCGCGTGCTGGCCAAGCAGGCAGCCACCGCAGCCGACGCCGCCACCGCCGCCACCGCCGCCGCCGCCGCCGCCGCCGCCGCCGCCGCCGCGCCGCGCACGCCCCCCCTTCCCGCGGGCGTGTGGACCTCACCACTCCGTCCCGCCCGCAGTGGGGCAGTGGAGCCACTCGTGCAGAGCGATCTAGTGCTCTGGTCCTCCGCCACGGCACGCGTTGGCTCGACGCGACGCGAGCTGCCCGTGGTGAGCCAGCCTGATGGCGCCCGATGCGCGCCTGATGGCGCCCGATTGCGTCCCTGATGACGCCCGATTGCGTGCCTGATGGTGCCTGATTGCGTGCCTGATGGCGCCTGATTGCGTGCCTGCTTGCGCCTGCTTGCGCGCAGGTGAGCGTCGCGCCCTTCATAGCGAGCCAACTCAAGCCTCACCAGTGGGACGGCGTCAAGTTCCTCTGGCAAGCCGTGATGCAAGCGAAGCGACCCGAGACGGCACAGCAGCCTCGGCGTAACGACCACGGCGCCGTGTTGGCACACTCGATGGGGCTGGGCAAGACGCTCACCGTGATTGCGTTCGTGCACACGGCCCTCGCACGCGCGCGTAATGAGCGCGGGGTCGATTATGTGCAGTACGCTGATCGGCCTCGGATGGCCCTCGGATGGCCCTCTGAAAGCCATCTGAAAGCCATCTGATGCCATCTGATGCCCATCTGATGGCCTTCTGATGTCCCTCGGATGGCCCTCTGACGGCCCCCGGATGGCCTCCCTCCTCAGGTACAAGAATGGTCGCGAGGAGGCGCGCGACCGGGGCGATGAGCGCCCGCCGCGCCCTTCTACGGCTTTGATCCTCGTTCCGCGCGCAGTGGTGACGCAGTGGCGCTCGGAGTGGACGCGATGGGTGCAAAGCCACGAGCCCATCCACTGCTTCGTGCTCTCGGCGAGCAGGTGAGTGCCGTTAATTGCCTCTTGATTGCCTCTTCTGATTGCCTCTGATTGCGTGGGTGCTCTCGGCGAGCAGGCGAGTGCCTACTAATGGCGTTTGCCATTCCGTCTCATGCCGTCCTGATGGCGTGTGATTTCCCTTTACTGCCCTCGAACTGCCCTCTAACTGCCCTCTAATTGCCCTCTAATTGCCCTCTTATTGCCCTCGAACTGCCATTCCCTTCGTGCTCTCGGCGCGCAGTTCAACAGCGCAGCTCGAGACGTTACGCCTGTGGCGTGCCCACGGAGGGCCGCTCATCATGACGCACGACTTTTTCTGGAAGCTGGTCGATCCGAAGAAGCAGGCGAAGCAGGCGGCCGCCTCCGCCTCGGGCGCGTACGCCGCTGAGCTTGGGTACGACATCCCCGCCGCCGCACCGTCGAGTGGAGAGCGCCGTCTTGAGCACGAGTCCTGATGGCCCCTGATGACGTTGGATGCAGGCTCGAGCGCCGTATCGATCACGCGCGCCGTCTTGAGCACGATTCCTGATGGCCCCTGATGACGTTGGATGCAGGCTCGAGCGCCGTATCGAGCACACGCGCCGTATCGGACTGAGGGCCTCGGAGGGCCCGTCTGGTGGCCCCCGCCTGGTGGCTTCTGATGGCCCTTTTGCATGCATTCCTCGAGCAGGGGATGGCCACTGATGACCTCTGGTGGCCACTAATGATCCCGGATGGCCTCTGGTGGCCCTTTTGCATGCAGGTACGACGACCCTCACATCGAGTTCGAGCGGCTGCTGCTCGCGCCTGGCCCCGACCTCTTCGTCATGGACGAGGCCCATCGCATCAAGAACGACGGCGCGACGCTATCCAAAGCGCTCGCGCGCGTGGCCACGCGCAAGCGCGTGCTCCTCACGGGCACGCCGCTCCAGAACAATCTGGTTGAGTACTACCACATGGTCGATTTCGTCTCTCCGGGTATGCTGATGGGCGCGCCCGGGCGGCGAGTGCCATCAATTGCATCTTCATGGGCTACTAAGTGAGATGGATTGCCTTTGCATGCAGGCAAGCTGGGCGAGATCAGCGCCTTCAAGAAGCTGTACATGGACCACATCACCAACGGGCAGTACCGACAAGGAGGCACCGAGGACGATCAGCAGAAGATGATGAAGCGCCAGATGAATCGACGGGTCTTCACACTGGCGAAGAAGTTGGATAGCCTCGTGCAGCGCGCGTCGGTCGACATCCTCTTCCGCACACTGCCCCCGAGATATGACGTCGTCCTCACAGTGAAGCTCTCAGAGCCGCAGCGCCGCCTGTAAGCATGAGCGTCGCTGGGATCGGATGGACCTCTGAGTAGTACCCCACGATGGACTCTTTGATCGCCCTAAATGATTGCCCTCACTGATTGCCCTCTTGGATGATTGCAGGTACAATCACGCGCTCGAGCAGCAGTCCGATAAGAAGATCTTTACCTTCCAGCACACGCTCAAGCGCGTCTTCGAGCACCCCGCCATGCTCCTCCTGCATGCTCGTGACGTCGCCTCCAAGCCCGCGGGCAAGCGCGCGGCCGCCGCCGCCGCGGCCGCCGCCGCCATTGACGCGGCCGAGCTCGACGTGCTACCGGTAGATGACGGGCCGTCTGTCCTTCCCTCGCAGTGGTGGGAGGGGTTGTGGCCGGCCGCGGGTCAGCCACGCGAACGCATCTTCGCGCCCGACCTCTCGGGAAAGGTGAGTGCCTTTGAGTGCCTTTGATTGCCTTTGATTGCCCCTCCAAAGTGCCTCCGATGGCCCCTCTAAGTGCCACTCTGATGACCATTGAGTGCTTCTTGCTCGATCTCCCCCGCAATCTCCCCCGCCAGGTGGCCATCACGCTCGAGATCCTGAGGCAGGCGGTCCTCGCTGATGAGAAGGTGCTCCTCTTCTCGCAGGTGAGATTGCCCCCTGATTACCATCTGATGGCCCTCTGATGGCCCTCTGATGAGAAGGTGCTCTTCCTTCCTCTCTCTCTCTCACTCACTCTCACTCTCTCTCACTCTCTCTCTCACTCTCACTCTCTCTCTCACTCTCTCTCACTCTCTCTCTCTCGCAGTCGCTTGAGGTGCTGTCGGTACTTGAAGAGGTCCTCAAGCTCGCCCCATCTCCACGGCGCCTTCTCAAGGAGGCACACGGCAGCTCCACCTTGGCTGACAACGGCGCGGCTGCGGCTGCTGAGGGCGGTGGCGGCGCCGATCGGGCGAACGCGGGATGGCAGCGCGGGCTCGACTACATGCGCTTTGACGGCACATGCGATGCCGATGAGCGTGATGTGATGATCCAGGTGAGAGACGAGATTGCCTCTGAGTGCCTCTAAGTGCCTCTGAGTGCCTCTGAGTGCCTCTAAGTGCCTCTGAGTGCCTCTGAGTGCCTCTAAGTGCCTCTGAGTGCCTCTAAGTGCCTATGAGTGCCTCTAAGTGCGCCTTTAAGCGCCTCTAAGTGCCTCTAAGCGCCTCGAAGTGCCTCTGACGAGCCCCGATGGCTCCTCGTCTCGCAGCACTTTAACCAGCCAGCGCTCAAGCTTCGCCTCTTCCTCATCTCGACTCGGGCGGGGGGCCAAGGACTGAACCTCGCTGCCGCCTCACGCGTGATCGTCTTCGATGCCTCTTGGAACCCTTCGAATGACACGCAGGCTGTCTTCCGCGCCTACCGGTACGGCCAGACGAAGCCCGTGTTCGTCTACCGGTTGATCGCCGAGGGCTTCGAGCAGTGCCTCTATCGGCAGCAGGTGGTCAAGCTGCAGCTCGCGGGTCGGGTGCTCGATGAACAGACACACGATTCGACCTTCACCAAGGAAGAGCTCAAGGACCTTTGGCGCCCTATTCCGTTCACACCGCCCGCGCCGCCTTCGCAGCACGCGCATGCAATCAGCCAATTACCGCGCGAGGCATGGCTGAGTGACGTGGCACAGAGCTGTGGAACCTTCCTGCTGGCGGTGGACGATCACGATAAGGTGCCGCTGATGACCTCTGATGGCCGCCGATGGCCCCTGATGACCACTGAGCGCACTCTGATGGCCCCTGATGGCCTCTCTGATCGCCTCTCTGATCGCCTCTCTGATCGCCTCTCTGATGGCCTCTCGGATCGCCTCTCTGATGACCTCTCTGATCGCCTCTCTGATCGCCTCTCTGATCGCCTCCCTGATGGCCTCTCGGATCGCCTCTCTGATCGCCTCTCTGATCGCCTCCCTGATGGCCTCTCGGATCGCCTCTCTGATCGCCTCTCTGATCGCCTCCCTGATGGCCTCTCTGATCGCCTCTCGGATCGCCTCTCTGATCGCCTCTCTGATCGCCTCCCTGATGGCCTCTCTGATCGCCTCTCTGATCGCCTCCCTGATGGCCTCTCGGATCGCCTCTCGGATCCCCTGCGTACTCAGCGGCTCGAGGGAGAGGAGGAGCAGCTGAACACGGTCGACCAGGAGGACGCCGAGAACGATCTGTTTAAGGACCTGAACTTGATGCCCCGCGACCACGCGATCTGCGAGTTCTGTCAGCACGACCATTCGAATATCCAATGGAGTCACCTCAGCATGACTTGCATCAAATGCAAGGCGCTCTGCCTGCTGCCGCCCGCGGCGCCGCTCGTGAAGCGTATGGAGACGGCCGGCCATCTGCACTTTACGATGCACGGCGAGGAGTGCGGCCTGCAGTCCAATGGTGTCACTCTACCCAAGCGCTCGTGTATCCAGGACGCAGGCGTGTACCACGTCCAATGGCGTGGCTTCGACGGCGAGACGACGCCCGGACCGGACGACGAGTGGCGCAACCCGAAGAAATGCGTCAAGCCCTCGTCGATCATCTCCAAGAAGAACCTGTCCGATCAGATGCGCTACCAGGTTCGGGTGCGCGCGCGTCTCGGCGCGTGCCAGTGCGGCCGGGACATCCCGTCGGAGGACTACGGATTCCTCAAGTGCGCGGATCCGAATCTTCCGGGTGGCTGCCTCTGGACTCCATGGAGTGCTCCCTCGGCGGTCGCGACGCCGGTGGCGCCGCCGGTGGCGCCGGTGGCGCCCGAAGCGAGCGCGGCGCCGTGAGGTTGCATGCCGCCCGTTGAAGCTGAGTCCACAGCGCCGTGTCGGTCGCGAGAGCGGTGGAGCAAGCACCTGAATCAGTGGCCGCGCCCGCTGCGGCCTGCGCGCGAAGGCTGCGGGTGCCCATTGGCGATCGGGCCATCGGGACGGCGCATGCGGAGCAGGGGGGGAAAGGTCGTCGGAGAGAGCGCATGAGCGGCATGGCGAGCGGGGTGGCGGACGAGGGTGGCGGACCAGGGTTCTGATTTTACTTCGGCGTGTCAAGAAGCGTACTGATTCGTACTTCGGCGTGTCGACTTCGTGGTCGATGTGTGCAGTCATCTTCGATCTTGTCGAGACCCCCATAAAATTGGCGATTTGGCGTGGGGTCACTCAGTGACTCAGATCCGGCGACGGACGCGAGACGTCGAGACGGTACCTACTCTAGAGTACCTACTCTCCGACGCGACGCCCATTTTATTACAATGTAGTGTCTGAAGCCCGCATGGGCATGCGATGGTCAAGCGACCGCCGAAAGGTCGACCTCGCCTCTGAGCCACTGAGGCCGCGCTTTGCGACGCTCGGCTTTTCGTTTCGAGATGAGGGGATCTAGAATTAGACTTGGAATTAGACCGGGAATCCACTCTGATCGTCTTGCGCGGTGGGGGGCATCCACGATCGACGTGCGCACGCCCAGCCTCATCCCGCTGCCTTTGCCGTTCACCGCGACGCGGTCGGCGCAGTGCGTTGACGCATCCCCGTGTGGCCCCTCCCTCGCAGAACACCGAACCCCAAAACAGCCATGGGCTGCGCCTCTTCTACCCCCGTCGTCATCGCAGACCCAGCGAAGCCGGAGGAGCTCAAGCCCTTTGCCGCTGAGGAGGCCCCAGTGCTCGAGGCGGCGCCGTCGATCGCCGACGTAGTGGCGCCCCCGACCGAGGTCGTGGCGACGGAGGAGGAAAAGCCGGTGGCAAAGCCGTCGACCGAGGTAGTGGCGGCCGCGGCCGCGCCCGCCGCCGCGGTGGCGCCGGAGGTTGTTGCGCTTGCGGTCGAGGTGGTGGCGCCCGAGGTGATTGCGCCCGAGGTGATTGCACCTGAGGTGGTTGCCCCCGAGGTGGTTGCGCCCGCGTCCGCGGCAGCGCCATCCGCGCCCGCGCCCGCGGCAGCGCCACCCGCGCCCGCGATTTCCGACGAGGTGCTCGCTTCGTACAAGGAGGCCTTCTCCGTCTTCGACAAGGACGGCAGTGGCACCGTCTCCACGAGCGAGCTGGGCGAGATGATGAGTGCGCTCGGCCAG
>Ga0180443_100964_pt1 | contig 18572 bp, 8 predicted proteins | sample ChrtobMetP5_32mM_FD_119753 | JGI IMG/M metagenome (GOLD analysis project Ga0180443, IMG submission 119753) | Chrysochromulina tobin associated microbial communities from unialgal haptophyte culture, Seattle, Washington, USA - P5_32mM MetaG | ecosystem: Host-associated > Algae > Haptophytes >... | reverse complement strand
GCTGTTATTTGCAGTAAATAGTGCCCAAATTTTCGCGCCTGCGGCGGGCTAAGGGGCAACTTGAATACCCCTTCCAGAACGCGCCCCCCTGTCGGTCCTCGACAAGTGGTACCTACCCATTGACCGGACCGGCGTACATACGTGTGCGGTTACAAATTCACTCACTACCGGGTACATCAAAACGTGAAATCAAAAATCTATACGAAAACAATAGACGCATAGCGCGAGCGTGCTATCTGCGATCATCAGCCTACCAGGTGCAGGTCTACCACACACGCAACTAGAACTACAGCTGAAATAAAAACAGCTCTCCAGAGTCACGGAAGAGAGAACCAATGCAGCGTTCAGCGCGGGCCACTACAGCATCAACTTCAGCACCAGTAAACGTACCAGAGCATACGCTCACGTCATAGCCTCGCCATCGGCAGGCGATAAAGTGCGGTCGCCGTCAGTGCTGGCTCGACCTCCTCCTCCGCCGCCGCAGCCATCACAGCTTGATGCTCTTCGTGAGCTGCTGGGCCGTGGGCGCACAGGACGACGTCATTGCCGAGGCAAAAGGTGTGCACCCGACGCAGACCCACGTCGACAACGGCGCCCTCTGTGGCTGGAGAGCTGGACGCCGATGGCCAAGGCCCCGCCGCGGCGGGACGCAGGCCGTTGATGAGTGTCTTCGGAGCGATGGTGGCAATGAGCCGGTGCGCGAGCTCCTTCTGCAGGCAGCTCGCGATCAGTGCTGCCCCACCCTCGATCATCACCGAACGCACGCCGAGCTGGAGCCGAAGCTGCCGGAGGGAGCTCAGCAGGCACGGGTGACCTCTGTGATCCTCGTCGACACACAGCACGTGCACGCCCGCCGCACGCAACGCGGCCGCGCGGGCGGCTCCGCCGCTGTCATACAGCGTACGCGCGAGCGTACACACGACGGCGTGCGGACGGCAGGTAGAAGATGACGTCGACGACGACGTGGAGGTGGCGGAGGAGGAGGAGGAGGAGGAGGAGGAGGACGAAGTCATGAAGGCGGCCACCGAGGCGGCGGCGCTGCTCGCCAAGGGCGCTGGAATGGGCGACTGGAGGGCCTTGGCGGTGGCGAGGCATCGCAAGCGCCCATCGAGTACGATTCGCATTGGACTCTCCCCCGGCACCAGGCGAACGGTGAGTTGAGGGTCGTCGGCGAGTAGTGTGCCTGAGCCCACCATGATGGCCTCGTGCACCGCACGCAGCCCGTGCGTGAGTGCCATGGACTCTCTGCCGGAGAGGAGCAGCCGAGGGCCCGAGGCACCCAGTGGCCCCGCTATGCTGCCGTCGAGGGCCTGCGCGTACGAGAGGGTGACGAAAGGCATCACGACGCCGCGGCGCGAGACCGCATGGGCTTCGATATCGCTTCGCAGGCGCGCCAGCATCGAGGCCGCCACCGTGGGCAGCGGCGAGCACAGCGGCCGGGCGGGCGACGAGGGCGGCGGCCCCAGCAATAGTGACGGCCGCCAGGGCGGCGAGGGAATGGTTGCGGCAGCAGCCGAGGCCATCGCTGGCGCCATCGCAGGCGCCATCGCGGGCTCTTCCTCGTCGATATCGGAGCACCTGAGCTGATTCACGCCACTGCAGCTGCCACCGGCCAGTACGTGCCCACCGCCGCCACCGTGGCCGCCATCGTAGCCGCCACTGCTGCCGACGCCGGCGCCGCCGCTGGCGCCGCCGCTGGCGCCGCCGCTGGCGCCGCCGCTGGCGCCGCTGCCCCTTCCGCCGCCCGTCTGACGGCGCTCGGCCTCCGGTGTCAGAATATGACCCATCCGGCGTGCCTTCGTCTCCAGATAGCCATGTGCGTGGACGGGTGTCGAAGAAGCGAGCACCGCGCGCCGCCCCGCCACGTCGATGCCGAGCGAGCGAAGGGCATGCACCTTGAACGGGTTGTTGGTGAGCAACACGACGGAGCGAACGCCAAGGCTATCGAGGATGGTGCGCACTGGCGTGTAGTCGCGGGCCTCATCGGGCAATCCAAGGGCCAGGTTGGCGTCTACCGTGTCGAGGCCCTGGCGCTCCTGCAGCCCGTATGCGGCGATCTTGCTCGCAAGGCCAATCCCACGGCCCTCTTGCGGCGTGTAGATGAGGATGCCACCCTGCTGTGCCAGGTGCTGCTGCGCGAGGCGCAGCTGCACCGCGCAGTCGCACTTGAGCGATCCGAGCACCTCGGACGTGAGGCACGCATCGTGCACGCGCATGTGCACGCGCTCGCTCCCACGGTAGACGTCGTCGCAGTCTGCCCAGAGGCATGCGACCCATGCGTGCTGCGAGTAGAAGGCCTCACCCCGGTCGCGCTCCCCATAGACGCGCACCGCCATTCGGCCGTTATTGGTGGGCATCGTACAGGATGAAATACACTCGACTGGCATAACGGCAGGCAAGTACGAGGCCCGACGCGAGTGCCTCCTTGTCGGCGGCGCACAAGCTCCGAGCGAGCGTCTGGTCGAGATATGTGATGATAGAACAGGGTCAATTACTCTCGTCATCAAGTGGTTCACCCTCGCGTGGCACCGGTTATTGTTTGCTGGGCGCTACTGCCCCCACGGCCACGCGGTCGTTCGGGCAGCATTGTGAGGGCGAAGTTGCGGAAGAGGTACACTGTGTACCGGTACATGTACGACCCCCTTTGGGGCAACGTTGGGTGTGTGCGCGTATGTCCGCTCTAGCTCTAGCGTAGTAGGTTTGTGTCCGGTCGCATAGCCCAATCAGTCCCCCAATCAAGAACAATCAAGAATTTCTACTATAAGCAATGGCGGGCACCGAGCGGGCACTAGACCGGACTATACTAGTGTCCCCGCTTCCGCTGTGTACTCAACGTCGCAGCCAACGTGAGCGGCCATATACGTGAGCGCGACAATCGTTTGGGGGAGCGCCTTGTTGCCCGTGCACGCGCCAGCCGCGCTATCCTCGAGCCTCGCAATCTGCTGCGCCATCGAGGGCCCGCGCGCGACTGCGGATGGCACGACGCCTGCGCGCTGAAAGATAGAGGGCAGGGCTGAGGTCTCGAGCGCCTCCACAGAGTAATTCGGGCTGAGGCCCGGGACGAGGCGGTTGAGGTGGAGCCCGTGAAGGGTCTGGCCAGGGGCTCGAAGGCACGTGTAGACGTCATCCATCGAGACGCGCCGTGGCTCATATAGTGGACGATGCGGATGATGGCCTGCACCTTCGGCGCTCCCTCCGCCTTCGCCCCCGTGGACAGAGCTGACTCCACTTCGGAAGCTGGGCCGCACGGGTCCACAGGCTGGATTAACCACCCCGCTCATGACAACGGCCACGCCCAACAGCTTGCGCAGCGCGGGCATCGCGTGCTCGAGTAAGTCGATGGACGTGAACAGCAAAAGGTACGCCCCGTCGCCGCCCACGATCGGCAGGCCTAGTGGCGAGTCGAGCGCGGCAGAGTGGCCCGATGGAGCGAGACACCACAGCTTCTCGTATCCAGCGAATGTACGTGCGGCCAGCGGATCGGCACCTAAGACGGGCGCGAGCGCGTTGCCTAGCTGCGACTCCATGCGCACGGCATCCGCCAGGTCGGCCAAAGCTGTGTTTGAAGCATCAAGAAACGCGAATTTGGGTCGCCAGAGCACGGCATCGACTGCGCGACGCGGCGGCGCTGCCTCAGCATCGGGGTCGAGCGAGAGGAAACTGACCGCTGCGAATGACAGATTTCGCGTCGAGCACACGTCGCAGCCCTTGAGAGCGATGGCCACCTGCCGATGACCGACTGGCGGCTCGTTGTGCTGCTGAATGCTATGCAGCTTCGCAGCCGTCGAGAAGAGCACAAAGCCGGTGGAACCGTCGTTGCCGCGGAACGAGTACACGAGCTCGTTGCCATCACTCTGGCGCCGTACAGCTGGCACCATCCAACGCTCGAAGGAGCACACGCAGCGCAGGAGGTGGCGGCGCTCGGCCTCTGATAGCGAGGGTCGTTGGAGGAGCGCAACGACCCTCGCCATGTCCGCTGCTGTCAAGTGTGCGTGTCCTTGCGTTAAGGCCTTGCGTGCAAGGCCCTCGGCCTCCGTTTGCTCCTCTTGCGCCCCCCAAAACCTGTATATAGCAAAGCCAGCAGCAGCAGCAGCTAATCCGGCAGCAGCATAGAGGACAACCTTTCCCGACGGCGATTCCTGTGGCTGCGCAGCCGATTGCTGCTTTAGCTTTTTCTGTGCAGCGACCTTTCGTAGAAGTGCGGCCGCCGCGTCTCGGGGTCGTGTTGCGAGATTCGAAGTCGAAGCGACGGTCCCAATGGGGAGCGACGTGGCCATGAGAGAGAACGATGTTGCCGGAGAGGTCTGTGAACGAGACTGTGAACGAGAGGTCTGACCCAACTTTGGTTCGTCAGCCCGGAAATTCTTCGCAGTTGGACTACAGTTATGAGTTGAACTATGGTTGAGCTGACTACGCGCCCAACCGTGGAACTTGGCCCGCATTAGCCGGTCGCCGCACGGCATCGAACGACGAGTTGGGATCGGCCCAAGAACCGTGGCCCAACCACAGCCTCCAACTTCGAACTTGGTCCAACGGCAGCCCGCTCGTCTGTGAGAACACAAAAGTTGTCCGAATCATAACCATCTGCTGTGAATGAGTGTGAATCTGAATGAGAGCGTCTGGTGCGTCTCTAAGACCACGCGACTCTCACCATGCCATCCCCTTCGTCCACCCAATCGCCTGCCCTCTAACGACCTCGCCGTCCGAGCAGCGTGTGCTCGTGAACTTGGCCTCCTTGTCGTCAAACTGCAGCATGTGCCGCTGCTGCGCAAACTCGGCGAGCAGCACATCGGTGCGGGAGGGTGTGATCCCCCACTCGCCGTGTCCCCATGGGGTGACAAGCACGCCCACACGCTCGGCGGCTGGGAAGGCGAACTCCAAGCCAGGGACATTCGCCCACGTCCACTTGTACTTGGCCACGCGCATGGCGAGTGCGGAGCTGCCGTACTCCGCGCCGTTGAGCTGATGCGTCGAGTCTGAACACGTTGGGAAGCAGCGCGAGGCCGGATGCCTCCAGACGAGTTCGCCGCCAATGCCCGCCGCGCGGTTCGACAGCCTCCAGCAGTTCACGTCCAGCTGTAGCTGGTCGTCCGTGCCGTCGCCGCTACTCAAGAGCGACGCGAGGGTCAATTTCGCGCCGCTCACGCCGCCGCCGCGCAGCACAATCGACGGCTTGCCTCCCGTAACCTCGGCGTGCCAGCTGCCAAGCTTATGCGCGCCCTCATAGTATGCGACGCCGTGCGCGAGAAGGAAGACGTTGCCCAGCCGCCCGAGAGGCCAGCCGCCGGTACCCATCAGCCGTCGGCGCACCGCCGCCGCGTCGGCGTCGCCGGGACGCGGGTCCTCATGACCGAGGAAGGCAGCGAGGATCTCGTCGGTGGGAGATATGGTCGCTGCGCCGATGGTGGCGAGGGCGTCGTGTGAGAGGGCGTCGTACGTGCCAACCTGCTGCTCGCCGCTCTCCCTCGCCGTCATCACCAGCTGCACCTCCTTGAGCCAGTCAAAGCCGTTGAGCACAGTCGAACCGTCGAGCGGTCTCCCGTCTGTGCGTTGGAATCGGACCGAATGTGTCCATTTCAAACGGCCACAGAGGTAGATGACGATCGGATCGCTCGTCTGCACATTGCTCCCGCCGTCCACGAACACGCGTGAGCCCGCACCAGAACGTGAGAGTCCCCAAGCGGCCGACCCCCAGGGCGTGTGAAGCTGACCTCCGCGGAGGAAGAAGAAGCCCCTGTCCACGCTGCCGGCCGTGGCCGCCGCCGCCGAAGAGCCCGCCACGGCGCTGAAAGCCCACGGCCCGCTGCCGACAAGGCGCATGGCGCGCAAGAGCTCCGGGTCCGTCGTGCCGTCGCCAGCGTCAATGCGCGCGCGCACCTCCTTGTCTTGATTCGAGTGCATCATTAGGGTCGCAACCACGCTGCTGGGCACACCGTGCTCCCACCCATGCCCGCGCCCCGTGCAGCCCGAGCAGTTGACGCCACCGTCGTGGGCGGCCATGGCGTCGTGCAGAAGCGTCCACAAGGTGTGCGTCGACTCGAGCGCGCAGCGCGGCGGCCGCTGCAGCTCGCGCGGCAGCCAAGCCTGGTAGTGGCGCTTGTCGAAGCCGTGTTGCCCGGATCTCGAGTCGACCATCGGCACGCCCTCGAGCGAGTACTCGTGGCTAAAGGTGTAGTGTAGGATGTGGTGCGTATACTCGCCGGCCGCATCGGTCGTGCGCACCCCAAACTGCGACGAAGGCTCGAGCTGCAACGTGTCCATCAACTTGTGTGCGACGCCGCCCACAGCCGCGCCTATCGAGTAGCCCCACATTTCGAGCATCCAGCCGAACTCGGCGTCAGCGGCCGGGTCAACCTTGAGTGCGAACGAGAGGTCGTACCACGGCTTGACGAGCCGCTTGAGTGCGTCTATGTGGATCAGGATGGGCGACGGGCCAACCTGCTGCACCTTCTCGGCCACGAGATCTGAGCCGGCGAAGCGTCGTACGAGCGACTTCGTCTTGCTGTCGCGCTTCGGGTTCATGTAGTGGAACGGGTAGGCCACCGCAAGCTCCTCAGTGGCGAGGTTGGGCAAGTATTTCATGAGCAAGTGGTCAGTCTCCGCGATGAACAGGTACTTCTCGGGGAAGTCGAGGTCGCCGCGGTTGAGCGCGACAAGCACCGAATGGGGCCGGTTGAGCACCACGAAGCCGTGAGTCTCCGCCTCGGTCAGCTCGTCGACCACGACGGTGCGCATCACGCTCATCAGGCTGTCGAGCGGCGCGCTCTTGGGCTTAGTCAGCAACCGCGTGAACCCGCCCATCTCAGTGCATGGCCCGAGCGTCGCGCGCAGCCGCACATAGTGGTAGTAGAAGATGCGTGTCTGCCAAAGCTGGTACGGCCCAGTCGAGGCGGTGAGCAGTACGTGGTACGGCCGGCGGTCCGCGGGGCAGTTCGCCGTCGACTGAGTCGCCTCGACCTCTGGCGTGAAGGACGTGGCCTCTTCTTTTGCTGTTTGCCGCTGGCTTTGCCGACTGCTGGAAGCTTTGGAAGCGGAAATCCAGCGGCGCGCCTGCTGCGAGAGCTGCTCTCGTCGGCGCTGCTGCACGCGGCCGTCGCCTGTGTCGAGCACAGGAGGCTTGACCGCAAAGATCCAGAAGAGGAAAAAGGCCACGATGAAGACGAAGCACAATCGACGGCTGATCGGCATAAAACTACACAATCGGCATGTGAAAAAAAAGCAACACGAAAAAGTCAAGTCAAGTCGCGCCGTCACGGGCGTTTCGCTAGGCAAGTCAAGTTAAGTTTGGTCTGCATTTAAACAACAGTTGGAATTGCTCCGGAAGCCAGCTGGGGAGGTCGGGAGTCGAAAACTTGACTTGACTTGACTGACTTGACATGAATTCTCACACCTCTCTTTGTCCGACACCTTCCGGCGGTCACATGCCGTCTCTGGACTTGGCAGCGTGCGTTGTGTTAGCGGGATGCCTTGCAGTTGTGTTGTGTTGGCTGGCCGTCGTCAAACAGGCACCAACCGCGTTCATAGTGCTGTTCACCGTTGTAGTGGGCGGCCTACTCTTCCTCCTGCAGCTCCTTGGACGCCGATGTGAGCACATCCGACCGGACCGCAACTGCCGCCAAGCTTTGTGCCGCTCGACTGAAGGCAAGCATAGCGGCACGCATGTTGACAGCCTCGATGGTCTCCGCGCGGTTGCGGTGAGTTGGGTCATCTTATACCATGCTCTCTGCGTCCCAACGTTCTTCTTCGTGGGGCCGACCAACTACAACCAGTTCATTGGCCAGTGGTACATGCAGTTTGCCTTCTCCGGCGCGATGGGTGTAGACCTATTCTTCGTTCTGAGCGGATTTCTCATCGTCTCACTCCTAGTCCCTGAAGGGAGGAAAGCCGCTGCAGTTGGCGCAAACGTCGCGACGCAGGCCGCTGATGATGCCATCGCATCAACAGAGTCGAGGGCAGCCTTAGGAACGTGCAATGCCGGCGTTCGGTATGGAGCCTTTCTGCTCAAGCGCTTCCTTCGGCTAGCACCCGCCTACCTTGTGCTCCTTGCGTATAACGTGTCGCCGCTGCAGCCAGATGAGACGCAGCGTGAGACCTGCCGCGCTTGGTGGTGGCTCAATGTGCCGCTCTTCCTCAACAACTACTTTGACCTTTGGGTGGCGCCTCACGTGAAGGATCCGCTGTACCGCGCGTGGCTAGGATGTGACCTACACACCTGGACGGTCGCTGTGGAGTGGCAATTCTACCTCGCCTCGGTGCCTTTGGTGCACACGCTGCTGCTACTCGAGCGTTGGATGGCGCGCCGAGAGCGCTGTATCGAGCGCGCGCGTGCTCGGGCCTTGCGGCTGCAACTCGTCTTGCTGGCCGTGCTCATCGGGTGCACTGTGCTCCTCCGATGGTGGCTTCGGCGCCAGGTGCGCTCCCCCACTCTCCTCTCCCCTCGCGACGCTGCTGGTTCACCGGCTCATCCTTCTCCTTTCCCCTTTCCGACGCTGATGATCTTCTCTTCTCGTGTGCCCGCTGCTCTCACCGCCCACACGTACCACTGTCTTTTGTGCGCACCCCCTTGCCAATGCTCAGTACGGCGACGTGTTTGGCCTGTACGTGAATGCCATGATGTACACGCGCGGTGGGCCATACCTCGCGGGGATGGCAGCCGCTCTAGTCACGCTCAGCCCGCCACCGTCATCAGAGCAATCAGAGCAATTGCTCTCGCCACTCGTGCCTTCGGAAGTCCAGACGGCGTGCACGCCGCATCAGCCGCTACCGTCTCGCACCAGGGTTTGGCGCCGAGACGCCGATCTCACCTCTAGATGCTGGCACTGGTGCTTCTACCTTGGCTCGCTCTCGCTGGCCCTCTTCACCGCGTACGAGGGAAACGAGACCCCACTTTATGCAAGCGACCCCGAGCAGACGCCCCTACGAACCGGTCCGGTGTGGTGGTGGCTCTCGGAGGATCAAAAGCAGTCCCTCGACTACGTGCTGTACTTGGGCTGCGCAGCTGGGTTTGGTCTGGGCTGCGCGGGGCTTATCGTCGAAATGCTTCGCGGTAGGGCGCCGTGCCTCAAGCGCATCCTCGGCTCGCGAGTGTGTGTGCCGTTTGCAAGGTATGGACGGCCCGTTGCTCCCAGGCTAGCAGCCGATTAGCCTGCGTGAAGTCTCTCTGGCCTTAGGTGTGGACGCGGTACAGCTCTGCGCTGCGTCTCAGTGGCCTCCTGCATGCATGGTCTCAAGATGCGTTCGATTGCGCCCACAGGCTCTCCTACAGTGCCTACCTGATTCAATTCATCTTCTTGCAGCCCACGTACGATGCCTACTTCACAGTGAACCCGACGGACTCGCGCGCCTTGTGCTTTTCCAAGCTCAGTGGTGAGAGCAACCAACTCGCACGAACGCCCCGACGGGCAGGCTCTGCTCATCTCATGCTGGTCACACCTCACACTTCAACCCCACACTTTCGCTCCGCTCGTGCACCGCAGGCTTGTATTGGCTCAGCTTGTTGGTGATCAATGCGGCGTCGATGCTCCTCCATGTCCTGGTCGAGGCCCCCGCCAACAATCTTCGCAATCACGCGGTTCATCTCTTCTCGCTCGCTGCGGCGCTCATATCTCGGGTGGGTGCCATGGCGGCCCGGCCGGTGCCGGCGGAGTAGCGTGGAACGCGGACGCGTCTGCTCTTGCGTCTTGCGGCATGGCTGCGTATCGTCTCACGTCTGTTTCGATTCTCACCACTGATAGACTTAGAAAGTATTGCATTTAGAGAGGACCTGAGATCCAATGACCATTACCGATTACCTAGCCAGACGCTGACATCAATCGGGCAAGCCATGATCGGAGTGCCCGCGCGTACGCCGGGAAAGTCGCGAGAGCCAAACGCGCCGTCGAATGAGCCGTCATTCGGCTGTTTCCCTACTTGCTGTTGCGCTTCGCGTCTCTGCCTCTCCCGTCCCCATGCATCATCCCAGCAGCTCGAGCGCCCCATGCTCGCCATCATCCATGAAGAGCGCCTCGTCCTCTTCCTTGGCCTTGGGCGCGCCGCCAGCCGCCTGCACGTCCGCCGGCGGCGCAAAGATCTCGATGGCGGCCAATGCGAGGGGTGGCAGCAGCTCGTCGGGCGTGCGTGCAGACGCGAGCCGTCGCGGCGGCGGCGCATTGATCCAATCCGCCGAGGCGGCGGCGGCCTGCGCAGCCGAGAGCTCGGGGCGGGGCGCGACGCTCATCTTGATGAGAGCTAATTGGAGGGCGGCCGCACTCGCTCCACTTGCAGCTGGAGTGGTCCCGAGCGCAGCCGAGAGCGCCGCGCGAAGGCTGTTGATCTCGTCCAGCGCGCTAGGCGTGAGCAGCCAGGGCAGTGGCACCCACATGCCCACGTCGCCGTCGGCCACGTAGGCGGCGAGCGCGCCGTCGCCCGTCTCGGTGGGCCGGAGGATGACGTGGCGCGAGAAGGCGACGATCATGAGCTCAGCTGCTCCCTTGGGACGTGCCGGCAGCAGCGTCGCCGAGTGCGCCACGAGCTTGCTTTGCGACACGAGGCCCGCGGACGTGGCGGTGGCCTCGGCCGGGCCACTCGGCCCGGCGGTCGATGAGGGAGGGCCGCCTCCCGCGCGCGACCATGCTGCCGCGACCAGGTACCGGCGCCCGCCGTCCGGACGATCGTCAGAGAGCACAGAGGCCGCCGAGTGCCAATTCTGATCCACCACCACCGCCTCGCTGCCCACCGCCTCGCCGCCCGCTGCCCCGCCGCCGCGAGCGCGAGCGCCTGCGCTCGCGCCGCTCAGGATGCTGCTGCTGCTGCTCGTCGGCGCAGCCGCGGCAGATTTGCCAGAGGGCAGGTGGCGCGATGCGTTGGGGTCGGCCGGGATGCGTTTCATGAACGAGAGGCGGCACGCGTACTGGGGAGCAATCAGCTTTGCGAGCCCGACGACGCTCTGCGACTCATTTGTGAGGAGCACGGGCAGCGAGCCACGCAGCCCCGCCATGCGAAGTGCGAGCACCGCCGAGGCACTCGTGCCAAAGGCGAGCGTGACCGACGTCTGCAGCGAAGGCGCGCCGTTGGCACCCCCCGCGCCACGGCTCTTCGAGATGATCGCCTGCGTCAGCTCGCCGCACGGCGCGAGCGCCGCCTGCAGGTGACGTTGGTGCAGGTGTGCGCCACCCTGGCTGCTATCCTGCTTGACGAGGCAGTAGACGCACCGGCTCGGCTCCAGCCGATGGCGCGCGAGCTCGTCGAGCACCTTGGCTGGGGCGTGCGCCTTGCCCGACGCAAAGTTGGGGGAGAAGGCGGCCACGAGCAGCGCGTGCAGCAGCAGATCACGCGTCATCTCGACTCCGCCCGCGGCAGCCGCCACCGCAGCGGCGGCGCTCGCGGCCGGGTCGCCTTGGGCCGCGGCTGCGGCAGTCGAGGTGGCCGTGAGCGTGAACCCGGCAGGGGGGAGCGCCAAGTCGAACTCGACGCGCTGCTGCCGGATGCGCTGGATGAGTTCACGGCTCAAAGCCTCGAGCTCGGCGAGCCGCTTATAGCTCGCGTGCTGCGAGTGCGCGTACTGCGCCGCCTTCGGCGCCCCTTCGTCCGACAGAGTACGCTGCCAGGCCTCAAACAATCGGAGTGTGGTGAGCGGTTCGGAGCGGCCGGCGGCGGTAAAGTGCGCGAGGCGCGGCTTGAAGAAGGAGACGTCTTCACGCGCCGTCTTGGCTTCCTCTTCGTACGCGGCGAGATCGGCGGCGCCTATGCCGCCCGCGCCCGCTGCCGCCTCATCGCCCTTGGCGTCGCCCTTGGCGGCGGCATCGCCCTTGGTGAACGGCTGCAAGAATGGGTCGGGCAGCGACAGTGAGGCAGCAAGCACCGACGCCTCCCGCAGCAGCCCGAGCGCCTCACCGAGTAAGAGCAGCCGGCCGAGAGGCACTGAGACGGGCAGCGATGCGAGCAGCTGGCCACATGGCGTAGTGACCGCCTTGTCTGGTGTGCCGCTCAGCGCGCCCAGCGCGAGCAATTGCACGATAGCTGCGTGCACGGCTGCGTATGAGGGTGGCTGGATCGCCTCTTGAAGCAGCTCAGCGGGCGGCGCGGATGGGTCGATCATCTTCACCTTGAGCAGCAGGTTCAGGAGCGAGGTGCGCTGCATCTCGGCCGGGGTGTACGCGGGCATGAGGCTCTCGTCGCGCATGAAGGATGACGGGTACAGCCGCAGGCACACGCCGGGCGCCACGCGGCCCGCACGGCCCGCTCGCTGCGAGGCCGAGGCGCGTGCACAGCGCCGGAGCAGCAGCGTGTCCGTGTTGGCGCGCGCGTCGTAGTACGGCAGCTTCTCGAGGCCGAGGTCAATGACGATCGATACGTCGGGCACGGTGATGGAGCTCTCGGCCAGGTTGGTCGCGAGGATGACCTTGCGCGTGCCCGGCGGCGGCTTCTGGAGCACGGCGTGCTGCTCAGTCGCATCCTGCAGCGAATGGAGGGGCAACAGCAGCAGCCTGTGCCCGAGACGGCGCAGCGCCTCGGAGCGCTCGAGCGCCTTGAGTGTCTCATAGATCTCGGTGTACCCGGGAAGGAAGATGAGCACCGCGCCGGCCGCACTCACGAGTGGATCGACTTCCGGCAGCAGCGGCAGCAGCTGCTCCGAAACCGCCTGGACGAGCAGGTACTCTAGGAACGGGATCAGGGAAGGGTGGAACTTGGCCTGGTTAGGCGTGCTGTCTACCACAACGCTCGGCGCGCCGTGCGGATTGAACGCGGCCTGCAGCTGCTCGAGATGGTAGCATGCCACCGGGTGGCAGCGAGCGCCCACGCGCACGACGGGCACCGACTGCGACGGCACGGACGACGAGGAGGAGGCGACGGGCGGTGCTTCGTCGCGGGCCTTGCGCTTGCCGCCGACAGCCATCAGAGGTTCGTCGTCCACGGCATCCTTGCCCCACTCGTCGGCGTCCTCTGCCGTCTCGGCCGCCTCCTCCGCTTCGGCGTCGTCGGCGTCGTCGGGAAACATCTCGTCGAGCGCGCCAGCGTCCATGGCGGACGCGGCGGACATGCCACCGCTTCCGACGGTCGCCGCAGCCGACGCCGCGCATGCCGCCGACGCCGCCGCTGCGCTCAACTCGTTGTTCCCGCGCAGCCGATCTGGCAAGCAGTTGAGCGAGGTGCCTGCAAAGTAGCGCGAAAAGGCATGCGCGTCGATGGTGGCGCTCATGATGACCACAGCGATGCGCCGCAGTGGCGCGGTGCTGATGCCTTCATCCGAGGCTCCCTCGCTCACCTCTTTGGCGTCGACAGCCGCGTGCGGATCGCGCCCCGAGGCCTGCCGGCGCAGCGCCCGCCGCAGCAGCAGGAGCAGCAGGTCGAGGTCAACGTCGCGCTCGTGCGCCTCGTCGACGATGATGTGCGTGTACGCGTTGAACACGTCCGCCGGCCGGAACACGAGCAGCTGCAGCAATAGGCCGACGGTCACGAACGTGCAGCGTGTCGTGCCGAGCGTGGTCGCCTTGTCGCGCGAGACCGCGTAGCCGATGGTACGACCGATGACGGAGCCGCGCTCCGCGGTGACGCGCTCCGCGAGGGCGCGCGCCGCCAGCCGCCGCGGCTGCGTCACCACGATCTTGGCTTTCGGGTCCGAATCGAGCAGGAACTGCGGAACCTGCGTCGACTTGCCGCAGCCGGTGTCGCCCGAGACGACGACCACGCCATGCTCTGCGAGCGCGTCGAGCACCTCCTGCTTGTGCTTGAGCACAGGCAGCGCGTCCTTGTCGTCCACCTTCTGGCGCTTCCAAGTCATTACGCGCGGTGCCTCGACTGCGCCCTTGCCGCCGCCCTTGCCGCCGCCCTTGCCGCCGCCCCTGCCACCCGCCCAGCCGCCGCCGCCCTTGCCGCCGCCCTTACCGCCGCCGCCGCCCTTGCCGCCGCCGCCCTTGCTACCGCCGCCGCCCTTGCCGCCTTTGCCATTGGCTGCCCACATAAAATGTCGCGTAGAAGTGTGAATGTGAAATGGACCTCCCTTACATTTTACCGGTACATTTGTATCACTCTTTGGAATTGGTGTCTGTAATGATCCGCACCGGTCCGACTCGCCCGGACACACGCGCAGGCGAACCGCCGGCCAAAACCGTCGGCCCACACGGCGGCGGACACGCGGACTCAAGGGAGGCCTTCGGCACAGGAGGGTTTGAGCGCGACCCGTACCCGTGGCCCGTCGCGCCTCCCTTGGCCTTGCCCAGTTGCCCTTCCCGCTGCCCGTGCCGCCGCCGCCCTTACAGAACGAGCGATCTTCATTCACATCACGCCACCGACGTCGTCTACGCGTCGATTTCCTCGACACTTATCATATCGAGACTACCCACGGCGTCGATGCCGGCGTTGATCTCCAATTTGGAAGCCGCGAAGCTCGAGATGTGCTCGTCGCCGTGCATGTGCAGCTTCGCGATCGCGCGCTCCTCGTCCGTCATCGTGGAAGGAGAGAACTGGCATTTATGGCCTAGGTGGACAAGCTCAAGGCGCATGCCGCCGGCCGGCTCAAAGTAGAGAATGCCGTACCCAGCCTGGTTGTTAGTCACATCACCTTCGCAGCAACCGCCGCCACCGCCATTCATGCTGAACTCGCAATCCGTGTCCGTGCCCGACTCGCACACAGTGTTGTGCGTATGCCCAAACGAGCACCGAAAATCGACCGTCTCGCCCGGGGGCATGCTGCCCGTGAACTTAGCCTTCAGGCCGGCGCACAGCCCCGGGTAGTGCTGCAGCACGAGCACGTTGCGTGTCTGTTTCGGGTCCTTGGCGCCCTTTGCGGCGTACTGGGCAAGCAGCGCCTCGCCGCTGTGGCCGATGTCCTGCAGCCGCTCGCCGAGGCCTGTATCGTCTCCCCCGCAAGTGGCTTTGACCTTCTTACAGCCGTCGCCGCCTCCGCCGATGCCTCCAACGTCGACATAATTTTGATCGATGCCGAAGATTTCAAGGTTGAGCGCGTCCAACGTGACGCGATAGTTGAAGTCGGGCAAGTGATAATTTGCAACATTGCCGAATGAGGGGCGGTAGCCGCCCTTGCTTGCATCGAGCTGGTTGCTCGCGTAAGCCTGCCCCGAGATATTGACACGCGGTGCCTTCTCCGGGCACGTGGCGTACACGTCCGCGTCGCCGAAGTCGTGATTACCCATGGCGGCGAACCAGGGCACGTCGTTGAGGCCGTTGTATACGGTATCCCACCGCTTCCACTGAGTCTCACCGCCCTCCTCGGCAGTCTTCACGCCCTGGAAGTAAAAATTGTCGCCAGCGGCGCCCACAAAGAGCAAAGACTTGCCCACGGCCTCCAGCTCCGACCGCTTCTTGCGCATGAGGTCAGCCACCTCGGTCTGGCAGCACTCGCCCGTCATCGCAGCAGTGGCGAGGCCGTAGTCGGCGATGAGGAAGGCGAACGAGCTATTCCTGACGTCGCTCGGAGGGATCTTGACGCCATAGGCGTTGTCGACGAGCGGGTAGTTGTTAATGTAGCCGGCGATAGCTACATGTAACACGCACTGCACTGCGAGCATTTGCTCCGTCGCGGGTCGCTCGTCAACGCAACCAAGAACTTCAAAACGCCGACGCACGATGATTGCGCCGACGGGACACCGAAACTCCGAGATTTTGGCTGTAGCGTAGTTTTTCAATGAACGAGCCCTTGAGCCACACGTGTGTTACTACGGTGCTATGCAGTCCGGTGTGTGCGATGGTATATGACTGGACTCTGAGCACATGGGTCATGGCTCCTGATGTCGACAATCTCATTCCTTCCTCTCGGGACAACGTTCATCATCGATTCGGCTCCCAAGTGCCATGCCCATGCGATGCCGCATGGTGAATGGGCGGGGCCTTATACTTAATCGCCGTCGGGGCGCGTATTCGCCAACAAGCTTCGCACAAGCTCCATGCACTTCATGACGGTCTGTCGTCCGTGCCGCAGCGCCCAGGTCAACGCCGAGTTGCCCGAGGCGAACTCCTCCTCCCCTCCCTGACTCGCCACCCCGTTTATTGTGTCGCAGCGCGCCCTCGCGGAGAAGCCTTTTCACCGACTGAGGGGGCGAGGAAAATAGCCGTGCCAACCTAGCGTAGTGCACAGGGAGGGGCACCATGGAAAGGCGCTTTCTCTTCGATCCCCATCCCCATCTCTGTGGGGGGAACGACCGAAAGAGAGCGCCCGTAGAGAGCTTGCGTAGAGAGAAGGGGTCCACCGTCGGAGGGGGGAAGGCAGCTGCCCCGCCGTGGCCATCATGAAGGGGGGGACGTCGCACGAGGGCGTTTCAAGCTCCCCTGGGAGCTCTGTCCCGAAGAGGCACTGGAGGCGGCGCGCCCCATGTCGAGCTTCTTGACGGCGGCAGCTGACGGCCCGTAGGCAGCTTCGGCGGCCTTGGCGCGAGCGGGCTCCTTGCCGAAGTTCTTCGTGAAGATCTCGGTCGGCGTGTCGGAGCGCTCCTCGTCGCACGTGAACACATCGTCGGCCATCGCCTCGACAGGAGCGAACATGTGCTCCACGGCGGTGGTGAGGGGGGAATCGTGTCCGTCGATCAAGGGGGCGGTGATGTCGACGGGGAGGGGGACGGGGAGGGGGTAGGCGTCGCGGCGGTCGGATGGCTGGATGGGGTGGTCCTCGGCGGCGGGCACGGCGGCGGGCACGCGCTCGTCGGTGCTCGCGCCCCCCATGTCGCCGATCTGCGTGTCCGTCGAGTCGTTGCGCTTGATTTTGCTCGGTGCCGCGGAGGGCTCGTGTGTCACCTCGAAAAGATCGGTGAATGCGACAAGCTGGACGGGGCCCTCGGTGCCCGGCTCGATGGGCTGCGGGATCATCTTGGGCGCGTCGAGGAAGCACACCTGGTAGTACCTGACCAGCTCGTTGGCGCAGCGCTGGAGGCTGTCCTCACAAGTGGCGCACGCGTCGGCCATCGCAGGCAGGAAGTGGTCGCAAGCGACGCTCTCGTTGGAAAACTTCCACGCGGCCAACATGGAGCCGCCGAGGATCTCGGCTGGCGTGTACCGCAGCAGCTCATATCCTGCGAGCGTCAGGAACGGCGCCACCAAGGGTGAGCGGATACAAGAGCGGATCCGAGCGGGGTGAGGGGGGTGCTCTTCTTCTCCGCTCCATGACGAGAGAAATTAGGAGGGGGCGGGGCGCGAAGGGAGGGACGAGGGACGCGGGCGCCGACGGTGCGGCGTGTACCGTAAACGGAAAGGTCGATGAAGAACATCATGCGGTCGTTGATCGCCTGGTCGGCGGGCGCATGGGGCAAGCACGCCCTGAGGGGCTCGATGAGCGCGTGGGGCAGGATGACGTGGAGCTTCCACTCGAGCGCCTCGAGGATGACCATCTCCTGATGCATGAACTGCTCGGGGGTGACCGTGTGGTTATGCAAGATCACGAGCTCCGAGATCGGCGGCAGCTTGCGGTCGAAAAACTTGGCCGAGATGAGCATGCACGTGGAGGCAATCATCTGCATCTGTCGCTTGCTGATGGGGCCCTTGCGCAGCGCGATGGGGATGTAACGGTCGAAGTAGTTGCACGCGATGCCGCCCGTCTGCACCTGTAGCCCAAAATCCTCGGCAAGCTGGGCAAGCATCACGAAACGGACGCGGGTCAGGATCATCTTGAGCCGGGGCAAAGGGGGGCCTTTGCGTTGGGGGCCCGGGGCACTCAGGGATGGCCCGGCAGGCGAGCGGAGAACACGAGCGGCCGACGGGGGTCGAGGGGAGGCCCATGGGCTTTACGATCGCGGGAACCTGCTGCTGACGCACCTCATTAATGTACTTCACCACCTTCTCACGATAGGCCTCGGTGAAGAAGTCGGGACGCGCCATGGCGACATAGTCAGGGGGGATCATGTACTGGCTACCCTGCTCGATGAGCACCCTCAGCCTCTCACGGGGCTGCGCCATCTCCGGCCCCGGCTTGTAAGCACGCCTGCGTCCCTTCACCATGGTGCCGCGCGCGCGCGAAGAGCCCGCGCGACGCCCCTGCTCCTGGACCACAGTGCCGCTGCTCCTTTCTTTAATGACAAACTACGGGGAGGATGTTCCTTTCCACAGCCACTCAGAGAGCACGTCAAAGTCCCGACGCCATTTCGAAAGATTCTTGAGATGCAATGCAAGTCACGTAAGATATGTTCCAAAAAAGTCAAGTCAATTCCCTGTCGTCTTGGCCCGGCCCGAGCACACAGAGATAAGAGTACACTCCGAGCCTGACTCCGACATAACTCCGTTTGTCCGCACCTGTACGAGATGGCATGGTCTTCCTTAAGAGGCGGAGGCGTAAATCGTAAACGACGACCTCGCGTCGCAGATCGCCCGAATTGACAGCATGGCCATGCGATACTAGTAGCGGCCCCCGTGCTTGGGGTCCGGAGGTTGTTGTGTGTTTCACAGGATTTGGGATTTTTGGGGGGTAGGGTAGGGTGGGTGTGCCGAGGGGTGGAAGACCCCCTACCTACCTACTCTCGGTGGGGCCGGCCAGCATCGAGGTAACCCCTACCTACCTACCCCCGCCACCTTTGACCTTAACATACCATAAAAGGAAGGTAAGTCGTCGTTTCGTTGATCCGCTTTCCTTAAAAAAATAGGGTGAGTGGGTG
>Ga0180443_100941_pt1 | contig 18749 bp, 12 predicted proteins | sample ChrtobMetP5_32mM_FD_119753 | JGI IMG/M metagenome (GOLD analysis project Ga0180443, IMG submission 119753) | Chrysochromulina tobin associated microbial communities from unialgal haptophyte culture, Seattle, Washington, USA - P5_32mM MetaG | ecosystem: Host-associated > Algae > Haptophytes >... | reverse complement strand
TTGCCAAGGCGGCCGCCGAGGCGGAGGCGATCAAGACTGCCGAAACGAAGGCGGCCACGGCAGCAGAGACAGCCAAGGCAGAGGCGGTCGAGGCAGCGAAGGCGGAAGTTGCCAAGGCGGCCGAGGCCGAGGCGGCGAATGCGGCGGATGCAGAGGAGGCCAAGAAGAAAATGTATGAGGATGATGATGACGAGTTTGATCTCTGGGATGCGCCTCTGTCTGCAGCCCCTGCATTGAAGAAGACTGCTTCATTCTCGAAGGCGGCAGCCGCTGAGAAGGCGGCAGCCGAGGATGCCTTGGTTGCGTCAATGAAGGCTCGTGCGGTAGCGCAGAAGACGGAAGCCAAGAACGCGGAAGCTGAGATCGCAGCGGCTTACGCAGCGGCCAAGGCAGCAGAGGCGCAGGCGGCAAAGATGATCGAGGTGGAGGCGGTCGAGGTCGCCCCACTCTCCATCCACCCCCCAGCTCTCACCACTGCCGCCGCGGAGCAGAAGGAATACGAGGCAATCATACCGAATAAGGCACCTGATCAGTCCATCGTACGTCGACTTGAACCGCAGGAAGAGGTCGCTCTGTACGCTGTCATGCAGCAGGCCGTGACGGAGGCCGAAGAGGAGGCTGAGGAACAGGTTGAAGCAGAAGCTGAGGATGAGGCCTTGGAGATGGAGGCCAAGGAGGAGGCGTCCGGCAGTGCCAATGCCAGTCCTCTGGGGGACAGTGCCTCAGGCTGCCCCTCGGCTGCGGCCTCCGGCTTCGCCAGCGAAGCCTCGTCTCCACCTTCATCTTCCACGTTCATCTCCACACACTCGAGGCCCGATGTCTTTCTGAGCCTAGAGGCGGGCCTCGAGGAGCTGGCCAAGGTTTGCACCAAGGCCGGCACCAAACGTGATTCGATCAGTGTCCTCGCCGAACATCTCAAGCGCAACAACCCGCGGCACAGCCCAGCAGCATCGCAGAAACTTGCGGACATGCGCGCCGAGGCGGCGCGCCTTGCAGCCGCGAAGGCGGCGATGGCGAGCGGTTCCGCGGGCGGCGGCCGCGAGAAGCGTAGCGAGAAGCCGCCTCGCCCCGTGCGTCCTCAGCATGTGGCCACGGGCATCGGCTACCCGGATGTGGACTTTGCCTTCACCACACAGACGATGTGCGACGATTCAGCAGCTGCACCTCGAACAAAACCGCAGCCGTCTGAAGACGAGCTCCTCGACGAAATGCCATCAGCTAGTACGCTGCTCATGCCGCAACAAGATGACGACCAACACAGCCTCTCCGAGTTTCTAACGACCACGTGGAAGCTCAACATCTTGGAGAGCCTCCGGAGGGAAAGCACCGCCGAGCCGTCAGCTGGATCGGATGGAGGGGACGCGGGTAACGACGCGAGCGTCGCTACTTTGGAGACCACGCCCCATGGTGGTCTCCAAAGTCCAAGGTCTCCTAGGTCTCCAAAGACCGCGCCAAGGATGTCTCCAGCTGCGGCTGAGCCAGATGCTTCTGCAGCTGTGGCTGAGCCAGGGACAGCTGAGCGCCTGCTGCAGCCTTCTGCATCGGGCCGCGAGAAGCCCCCTCGCCCCGGGCGTCTTAGTGCGCCGACTGATGCGAGCGTTGCCTTCACCTCACACAGTCTAGGTGCTGGCAATCGCTCGCCGCCGCCTCGCGCAGGACGTCTTTATGCGGCGACAGGCTTCGGCGAGCCGGATGCAGGCACCATCACCCCACGATCCACACCTGGCGCCACATCGTCGGCTGAATCGGCGGTTGTTTTCGAGACGCCGCTCTGCCATGGGCGTCCATATATGGGCGAGGCGGCAACCGGGTTCGGAGCGGCGCTAGGAGCAGCAGACGCTGCTTCCAAACGCAGCACGCCACCTGGCCACGTCGATCTCTTGAAGGCCTTGCTAGAAAACACGGGACAGTTTTTCAAGAAGAGCGGCGACGAGATTGGCAAGGCATTCAGTCCTGACAGTCCTGGCTGGAGAAAGCCACGTGAATCGTGTCTGTAGTGACCCTTGTTGCGTGCCCGTCGTCGTGTCCGCAGACCTGTGCGTGACATCACATACCACACATAGTAGTGACATACAGACCGGTTGTGCGCGTCAGTAAACCGCGTCCTGGGACGTCCCGGTCGCATGCGTGTTAAGTCGACGTCTAAGTTACGTCAAGGCTCAAGCGCCGTCGCCGCCCCGGTAAGTAAGCGCGCGGAGCGTCTCCAGACTCCACGGACCACGCGCGCGTGGAACTGGAAGCGAGAACGGTTTGTGTGTTCAGTGCCGGAGACGTCAGACGACCAAGTTGCAAGTACACCCGTTACTTACACACGACCTTACCAACTTCAGCCGAAGTCCCATACCGGTACCGCATATGGACCAGGACTACAGTTGAGTACCCGTCGGACCCCGCCGACGGCTTGTACAAGGGCTCCGGAAGCCGTGGAGGGCCGCCGGTTGCCAGGTTCGAGGTCTTGTCCGCCGCCCTCTTCTGTTACGTACTATCTACTATGTACTAATAAGTATCTATAGTGATCGAGTGCTATACCGACCGTACTCGAGTCACGACACACGAGTCTCGAGTGTCGAGAAAGTTCAAAGTTAACGCTCGTACCGCGCGAATATAGCGGACTTCTGACTATACGACTACTTATAACTTAATTTGTGTGTGTGGCGCGGGTCCCTACTTTCCATGTACCTAGGCTCATTGGACATTACATTCCGCGTCAGCCGAGCGCGTACGCCTCGGCTTGCGCCGGAAACTCTCGCCCTCTGCTTCCTCGGGTTCGGGGGCCTCGGCGAGCTGCTGGGAGAGCGCATCCATGCTTTTCGCCCCCCCCGGAAATTCGCCGGTAAGCATGCGGCGCAGTGCCCGCCGCCCGAGCGCCGGGGATTTGTTCTCTTCCCCACCACCCTCGGCCGTCAGCGCATCGCACTTCGGTTCTCGTAGCGGCGGCACGGCCGCGGGTGCAGAGTCGTCGAGCAGCGGCATCGCGGGCGTCGGCGGCTCCTCTAGTGCATCCTCTAGCGGCGGCTCCTCGCCGTACATGCGCGCGACGCTCCGCATCACCACCAGCGGGCGCACCGAGCCGAGCACCACTGCGCTCACGAGCCGCCGGTCCTCGTCACTCCAACCCTCGTCCTCGGCGCCGTCGAGCCACGTATGCTTGCGCGCATCCTGCACGCTGAGCCGCGTGGTCTCATCGACGACAAGCAGGCCGCAGATGAGGTCGCGCAGCTTGGCGTCGGCGGCGATGCGCTCGGGGATGTCGTACTTGCCCAGCTCGATGAGCTCCCACAGATGCAGGAGCGACGATCCCTCGAAGGGCACCTGGCCGCTCATGAGCAGGAAGAGGGACACGCCGGCGGCCCACACGTCCACCTTGAAGCCCGAGAAGGACTCCTTGCCGGCGGCGACCTCGGGCGACTGGAAGGCGGGCGAGCCACGGCTCTTGGAGCACGTGTCGTGCTCGTCATACCGGTCGAGCTCCTCAGCGACGCCAAAGTCGCCCACCTTGAGGACGCCCTCTATCGAGATGAGCAGGTTGGACGGCTTGATGTCGCGGTGCACGACGCCGCAGGAATGGCAGTAAGCGAGCGCGTCGAAGAGCTGGTATGTGCAGCGGCGCATCAGCGTCGCTGGGAGCACGTTGTCTGGTAGGCTGTCCGCCACGTCCTGCAGCGAGCCACCTGCGACGTGCTCGTACACGATGTACACCTTCTGCTTCTCATCGTTGACAAAGGAGTCGAGCATCTCGATGACGTGCTTGTGCTTGAGCTTGCTGTGGATCGTGATCTCTTTGCGCAGATTCTCCTCCGCATGGCGGATCTTCCGCAGCTGCCGCAGGTTGATGCGCTTGATGGCAACCCTTTGGAGCGTCTCGGAGTCGATCGCCTCGCGCACCTTGCCCTGTGCGCCCTCGCCAAGGATCTCGCCCATCATGTACTGCTTGTGCTTAGAGGGTGGCTTCCGCAGGTCCATCAGCTTGAACGGCTTCTTCTCTTGTTGCGAGATCGTCACGCCGGGCATGGTTCGCCTCTGTTTTCATTCTCGCCACGCTTGTCTTCGCTCTCACTGTGAACACCTCGCAGACTGCTTGTGAACCACACAAACCCTGGACAACCGCCTCGCCTGACCGCCGTGGTCGCGTTAAACTTTACGCTCTCGACACGTGGGGAAAAACTGGGGAAGCTCGTCATCAGCATCGGGGACTACTGTCGGGTGGCGATCGCCGCAAATGCGAGCATCCATGGCGTTCTTGCCCCGCTCGACTGCGACGATCCGCCTTCAGTTCAGCCGCCTTTCCAGCCCGCTGAACGGCGCCTGCATTCGTCCGCTCTCGAACTGGCCCACGCACTTCAGGCATTCGAAGGCGCTGCATCCTCTGCATGCCAAGCCGACACTCACAGAGATCGCGAATGAGGTGAGCACGCCGTCCTCGGTAGTATATGCTCGGTAGTATATGCCGTCTTGCTCATTGCCCTCTGCTGCCCCGCCCCGTTTGTTAGCGTGATATGGCCGATCACATGGGTCGTCAGCAGAACCACATCTGGAGCAAGTCCGAGTTGGAAAAGGCTCTCGCAACGTCGCATGATCACCACACGCCCATCACGCTGCCTGACAAGCTCGCCTACGGCGTCATGTACTACGGCCTATACCACCCGTTCAATTTCATCACGGGCTACACCAAGATCGATCCGTCGCCGCGGGCAATCGAGTGGCGCCTCATCGTGCTCGAATCCTTTGCCGGGGTGCCCGGGTTCGTCGCGGCTGGGTTCCGTCACTTTCGCTCGCTGCGATCCCTGCAGCGCGACCACGGCTGGATCCACACCCTTCTCGAGGAGGCCGAGAACGAGCGGATGCACCTTTTGGTGTGCCTGACGATGTTCCAGGCCGGCCCCATCACCCGACTCATGGTCGTGGGCGCCCAATTTGCAATGACCCCTTTCCTCTTCCTCACGTACATAATCTACCCAAAGGCGGTGCATCGCTTCGTCGGCTACCTCGAACAAACGGCCTGCACTACCTACAAGAACATCATCGACCACATCGAAACGCCAGGCACGCGCCTGCACGAGGCCTGGGCCAACCTTCCCGCGCCCGAGATGGCCAAAGGGTACTGGAAGCTCTCGGACGACGCTAAGTGGGTGGACACCCTCAAGTGTATTTACGCCGACGAAACCCACCATCGGGACGTCAACCACACCTTTGCGGATATGAAAACCGACGATCCTAACCCCTTCGTCACGATGCACCGCGAGGACGCCATTCGCGCGTGGAAGATCAAAAACGACTCTGCAGCCTCGTCCTCCGGCGTAGCCAATTGAGTGATCCGTCGGTTCACCACGGGGCATGTGAGAGGCTTGCGCGCGGCCAGACGCGAGGGGGGTGGATGGCTGCCACATCGATCACGTCGCGCGATACGGTTCTCTGTAGAAGCGTGATAGTGAGGCCACGCGCTCGACACCTAGCAATGCTGGGGTTCATGCGATTGGAGGTTCCAGGTTCGGTTATGTGCGCTGGGCTCTGACAATACTGTATGCAAGGCACGGCGCACTGGCGCTCGAGGGGTGTACGTACACGCGGGGAGGGTTTTCGAACTGTGTGTGGCTTCTAGGAGCGCGCGCGAGCGCCCGCGGCTTGACACTGAGTTCAAAATCAGGTGGTGGAGATAGCGTGTGTGAATCCAGAAAGAATACCCGCTCCCCTACCCCTTTGGGTCAACCACTGAGTCGCAAAATCAGGTGGTGGGGATAGTGTGTGAAGAAGAAGATCCAGAAAGAATACCCTCCCCTACCCCTTTGGGTCAAGATGAGGCGAGTGTCGTCAATTGAGTGCGCGTCCGCACAGCGGCCACACCTCGACCTCAACGAAATTGTATAATACTCTACAGTATAGAGAATAGACTATAAGCGGGCCCCATAGTATAATGTCCCCATTTTTGCCGCCAAACCAACCCATAAGCAGAGAACGAGCAGATAAAAGACGGTCGCACCGATGGCGGTCGCCCCGATTAACAGGTGTTGATATTGAAGCCGCTTTTGAGATTCAAGTCAGACCAAGTGAGCGATGCGTCAAACAGCTTAGCGACAAACCCGCCAGCGAAGCAGAGACAAAAGAGGCCCATCACGGACAGCGCAAATGGATGGAAATCGGCCAGGCGACTCGACTCACAATTGGTCCACCTCCACGTCGCACCTTGTGCTGCATTAAATTCCCAAACAGGTGTAGGGGTGGGGCTTATAAACATGAAGTAGACCACTCCCCCTTTATGGCGCTTGGGTCAAGCCTCATGGTCAAGCCTGCACACCTCCGACCAGCGACCTCTCGACGCTTTAAGTCCAACCGGTAAACCCCAACGCGCGAACGACCGCACCGAGTCTCACCGAGAGAAAGAGCGCGCGCAGAATGCGCCTCGCCACAGTGTGCGTTTTAGAAACGGGCTCACGGGCACAGCCCCCGCCGCCCGGCGCCGCGTCTTGTTTTCCCATAGTCGAATGGTCCGCCTGGGACGAAGGTCCCGGGCCCTCCCCCAAAACGAAGATGCGAGTTCTTTAGTGAAACACAGCCGACGCATGAATTAAATCACCAATACTTGAGGCCGAGGGTCAAGTTTGCCACATTTGTGCATCAACTTTTGTCATCGCATCGCACAACAACGATGGACAGGACGCGAACCCCTGCGCCACCGCGCCAGCCGACGCGTCGGCAACGTATGTCCTTAGCGATGGTTGTGTGGCCATCCGTCACGCTTCCTGTCGAAGCAAAGTCTGGGGTGGACACCTATTACGACAGAGCTGGCTGGCGACATTGGGGAACATGTGAATTCCAGGCCATCGGGCCGCTGGATCAGCTGATCTTTCAGTTGTTTGGAGGACGGGTCGAACAGCTAGGCAGCACTTGCCGCGTGGGAACGGTGGCCCCGTGGCAACGAAAGCAGAAGGTTTGCAAATGCTCGTCACCTCTCGATCTCATCGGTCCCAATCACACCGTGGTGGAAATTGGGGCCAACGACGGCTTCCACATGTCTAACTCGCGCTTCTTTGAGCAACACCTGGGCTGGCACAGCCTCTGCGTGGAGGCGAACCCGCTGCTATTTAGAAAGCTCACGAGCAACCGTCCTCGGTGCACGAACGTCAATACGCTCGTCTCGCTGCGCCAAGACTTTGCAAATCCCGACGCTGTGCCCTACATCTCGTTTGGGCGTCCCGAAGGGGAGGTCGAGGTGCGCGGCAGACTCGGTTGGGAGACGGGCGTGAGCGGCATTGAGTCGAAGAATGCGAGTAACGAAGAGATTCGCACGTTTACTCGCGCCAAGACCTTTGCGAGGCGTATGGGGCTGCACGTACAGCGCGACTTCCTTCGGGTCACGCCGTTCTCGACCCTCTTCCAGAGGCACAGGATCCAGACGATCGATTTGCTGTCGGTGGACGTCGAAGGGGCCGAGCTCTCGGTCCTCAATTCAATCGACTTTCGTGCGGTCAAGATCCGGTTCATAGTGGTGGAGAAGGCCACCGCGGAGATCAACAAGCTGCTTTATGCGGCGGGCTTCCTCGACCTCGATCTTGAGACGCGCCTTGGTGACCGCATCTTTCACAACACGCAGTGGTTCACCGGCCCACAGGCGGTGGAGAGATGAGCTGCGGGGCAGAATGACGGTGCCTCGCTCTTCGCTCGGTGACCTTTCGCCAGCAGCGCAAGTCAACATTTGTGAATTGTTTAAATACGAGGTAGCAGGAGCGTGCATTAGACCTTTCTTCCCAGGTATCGTGTTTTACAGTTTCGAGTCTCCATATTCTGCAATTGCATGCATCCTCTTTTCAACGAACGTACATATAGAACGTGAATCGCTATTCATATCGGTCCAAGGTGCAAGGACCAAGCTTGAAACTATAGCTTGCGCATGACCTCGTCCTCGACGGCGGCTGCAGGTCAAATGCTTGTGCGACTGGTCGTGGCCATAGCTACTATTCCACAACGGGCGCACCTTGTCGACCGCTCCGTGCGCTCCCTCGCCCGTCAGATACACCCGCCATATCGTGTCCTCGTGCTCGTTCCAAGAGCGTTTTCTCGCTGGCCAGGGCTCATGGTCAATCGGACACATATTCACGCACACCCTCTGCTAGAGGTGCGCACATGCGAGGCTGACGACGGGCCGGGCACGAAACTGCTCTGTGCGCTGTCGCGCTTCCTCGAACTCTGTTCCTCTGCGCCAGCGACCAGTGCCCTTGTTCTTGCTGACGACGACCGAGAGTACAAGCCAACGGCGCTGACGCTGCTCGCATCCGCGCTGCACCACGCGCCGCTGTTCGCATACTCGTTTATGCGATATACGCTGCCGGATAGTGGAGGGCTCAACGTCGGCCAGGGAGCCGACCTGTTTGCTTTACCCTTCGAGACCCTGCGTGCACCTCACACAGTCCGCGCCTACTTTGAGGCTGCACTGTCGGTCGACGACCGCTTCCGTTATCACGATGATGTCTGGATCTCGGCATATCTGGCCGACGCCGCGGCCACGAGTGTCTGCCACGTGCCCACCATCGATATCCCCGCAGCGAACGGCGACCACGAGCAAAAGAAGAAGCCAGCGGCGTCGGCGCCGCCGCAGTTCCTCGGCCCTGTGCACGGGCCTCGTGAGACGTGGTCGACCGCCCTGCGAAGGCTGGGCGCGGGGAACGAGACGCGAGGGGTTCCCCGCAAGGCGCTCAACAAGCTGCTTGGTGCCAAGAGGGCGATGCTGCGTGTGCAGGCGGGTCGGCGCGGTGTGCGGATGGCTAACGCGAGTGAGCGTGTGCTGTGCGAGGAGGACGAAGACCGAGCAGCTGCCCTCAACCCCACTTCGGCTCACGATGCGCTCCAAAACCGCCAGCCTCCCACTACACCTCACCAGTCAGAGACCAGCCAATCAGACGGGCAACCCGCAATGCAGCAGCGCCGCACGCCAACGCCGGAGCAAGAGCACCTAGGTGAGCACCTGTACGCTCACACCATCGTACGCCCAGCTGCTGACCCAGCCGCGGCGTTTGGCATCGACGTCAAGGATGCGGAGGCGCGATGGGCTCGCGACGCGTGCCCGTTCGAGGAGACGCGGCACAACTGCTTCTTCTTTGGCCAGCCGAACGCCGGCGAAGTGGCTCGCCGCGCGCTTGGGATGCTCGGCACGACCAATCGAACCTCTCGAAGCAGCAGCAGCACCGCCAGCCTGCTCGCGGCGCTTCGCGGGCGCAGGATCCACTTCGTGGGCGATTCGGTGCTGCGGCAGCTGTGCCAGGCCGTCATGTGTCGGCTGCGCAGCTACCTCGTGCACGACGGCACCAATTGGTGGGACCCGATGAAACGTCGGCATCCGGCCCTTGATTATAAGGGCATGTGTCCGTATGCGCAGGCTCGCCATTGTGAGATGCGGTACGGATGCGCCACCTTTGCTGCGCGCACATCGAGCAGCACGAGCACCGGTGACCAGAGAAAGGGAGGAACGAGCGGTGGAGCGCAGCAGGAGGTTGGGGCCCATGAGTCGACCCATGAGCGGCCGTTGACCATCTGCTACGTGAAGGAGGAAAGGCTGGGTTGGGAGGGGCTCATCGGCGCGCTGCGCAAGGTGACTCCCGCGGTGCCCAGCGGGGAGACCAGGACCATCGGCGCTCGGGGAAAGGACGCCCACAGGAGCATACGAGGCACAGCACCCCACTCGCCCGACGTCCTCGTCGTCAGCAGCGGGCGCCATCACTCGCCCATTGAGTCTCTCCATGCGGCCCTCTGGCGGCAATGGGGTGGCACCAACGACTCGTCGGTAGCCACGCAACGAGCGAACTTTCACAGCGCCTTCCGTGAGGCGTTGCTGGCGCGGGAGCGCGCGCAGCTGCCTCCGCTGCAACTGCTCTTTCAGCAAGCGGAGCCGCAGCACTTCCCCACAGCGGATGGTGGCTTCGTCTCGAGCAGCCGTGGCAAGAGCATCGGGCTGCGCCAGTGCACGCCTCTGCAGACGCTAGGCGCGGGCGTGGGCCTGCTGGAGCGTCAGCTTGTGCTCCCTTACCTCTCGGCCATGGGAGCTCAAGTCCTCGAGACAAACGCCCTCTCGGAGGGTGCGTGGTGGGCGCACACATACTCGGCGCCCACTCCCTCGGGCAACAGCGACTGCACGCATTATTGTATGCCGGGCGTGCCGGACGTCTGGGCGAGCCTGCTGCTAGGGCAACTCGCAGCTCGCCCGTTGCACGGGTGAGCGGCGCGGATAACGGCGCTGTGGCTGTGGCGGCGCGGGCGCTGGCCGCTGCCAAGTGCCCATGTGGCGTCGCGTGGTGACTCGGGCGTCGGGCCGTCTAGGCCGGTCCGTTTGGGTGTGAGCGTGTCACCGCCCGGAAACCATGTGACGGAGCGTGTCCGGCGTCCTCTCGAATTTCAGAGAGCTATCTCTAGACTCTACACTGATCACTGTAACCCGCCGGCCGGGCCGCTCGCGCAGGCTCTACAACCCGGGCGCTCATATGAATGAGAAATCGAGAAACCATCTCCAGTGGACAAGGTGGTTTGAGAACCCGATGACGTCCATCTCTCGTCGTATCTCACGCGGTTTGCACCGCGTTCTCTTCTCCATCTCAAAGCTTGCGAGCCGCATAAGCTTGCCGCACATACCACAGCTCTGTCTCGAGAGGCAGCGACAGGCGGCGCAGGGTGTCTTGTCACTGGGTGTCTTTCCGCTTCTGCTTCTTCACGTGCAGGAAGGCGCCCATGCCCACATCCATGAGTAGCACGGTGATCAAACACGCAAGAAGCGCGTGCACTGCTCCCAATTCGACCGTCCACTCGAGTCGCCTCTCGAGCCGGCGGCGGTAGCGGCGTGGCAGCTGCACGTAGACGGCGCGACAGGCGAGAAAGCTGCTCTCGATGGCGTCGCTGACTGCAATGGGCAGGTAGGGTGCAACCAGGTGCGTCACGGGCAGCGAGAAGGACATGGTGCCGTTCTCTTGGAAAATGACTGCACCCGAGTCGAGCTGTGCCAAGAAGTGCAGCCACATTCTCTCGGCGCGTGCCTCGTCCACCGAATCTCCGGCTGTGGTGTTCATCTGTTGCACAAACTCGGGTTTGGTAATCTGGAGCTCTTTCTTTTTGATCTCGTACGCCATCGCATCGTCGTACTCCTCAGCGAGTGCCTCGTTGATCGTCAACGCCGCATTCTCCCGTGCCATAGTGCGATACTCCGCCTCCGTGCAGTCCCTGCACCAGAGCCCGCGCACGTAAATCATGCGCTTGAGCGTGGGTAGGCTATACTTATCAAATGGATCGGCATCCCCTCGAGATGATGCCGACACGAGCATCATCGAGGCGAGCAGCGAACTTTTCATCGAAAACTTGGCAACTTAGTTCACATGTTTCCTCCTCTGTGAAAGCGCTGACTCTTTCCGTCGCAATTTCACAGAGCGTTCCTGCATCGACTTGCCGCGGCAACTTCAAGAGCCGAAACCGACTCTCGCACAGTTCGCACTAGGAAATTCCTACCCGCTGTCGGCGGCGGCGCTGAGGTCAATGGGCCGTCCTGGCACGGCGTCGTCCGTGGCAAAGACGGGCACGAGCGCGACGCTGCAGAGTGTGCAGCGACTCCCGACGCTCGAGAATCTCTCAATCCAGGACGTCGAGCTCAGCGCGGGCGTGGTGGATGACGTGAGCCTCGAGGTGGTGCTCAACAAGTCGGGCTGGAAGGAGCCTGCACGTCAGATGCTGCCGGTGCGCTACCTGCGTGCGGGCCTTCAAGACCTCACCTTTCGCGTTCCGCGGCTCGGCCAGGTGACCATCTCGCTCGACTATGCGCCCGCTGACCGAGGCGGCGCGCGGGAGGAGGCAGAGCGGCGCGGGCGTGAAGCTGCTGCACGTCGGGAGGCGGAAGAGCGCGCCCGTGCGGCCGCGGCGTCCGAGGCTGAGGAGCGGCGCCTGCGTGCGGAGGAGGCCGCAAAGCAGGCCGAGGAGGATGCCAAGCAAAAACGTGAGGCGGCTGAGGCGAAGCGACGCGAGGCAGAGCTTGCGGCGCAGGCGGCGGCCAAGGCGGCGGCCGAGGAGGAGGCCCGTCGCAAGGCCGAGGCGGCCAAGGCGGCGGAAGAGGCGCGCGCGGCGGCCGCCGCGGCCCAGGCGGATGAGGCCAAGGCCAAGGCGGAGGAAGCGCGTGAGGCGGTGCGCAAGAAGGAAGAGGCGCGTCAGCAGCGACAACGGGAGATTGAGGAGGCTCGACAGGCCGAGGAGGAGATCTTGCGCGAGCAGCAGCGGAAAAAGGAGCTGCGGCTCGAGGCGGAGAAGAGGGCGGCCGAGATTGAGCGTAACAAGGCCGAGGCGAAGGCGGCCGAGGAGGAGATCTTGCGCGAGCAGCAGCGTAAGAAGCAGGAGCGGATCGAGGCGGAGAAGAGGGCTGCTGAGGCGGAGGCACGCGTGGCGGCCGAAAAGGCGGAGGAGGAGGCACGGCTGGCGAAGGAGAAGGCGGCGGCTGAGAAGGCGGCGGCCGAGAAGGCGGCGGCCGAGAAGGCGGCGGCCGAGAAGGCGGCGGCCGAGAAGGCGGCGGCCGAGAAGGCGGCGGCCGCGAAGGCGGCGGCCGAGAAGGAAGCGGCCGAGAAGGCGGCGGCCGCGAAGGCGGCGGCGGAGAAGGCGGCGGCGGAGAAGGCGGAGGAAGAGGTCCGCGTGGAGTCTGAGCTCATCGATCAGGCGCCACCGCTCGCGGTGCGTTCAGTGGAGGACGAGGAAGAGACGGCTGCGGACGATGAAGGCGAGGAGGAGGAGGGTGAGGAAGAGGAGGGGGAAGAGGAGGAGGAGAGCGAGGAGGAGGAGGGCGAGGAGGAGGAGTCGACGGCGGAAGAAAAGGAGGGCGAGGACGACGAGGACGAGGAGGAGGACGAGGACGAGGACGACGATGAGCCGCTCGCCGAGATGCAGGGTGATCTCCAGGTGGGCTGCACGCTCACGATTGAGGTGCCAATTAGCATTTCGGAGGAGGCGGAGGCGGAAGGGCTCACGCTCCAGTATGGCTGGCATCGGTGCCCGACCGAGCCCGACGACAGCGCCGAGTGGACGCCGATCGGGTCGACGGAGTCGCGCTACGTGCTCACGGCTGAGGATGTGGGCTGCTGGCTGTTCGGCGAGTGGAAGCTCTTGGGCGCCAACGGCGAGGCGTCCAAGGAAGGCGCGACGGAGGCGTCGGACGAGTGCGTGCGGCTGATGGCGGAGGATCGCGAGAACCTGAAGGCAGCCATCCTCGAAGGGAAGGCTGAGTACGAGGTGCGCACGCAGGACGGGCCGGCAAAGCTCTGCGTGACGAAACAGAACATCTCGCTCAAGTCTCGCTTTGGGGGGACAAAGGTCTTCGACCTGAGCGCGACGGTGCTCTCGTGCGATCCCGAGGATCCCGCCGGTCTGCTGCTCGCGACGCAGAAGAAGCCGATCGCGTGCGGGCTCCAGAAGACCGAAGAGCGCGACCTCCTCGTGCTCACCTCCAAGGCGTTCTCACAGCTCGAGGGCGAGGCCTCTCACGAGGGCAAGTGCAAGGTGTGGGAGGGCGAGGGGTACGGCGAGTACTTTGGCTACTTGTACGGGCAGGTGCTGTTGCTCTACGAGGGCGCCGATGCGCCCGAGGACAAGGATGGCACCGAGCCGTCCGAGGCGCTCATGCTGCACGGATGCAAGACGGAAGCTGTGGAGGAGGACGGCGAGGACGGGCCTGAGCTCTCGATCGCAGACGCGGGCGGTGAGGTCTTCTCGCTCTGCTTCGACGATCAGAAGCAGCGCGACGATTGGAAGGAGGCGATCGACACGCGCAACGACCCGCCCGCGATCGCACGCGCCTCGCACATCCTTCTCAAGCACAACGAGTCTCGCCGGATGTCCTCGTGGCGTGACCCCGAGGGCCGCGAGATCAAGCGTCGCACCAAGCAGGAGGCGATCAATCTGCTCAAAAAGTACAAAAAGATGATCGAGGAGGGCAAGAAGGACATCGCGACGCTCGCGGAGGCATTCTCGGACTGCGACACGGCCAAACACGGCGGCGATCTCGGCTGGTTTGCCGCCAAGTACATGCAGCCCGAGTTCGAGGAAGCGGTGCTCGCGCTGCGCGCGCCGACGGACGACGAGGAGGGCGAGCTGAGCGACATCGTCGAGACTGCGAGTGGTGTTCACTTGATTCAGCGCACCGGCTGATGCGCACGCTGGGTTGCGAGAGGCCGCTCCGCAGAGGCTTCGGACAGCACGGGAGTAAGGGGGTAGGTCAGATCTACCCTGATCTACCCCCTTACACGGAGTTGGCGCCGGCGCTGGGCAGTGGTCTGGGAAAGGCGGTGTATTTCCTGACTTGACGGCGTAGGGACCACAGGCACGTTATGCTCCGGTGGTCCTCGACCCGTCCGCGTGAGTGTGCATCGATGCGGATGTTAAGGCTCAAGCCAGAAGCAGAACCGCCTTGTGGTCAACAGGCGAGCAGAGGGTCGCCAGCGCGCAAGGAGGTCTGACTCGACGTGTCCCCGGGGCGAGCGGGGGTCATGAGGGGGTCATGGATCAGGATCTATGATCTTTCTATGATCCGCGATCCCATATGAATTATGTTTAATGATCGGAAATCACTCATTTATTAACGAAACCTCTATCGGCTATCTATCCTCTGTCAGTTGACTCTGGGACCCTCGCGCCTATGTCCGGCGCCTATGTCGAATGTCCGGTTGTCCGCAGGCTGACGCGGTGTCCGTTCGATGGTTATCTCTTCAACTTCGCTCTTCGGCCGGGCCGCCGTGGTGCACGCGCATGTTCCTTTTGAAGATCCGCGCAGCCTCCACGTACACGGCTTCGTCAACGAAATCGACGAAGCCCTGCAAGACGCTCTCGTTGTACACGCCGTCGACGCTCGAGCTCGGCAGCCAGTCCAACGCTCGGTGCGAGTTGACCGAGTGGCCGAGTTGACGAAACTCGGCTGCCATCGGCGGTGGCGCTTCGGGCAGCATCCGATGGAACAAGCAGACGGATGCCTGCCACTCCTCGGTCAGCCCAATGAAGGCGAAGCGCCCCGAGCGGAGCACTTCAAGCGCTCTCCGTAGCACCGCGCCGTCGCTCAAGTCGACATCTGCTGCGCAGTGGTGTCCACTCAACATCTTGGCCATGCACCCGGCAATGCCCGGGAAGCGCGCAAAGGCGGCGATCGTGGGCGCGTGCTGCTTGATCGTGGCGCGTGCGCTCCCTGCGAGGCCCCACGCGTGATAATTGTCAAGGTACGCCGAGATCAGCCGTTGCGATGGTCGTCGGAACATAGCGACCAGGCCAGCATCACGTGCCGACACCGGCTGGTGCCCGTCAAACGGGAGCAGTAGGCGCCCGTCACAGCGTGTGCCGCGCTTCCGGCCGCGCGCGTTGATTGCATGCGCCATTCGGACGTCGATCCGGCCGCCGCGCAGCGCCATGCCCACGGTGTGCCACGTAGGGATGGTGCTGGCGCACGCATACGACATTGCGCTTAATGCGAACGTTGCTCCACACTTTGGAAAGTGCAGCCAGCGAATAAGCTGACGAGGAGCGGCTAGTGAGTTGGAGCGGTTGTGATGCCGCCTCTTGCAGCCTCGCTCCCCATGGCAACGCGCACAGCTCTCACGACTCAAGCGCTGGCACGTCGGGCATGGAGGAAGGCACGAGGCGTTGAAATCGTGGCAACCAGCAGGCGTGGTCAGCTCGCCTGCAACAACCAAGGTCTCAGAAGGGTGCATCGGAAATGCACTCAAGTGGCGGCGTACATGCCAGACCCAGCTGAGCAAGGCGCCGACGGCCACGGTCATGACGATTGCCTCACAGGCGTCCATACTTTGCGAGCGTTGCCGTGAGCACATCTGAGAGTGGCCAACCCCCGTCCTTAGCGGAGGTCGAGCGCGTTGTGTTGAACCGAAGCAGTATTTTTGTTATTTTGGTTGGCGTTTCGTTTGGTTTCGTCCAAGAACCGTTAGCGAAACCTGAACCGTACAGCGTACAACGCGTTAATCGTTAACCAAGGCGTTAACGTACAGATGCGAGATGGTGTCCATATATACCCGACTTACCGACGTCTCATGCTGTGTTTAGGGTTAGCCATCCCGTGCTCCTCAGTCTGCGCACATTCTGCGCGGCTCTCCCGTCCTATGTGCATCGCCTGTGCGCTGTGGAGTCAACACCTCCACCTAGCAAGCCTTCCACCTGTAGCTGTATTCTCTCCTGCGGCACGCGCGGCTCTCCAGTCCAAAGTGTTCCATGATCCAGGTACCGCGCACCTTACGCGCTCAATGCCACATGTTTCTGCACCATCAACCTGCTCATCCTTGGATCATCTGTATCCCTTCTTCTGCAAGCCCCGTCTCAGCACGGTCTCAGATGCTCAGCTCCGGCGCGCGCGGCGAGTCAAGCGGCGGCTTATTCTCCAGCATATCGGGCGACAGCATGTCGGCCGACTGAGGAGAAAAAGGGCTGCTTCCCTTTGCCTGGCGCGCGCGCGCCACTCGAGCGCGCGCCTGAGCCACAAGACTCATCGGGCTGAGCACGCTGTGCGACGAAAGCGAGCCCCCAAAACTGGACATCCGCGCGATACCCCATTTGGGCAGCCGCGCGTGCTGCATGGCCACTGCCCGCGGGGCTGCAGAGTGCGGTGACACGCGCGCCTCGTCCTCCTCGTCCTCCTCGTCCACGTCGTCGTCGTCGTCGTCCTCCTCCTCCTCGTCCTCGTCCTCCTCCTCGTCGTCGTCGTCGTCGTCGTCGTCGTCGTCGTCTTCGTCGTCTTCGTCGTCTTCGTCGTCTTCGTCGTCTTCGTCGTCTTCGTCCGCAATCACCACTGGCTCCAGCTCGAGCTCCACTTCGTGTTCCTCGCCCTCGTCCTCCTCGCCCTCGTCCTCCTCGCCCTCGTCCTCCTCGTCCTCGTCGTCCTCGTCGTCCTCGTCGTCCTCGTCGAGCTCGGCGGGCGGTGAATCCTCGGTCGGCTTCTCGGCCTCCGCGCGGGCATGCATCGCCTCCTCCTCCGCGGCCTTGTCCGCAGCCTCCTTCTGCAACGCCGCGCGCTTGGAACGCAACGAAGCCGCATGGGACATGCCGAGCTTCGCAGGCGGTCGCGCGGCCACGGATGCCACAGTCTCAAGGGGGTTGGCCAGACCTACTCCCGTACCGGTCTCAAAGAGCGACACGAGCGCCGGCACGCCACCTGCCGCGCCGGGCTCGATCATCGCCCCGACCTCACTGCGTACGGAGAGGACGCGCTGATCGGAGCGCTGCTCCTCGAGAGGGGTGCGCGCCAGGCGGAGGGGCGTGACGGACCCCACGGGCGTTGCCTCGGGCGTGGGTGCTTCCCTCACGTCGAACGACACATCCTTCTCGATCGCCTCCGGCTCCTTCTCCTCCATCTCCTCCTCGTCCTCCTCGTCGTCTGCTCCGTCGTGCACGAGTGGCTCGCCTTCCTTCTCGTGCAACTCCTGCTCTTGATTGGCCTTCTCATCTCCGTAATCACTGTCGGCCTCATCATCCTCGGCTGCACCGAGGGCGTCCAGATGGTGTAGCCAGTTTTCGATGGGTGGTGGCTCAGGGGCCGCCGTCGCCTCCACGATCTCCGAACCTGGCTCGGCTCCCGTCGTTGCATCGGGCGCGTCCGGCTGCGCCGCCGCCACTTTCACGGCGGCGGCGGCGGCGGTCGCGAGGAAGGTCCGCGCGGCCTCGAGCCGTACATCGTCCACGCCGGTTGCCGTCGCGCGCGAGAGGGCGAAGCGCACGCCGGCGAGCATACCCACTGCGATCGCACGCTGCAGAGCCGCATCAGCCGTGCGCCGTTCCCGCGCCCGCGCCGCAGCGTCGCCCTCCTCCTCCTCCGCAGATCGAATGCTCTGCTCGCGGCCCTGCACCGGCCCGTCATGCTCGCCCGACGCGGCGCACTGAAGCAGCGCTTCGAGCGAGGGCGGCGCATGCAGCGTCCGGCTGCTCGCCGTCGGCGGACTGCCTCCCTCAGCCTCGCCGCGGCTCTTGATCGAACGGCGGCCCTTGGGCTTGGCGGCCATCACCCAGCCGGGCGAAAGGGGTGGCATCACCTGGCACGCCACCGGCAGCGGCAGCGAGCTTGAGGTGCTCTCGGCAGGTACAGACGACGGGGTTGCTGGAGCCCAGTCAAGAGGATAGGCTGGCGGTGCCCAGAGCGTCTGCGTTGCGCCGCCGGTGGCCTTCTTCTTCTTGCGCTTCGTCTTCTTGAGCGCCGTCTTGAGCGCCATCTCCGCCTCGACAGTAGCAGCAGCCATGGAGGCGGACTCGCCGGCTGCCGCCTCGCTGGGCTCAGTCAGGGCCGCCGAAGCAGCATTAGTCAGGGCCGCCGAAGCAGCATTACCGCCTCGCTGCCTTCTCGCTGCTATCGCCATCGCCATCGCCATCATCGCCATCGCCATCGCCACACCCATCATTGCCTCGCCTGCAGCCTGCCCCGAGAGATCTTCCCGAGCTGGGTCCGCACTTACCACCGTCGTCGTCGCCGCCGCGCCTCCGGCTGCAACTGCCAGCTGTGCTGCCAGCTGCTGCTGTTGACGCCGCTGTTCGGCCTCAATCCGCTCCACCTTGAGGCGCTCAGCGGCGAGCCGCTGCTCCTCGAGGCGCTCGGCCTCAATCCGCTCCACCTTGAGGCGCTCAGCGGCGAGCCGCTGCTCCTCGAGGCGCTCGGCCTCAATCCGCTCCACCTTGAGGCGCTCAGCGGCGAGCCGCTGCTTCTCGAGGCGCTCGGCCTCAATCCGCTCCACCTTGAGGCGCTCAGCGGCGAGCCGCTGCTTCTC
>Ga0180443_100939_pt1 | contig 18809 bp, 8 predicted proteins | sample ChrtobMetP5_32mM_FD_119753 | JGI IMG/M metagenome (GOLD analysis project Ga0180443, IMG submission 119753) | Chrysochromulina tobin associated microbial communities from unialgal haptophyte culture, Seattle, Washington, USA - P5_32mM MetaG | ecosystem: Host-associated > Algae > Haptophytes >... | reverse complement strand
GCATCGACAACTTCTTCTCCGCCGCCCAAGGCGTGCTTGAGTTTGCCGCCATCGTGCGCCTGCGCATCAAGCGCCCCGAGATGGCGCGCCCGTACAAGATCCCTCTCTCCACCGCCGGCCTCGTCCTGTTCCTGATCGTTCCCATCTGCTGGTCGCTTCTCATCTGCTACGTGACGGTGACCGACTCAGTGCAAGCCGCCGTGACGATTTGTATCGGCCTCGTCGTCGGCGTGCTTCTCTACGTGCCCTTTCTTTGGTGGGATCGCGCGAAGCTGGAGATTCGCGCGAAAAGCGAACCTGTGCCAGATGAGGTGGAAATTCCCGCAGTCCGAGTCAGTGGGAGGAGCGACAGCACTTGTGATAGGGATAGCACCACATGACGGCCGTCTCCTCTCACGCACCCCGCTCACGTTAAACTGCTATCATCAAACTGCTATCATCGACTTTTGACAACAGAGTCATACACACTCATACTCGTCGTAGACCTAGATCCTACGCCGCGACGCTCAATCAACATTGAAGGTAGTAACAACTTACGAGTTACGTACCATGAAGTCGTACGATGCCGTGAGGACGCAGCTCTTCGCGGCCCGCAGGAGACGTCGCTTTCGAGTTCACGCGCTTGAGGTGTGGCGTATGTGTTTGTGCGTCCCAAATGTGAGCGCGTGCATATAGCCGTTGGATGCTCTGCGACGCACGGCTCCGGCCTGGCACGAGGCCTCGACCACCGGACAGGATGTGTGGCGCACCACCGTCGATGCCCACCTTGAGCAAGCCCCTGCCCTCAAGATCAAGCACGAATCTCAGCACACTGCCAGATTTGAGCTCCGGTATCCTCGCACGTGCCATCAGCTTCCCGTCCACGTACGCGCAGCCACGGTCCGAGACGAGATGCATGTGCCAGCCGTTGTCATCCAGGTGCTCAAGGCCAAACATCGTCCACGAGGACCCGAGTTGGGACTTGCGCAGCTGCTCGATGCAGCACGTCCACTCGAGCACTGCCGCAGCAGCCGGAAGGCGCATAGCCAGCGCGATGCCGCCGTGCTCGGGTGGCGGCAACAGCAGTGGCCGGTTCGCCCAGGAGTAGGCGTCCAGGTCGACGCTGAGCAAATTGAGCTGTGCGGGTGATAGCCGTCGCCTGAAGTTGGTGTTGGCGCAGGACAGCACTTGTGCGTCACGCAGGCCCAACCGATCAAGAAAAGAAGCTCGTCGAGGCGCATGTTCGCAGAGTTAGTTTAGGATTTCGTTAGGCCGCGAACGCATTCACGTTCACGTTGCTGTAATTTGTCATCGCCACATCACGCGTGAAGAACATGATTGAATGAGGTTAATTAAAAGCTGCAATTCTTCATCATCACCGAGGGACCGCGAATCCGGATTGGAGAGGCAGGTATTCGCGTACCGGGATGCCGGACTCTCGAGCGACGGAGATCATAGAAGCCCTCAATCTTCCGATCCCTGTGCTAGACGCTCTCATCGCTGCTTCCCATACAAACCCGCGCTTGCTCAACAAGCGCCTAGAGACTCTTGGTGTCGCCAAGATGGGTTGCCGTCTGCAAGTTGCGCGGGCACTCAAGGAGCACGCCCAGGGTAGGACGATGCTGCCGGCTGGGCTCTTCCAGCCGGCCGGAGAAGAGGATGGGCCCGTCCTCCAGGAGAATGTGTCGCCGCCGTGCTCCCCGCTTCCCCAGCCCAAAACGTATGAGCCGACATCGCCCACAAGAACTTCACCCGAGTGCTACTTGACGAATGCTGCCATTGTCGCGGCTGCAGTCGGTTGTGCATCGCCCACCGCCAGCCTCATCCGCGCGTACGTCAGCGCGCCCGACCCATCGCCGCTCACCGTCGCTCCGACGCCAACTCCGATGGCGAATCGAACCAACCTGAGCTCCGCTGATTCTCGAACCCTGGGCTCCGCTGAGCTACGGACTAACTCACGGACTCGCAAGAGTCCAAACGCATCGCGCGGACGCGGCAACAAGGCGGCCCGCGCCGCATCAAAAAGCTGCTCGCCACCGCTCGATGCCGTGGCGTCCTGGGCCTCTGCCCTTCAGCAGGAGGCGGCCACCAGTCCTGCGGTGCCCTTCTCCACAGCGACGGCCCTAGCGAGCACAGAGTCGACGAGGCGAGCTGCCCAATCACTCCATGCGACCATTGGAGAGATCGTTTGGGCGGCGCTGCTCGCGCTATTGACCCTCGTTGGCGCCCTCGTGGGCACCGTCGAGAAGAGGTTCTCACCTCGGCGTCCTGTATCACCTTGGCCCATGCGCATGACCCTCCGCCCATGACTACCTGGGCTCTGTGCGCTCACCGACCATTGCGGAACCGGCGGCCAGCCGCGCACGCGCTCTCGGGACTCACGCGTGGGCGGCCCCTCAGAACCTCATCAGAAAATTCGCACGATGTACGAACGTGACTGTGCGGTACAACTATAGAGATGAGCCGCAGCTCCGAGCTCGCGCCTCGCCTCTAAGCTCCCATCTCCATCAGCGTCGCGACGCTCGCGTGGCCGCTCTGGGCTCTGGGCGTTGCGTCTCGCTCTCGAGGCGGTCTGTGTGGCGTGTCCCGAGTATCTGGGCTCTGGGCGTTGCGTCTCGCTCTCGAGGCGGTCTGTGTGGCGTGTCCCGAGTATGGCGCGAGCGACGCGCAATACCGTACCGATAGCGACGCCGGACGCGAGGTGGGCCACTCAATTGGGCCACTCGCTACACGGCTACACGACAGAGGAACGCAGAGCCACATATTACAGCATTCGAGATCGACGTATTAATGTCAAATGCGAGCGGCCTAAATAAACGAAGTGAGTAGTGGAACGCTGCGCTTCCTCCTTCCTGTACTTCCTCGCCCTCGGCCTCGGACGCGTGGGGGTGGGGCGTGGGCCCGCGCACCGCCCCACGCATCACGCTCCAGACGGACGGTCGGAGAAAACCCAGTTCACACCTCGCTGTCGCGCGCCCCGCTCGGGCCCTCCCCGGGGGGTCCACCAATTCGGGCGGCTCTCAGGGCTCAGCGCCCACGCGGTCGGGTCGGTTGCTCGGTTCTCCGTGGCACCAGTGCGTGGCACCGTGGCTGTCCTGCAGTGCCCATGAGCCACCATCGCTCTTGCTTCTGCTCAGCGAGTATCGGCCTCGTAGATCGTAGAGCAACGTCCCGGGCGGCGCCGAGGCTTCCTTTGCGCGAAACGAGATGTAGAAGAGCACGCGCCTCCGCGGCGACTCATTCGCACCGCCGCAGTGGATCAGACGCGAGTCGAAGAGCGTTGCCTCGCCTGTGTCGAGGACACCGCGCCACGTGGGCCGGCGGAGCAGCATGGCGAGCTTGGTCTCGGCCGAGTTGAAGGCCTCGTGTGCGGCGGCCGTGTGCGACTGCGGTACAAACTTGGTCGGACCCATGGACTCGTCGACCGGCTGCAACGCGATAAAGGCGGTGAGCACAGCCAGCCCCTGTTCCGACCGATAGGGCGTGTCTGGATGAAACGGCTGCTGCGGCGCTTGTGGGTCGGAGATGAGCGCCGCGCACTCGTGTAGCACGGCATCTGGCCCCAAACATTCGGCAATGGTCGGCCCGAGCGTGGCCAACAACTCGTCGACAGCATCCGCGACTGGAGGCCTTGAGATCGCAAGCTTGAGATCGTGTCGTCGTCGAATTCCGTCCTCACTGTCACGGCGCAAGACGTCACCAAAGTAACTCACGTATACGTCGTCAACCTCAAATGCCGCAGTGTCCGCCGAGGCTGCAAGTGCCTCAGGAAGAGCGCTGTTGACATGCTCCAGCAGTTTGACAGAGCTTTGCAAGGAGAGTGCGTTGGCGATTCTGATGATGCCATCATCAGCAAGTGAGGCTGCTGCATGTGCAACATGTAGTGAGGTGGCCGCGTTGAATTGCTGCGGCCACAACTGTGACACAGCCTCGGCAGGCTGTGTCAGCGCCGCAGCCGCGGCCTCGATCACTAGGAAGATCATCGAATAAAACCCGGATTCATATACATGTACATGCAAATAGATCCGAAACGACCGAGGTTTCCGTGTGAATTCCCAGTCACAGAAACACCTACTCCGACCAGAAGGCGTCGGATTATTCACACGAGCCAAGTTCACTCCACGCGAGGGCGCGGCGCGTCACAGTGGTCCAGCAGGCATGGCCTCCGTGCTGTTCAGCGCGGAGGATGGCGGCATATTCACATCTTCCACCGAGCTAGACGAGCGCGAGGTGTTCGCGGCCTTCCGTCAGAGCTTTGTCAAGTCCACCGAGTTGACAAGTGCCTCGAAGATGCTCTTCAAGATCACTGTGGATGAGGGCACGAAGACGAAGAGCGTGTGCTGGCTGGGTGTGCCGCACGTGACAACATTCGCGGTTGTGCTCGACCTCTTGAACAAGAAGTTCTCGGGCAATGGCGCATTCCTCCTCAAGGGGGGCTACGGCATCCGACCACAGCAGAGTGCAGGGCAAATATTCATGAAATACGGCTACGAGATCGAGTTCCATCCAAAGGTGGACCTTACGCGTATCGCGTGGCATCAACGCGGATAGCCCGCACAGATGTTCGCATGCGCGTGTGTGAGCATCTGGATAAGTTGTTCTTTTCACTTTTGAACGAATTAATCCAGGTCTTTGCCTTCCCGCCGCGCGTTGAAGATGTTCGAGCATTGATCTTCTCGAGAATGAAAGCTCACATCGACATCGTCATTCCGCGGAGCGGCTACCCTCTCGAGGCGCAACCTCTTAAAAACGGCCGACCGCACGGCGACAAGCGAAACGAGCCCTGTCGTCGTACCCGCCAAGGGCTGGGAGTACCCGCGTACGTCAACGATGGGTTCCATCAAGGATCAAGACGGGTAGCCGACCATGGCTTTCAGTCCTTTGGGTTCCTCGCATGTCCTTCTGGGAATGGCCGTCCCGCGAATATCTACAATAAACATATAGCGGCCTCTTCCGAGTCGGCCGCGGGGAGCGGTCGGCTCAGGGGCTGCGGCCGTTGAGTCGGCCGCTAAGGCGGTCGTCTCGCGGTCGCGCGGGTGCGTAGGTGGGTTGGGATGGTTGTGAGGTTCGTCTGCCCGTGTGTCCCGTGGCTGTCCCGTCTCCCCCCGGCGTCTTTTTACCGGCTCCCCTGTTTTTGAACGGTACCGGTAAACTTGACGAGTGACGTGCGGGGTGTGTGTTGTTGGTGGGTTTGGTTGGTTGTGAGATTCGTCTGTGTGCCTTTGTGCGTCCGCGTGTTCCGTGTGTCTCGTGAGTGTCCCGGCTCCCCCCGGTGTCTTTTTACCGGTAAACATGTACGATCGGTACAAGTCCGCACGAGGCGCGGCCTGCGTAACGAGCGAGGCAGAAACGCGTCTGATCTGTGTTGTTTTGGTTGCGCGACGTGGAAGAATGGCCGCTAACTTTATCCTCCGCTCGCTAAGGGATGCAAAGGACAAGCACCCTCTGACCATATCCAAGAGCGCTCCGCAAATCGCTCCGCAAATCCGGCCACCGTCAATAAACGAGAGGGTCCAAGTGCGATTCAACAAAACGTCACTCTCTCCTGGGACAATCGTCGGCTACGACAGTGAGGACGGCACCTATCTAGTGCATCTCAGCCTCATAGATCAGATCGAAAAGGTTGCACCAGATCAAGTGCAGCGCTTGGTGATCTCGATGATGAAGCCGCCGCCGATGACGACCTCAACAACGCTTCCAAAGCTCGTCGGGCCAACGCGTCATCAGCTCGAGTGGCACCACCTTGAGATCAAGGCGCTCTGCTACTGGAGCAAGAACGGGCTCGCGCGAGCTTGGCTGAAGTGGGCCAGCATGAAAGCGGAGCGCTTGCGCCGCTCAGCGAGGATTGCTGCAAAGAAGCAGGCCGAGGCCGAGGCTGCCGCAGCAGTCAAGGCCAAACGCCATAAGGCTGTCTTCGGCAAGCACGGTGGCGTCCTCGGTAAGCTTAAGAATACATTTGAAGACGAGCACGCCCAGATCAAGCAGGAGTGGCTAGCACACAGATTGGCCATTCACCCCGAGGCAGTTCGGCAGTACCAGGAGCTCAAACATGGCGCCGAGGCTGCCTGGGACAGCAACGACATCACCGAGTGCAAGCAGCTCCTTGACATGTGCATCAAGCTCAATGGCCACTGCGACAGCCTGTTCAACTTTCGAGCCAGAGTGAATGATCGCGCAGGTCACACGCGCGAGGCACTCGATGACGCCCGTCGAGCGGTTAGCCTCTGGCATCGCACCGACAACCACCTGCTGCTGAGCCGACTCCTCCAACAGGAGCAGCGGCTCGACGAGGCCAGCTTGCACTTCATGGCAGCTCATAAGCGCGGCGGCGATGGTGTAGTCGCCACGCGCGACGATGATTACAGAGGGCTCGTGATCAGCATCCGGCGCAAGCGAAACTTCTGCAACGTTCGCAGGCCCGACCAAGCCAAGGTTGTCGAGACCAGAACGAGCGTCATCGAGAAGCCCGACCCCCCCGACCTCACTGGAGAGGCGGTGAGCGCTTCGGATTCTGCGAGTATCTTGGCACGATGGACGCCTGTAGAAGGGTCCGACGCCGCGGGAACCTATGAATATGTGCTGCAGCACTGCGAGGAGATGACTATATTCGATCCCAAGCAGCGCAAGTTCCAGGTTTCTTATGGGCCATGGGTCACAACCACTTTCAAGGTGCGGGCAGTGGAGCAGCAACGGATGCTGCAGGGCAAGTCCGTGGCCGACACCATAGCGCTTGAAGGCTGCAGCGTGGGACCGTTGAAGGCAGACAGACGCGGCCGCCTCGTGGCGCGACTGGAGCCGTTGAAAAGGGGTGCGACTTACAAGCTGCACGTCAAATCCACCTCGCAAGAGGGCGAGTCGGACTACAGTGCTGACGTGTTCGTGAAAACCGTGGCGAACGAAGACTCGGGTCCAGGCATCAAGCTTGTGCCGCTTTCCTGGCTTCTCGGCGCCACATACTGTGTGGGTATTGCCGCAGAAGAGTCCACACGCACCGGCCAGGGCGCATTCAGCTATGTGAGGTCGGTGGCCAGGGTGCTCAATTCGCGCCTGATGGACTTGAGACGTGTGTTCGCATACTACAAGTCAGGCCAGTATCTGACAAGCCTCAAATTCATCCGTATGCTTCGCGATGTGGGCCTTATGCAGGGATGCACCCCCGCACAGGCAACTTTAAGCAAGGCAAAGCTGCTGGGAACGAGCGATGTCGACTTGCGCTTTCAGAGGTTGGTCCGTTCCGTGTCGCTGTCGGATGATTCTGTCCCCGCTTCGATGCCAGGCAGCGCAATTGCAAGTGCCGCTCGCGTGCTGACTAATGGCAACGGCGGCGTCAGCCCGAGTGCTAGCGCGAAGGAGATGGCTCCAGGTATCGATGCGACACGCAAAAAGTCGCCTCCACCACCAAAGTCGCCTCCAAAGACACCAAGTGCTGCGCGGCAGCAGCAGGTGCCGCCGCCGCCACCCCAGCAGCAGCAGCCGGCCCCTCTGGCGCAACAGGAGCCACGAAAGTCGAAGGTAGAATGGCGCAAGGTCGCAGGCTCAGCCAGGAGCTTCACACTGGCCGAGCTGCGTGAGGCTGCACGCAGGTACCACGAAGAGATGGTGAAGTCGGCAGGTGAGGAAGCGGAAGTGATCGTGGATCCCGTCGCGGCGGGCGACGCCGCAAGCGGCTTGATGGCTCCCTTCCAGTTCGTAGCAGCACTCATCGAGTGCAGCTGGCAGTGCTACCCGTCGCTCGTTGGTCTCGAGCGACGTCTGACGACATGCATAGATGCCATTCTCGCTGTCGTCATGCCCCTCGTGGACGGTGTCAAAAAGAAGCGCGTGGAGCTCAACTCCGCAAACGTGCGCGCGCTCTTCGTCTTCTTTGACAAGGACCTGAGGAAAATCTTTCGCGCGTATGCGGAAGGAGATCAAGCTGCGATCGTCGCAGATGTGCAAGGGAACGAGTCGATCAATTTGGCTGAGCTCAAGAAGATGTTGTCCGATTGTTCGATGATGGATGACAACCTGACCAACGTTAAGCTGCAATCGATCTTCGCTGAGGTGAATGTCGGCTCAGCGGAGGAGGGCATCGACGAGAACGACAGTGAGATGAGCTACGATGAATTCCTTTCCACGTTGGCGCTCATCTGCGACGTCAAGATTCCCGAGAAGGGGCGTAGCCGAGATGGATTCGAATACACGCTGTACGCGTGGCTGCAGCTTCAATTCATCCCTACATGTCGGCGTCTGATCAACGCCAAGGCGAAAGGGAAGAAGTAACGCGCTACAGTAGTCTCGGGGCGTGCGTACTGCGCCTGCGGCCTGCGGGTATTCCGCCGGTACTGCGACCCACGCGGACGGCGGACGTGCAACGGTGCAAGTAATTAGAAGCGCGGCTTGTACATGTACACGTTTAAATGCGCCTTTTCAAGAAAAGTGCCCATTTAGCATTTTCAGATTGTTGAGCCAAACTTTTAATGCAGTGGGACACAGATTGGACGATCTCGTGCGCTTAGAACGCGGCACGCTCCGATTCCGGATCTCCCCCATGCTGCACGCGCAGCGGCACCTGCACACGGTACGCGGCCAACTCTTCCCTCAGGCCAGTTTGCTCGCAAAGGTCGACATAGGCGAATCGGCCGTGCCAGCTCGGCGCTGTCGGCGTAGGCGCCAGTGTCGCTGCGTGAGCTCAGCCGCCCGTGCGAGTTCTTTAGTCCAGGTCATCGTCATCCTCGTCATCATCCTCGTCATCCTCATCGTCGCTCAAGGCCGCCTTGCGTTTGCGGCCGAGCTTCTTGCCGCGGCCGCCGCGGCCGCGGCCGCCAGAGCCGCGTCCGCCAGAAGCCCGACCACCGCTGCTGCCGGGCGTACCGCGCTTGGCCGCTGCAGGCTGCTTAGCGGCGGCAGTCGACTTGCGCCCTGCGCCCCGGGCGGGCTTGCTCTCGGCGTCCGCGTCCTGGTCCTTGGGACTCGCAAGCAGGAGGTTGAAGTCGAACCCCGCTTCGTCGTCGGCGAGCAGCGCGCGCAGCCAGACGTACTGTGCGACCGCGAGCTCCACGCCCTCGGCCGCAACGGGCGCCGCAAGCCTCGAGGCTCCGTCACTCTTGCGCGGCTTCTTGACCGCAGGCGCGCCGGCGTCCGCGGCGGAGGAGAGCGCTCGAGACCACATGGCGCTAGTGTCGAGTGGCGGCACGTCGGCGAGGCGAGCGACCTGCCGCTCAGTCGCCTTGAGCTCGGCGAGCGGGTCGTAGGCCTGCAGCCGAAGGTCAGAAATGCCAAAGGCACGTTTGAGCTGCTGCTTGAGCACGTGTGCGAGCCCGACTACCGCGCACAGATGGCACGCGCGCTGCAAGCTCTCGACCTGTGCGCCGTTGAGCGCCTTGGCGGCAGCCTCCAGCACGGGGATCGGCTTGGGCTGCTTCTCGGCCTCGTCGCCGAGCAGTGCGCCGGCGGCTGCGAGGGTCGGCTCGGCGTCGAGAGACAGCATGCGGTTCGCCTGGCAAATGAGCCCCAGTACATCAGGCTCCTTGTCGTACGGCATCTCGGCGAGCGCGTGGCACAGCCATTCACTCAGTCGGAGCTCGTCGGCGAGCTGGGCCATGGGGAGCGTCTCGTGCTGCTGCACGTTGAGCATGCCGAGCAGCTCACGAAGGTGTGCCTGCCGATGCTTGCGGTTCGGACCATGCAGAATGTAGAGAGCTGTCAGCTTCGGGCGGGCTGCGAGCGCCGCGGGCGGCACGCTGCTCGCATCCCCCACGTCGCCCGCGTCGCCCTCGCCGCCACCGCCCTTGGCCGCCGCCGCCGCCTTCACGGCGGCCTCGGCGATCGCCTTCTGCAGCGCAAAGGCCTCGCGCGCGCCGCTGGTCGTGATGGCGGGCGAGGTCAGCATCTCCTTATGCCGCTCGTACTGCTTGCGCAGCTCGCCCATGGCTGCGTCGGCCGTGCCACCCTCCTTGCCCTCCTTGTCCCCTTCATCCACCTCGAGTGCAAGCACCTTGGGCAAGATCTCTGCCGGGTGGGCAATGCCATTTGTGAGCAGCGCGCCCGCGAGCGCGAGCGCCGCGGCACGCACCGACACATCCCGAGGATCGCGCATCGCGGCGAGGATGTCTTTGAGCTGGCTCTGCAGCGAGCCAGTCACCGCCGCCGAGTGGTCGGCGGCCGACTGCAGCTCGGCGATCGCCACCTTCTTGGCGGAGCCCGTGGCGCCACTCGAAGCTGAGAGGGTGCGCTGACGCTCCTCGTCGGCGGTGAGCAGCAGCCGCAGGTTGTCAAGCGCCTGCCGCTTCAGCTTCGCGGGCGCCTGGGGCGCGAGCGCGCGCGCGAAGAGGTCGCGGCACGGCACGAGCATCTCGGGCTTGCGCACGAGCACCGCTCCAAGCCCCTTGTACGCGTAGAGCACGCACATGGGCGGCAGCGCGGGGCGTGTGAGCTCGCGCAGCGTGCGGTAGACGTGCTCGATGACCGACTTGCCCACAAAGTACGTTTTCCCGTCCGCGGCGTGCGCCTCGACCACGGCAGCGGGCGCATCGAAGTCGTAGTAGCGACATAGCAGTCCCGCGCAGATGAACGAGCGCCGGAGCGACTCGGACGTGAGCCGTGCGGGCAACTTCTCGTCGGGGCGCTCGCTCATGTGCACGCGATAGTCTTCGAGATACTCGTGGAAGTTGGCCAGGATGCGCACGATGAGCGTCGCATTGCCGCTCGCCTGGATGGTCATCGCGAACGCGAGGATCGTGGGCGTGAGCAGCGACTCCTTGACACGATAGATGAGCGCCGAGAGGAATTTTTCGAGGTCCGCCAGCAGCTTGGAGGGTGGGTGCTCGAGGATGCGCAGCAGCGCGGGGAGCATCTCGCAGATGTGCTGCACCGCGCGCGTGGCGCTCTCGTAGTGCAGGAACTGCGTGAGCACCGCGATATGCGGCAGCAGCAGCTGCGGCATGGCCGTGCAGAAGAGCGAGAGAGCCTGCAGAGTCTCGCCCATCTTGCGCATGAGCGTGCGCGCCTCGAGCGAGTCAGGCGCCGCATTGAGCGCGTCCGCCTCGCCGCGTTGCAGCAAGCTCTCCATGAGCTGGGCCACGAGCTGATGGCACACCTTCTCAGCCACGGCCGCCTCGCGCAGCGCCGTCGCGCTCGGCTTGCCATCGACGCTCGGCGGCTTGAGCATGCGCGCGAGCAGGGAGCCGAGCCATTCGCATCGCTTGGCGCCCACGTCAGCCTGACCGTCGCCCATGCCTGCGGCGGCGGTGCGCGCCACCACACCCACGAGCATTTCGCAACGTGCTATGCAGTCCGACGACTCGAGCGGCGCCGTCGGGTCGTCGGCATTGGGCGCGAACCACAGGTCGCTGAAGGCCTTGAGCACGAGCTTGTGCACCTCCTCCTCCTCATTGGGCCCAAGGCGCAGCACCATGCGGCAGCACGCGTCGATGGCGCGATCTGAAGCTGAGAGAGCCGGCCGCGAGGGCGAGAGCGGCCCGTCGGCGACGCTGCCGACGCCGGCGCCGGCACGGCCTGGCGAGAGCGGTCCGGCGAGCTCGACGGAGTCGCGTCGTGACAACTCCGACGGGGCGGGCGGCGGCGCGGCCGCGGATGCGCTCGGGCTTAAGCAGCCAATACTGGCCGAGCTCGAGGTACACACATCGCGAAGGATCTTGATGACGCGCTTACGCACAGAGACGCCCGGGTCGCTAAGCCGGCTCGCGATGGTCGCGTAGTACTGCGTGATCAGCTCCGGCTTGAGCCTCAGGTACTCGCCGAGCAGGTCGAGCACACTCTCGCGCACGGCAATCGATGAGTCGTCGCGCAGTCGTCCCTGCACCGTCTGCGCCACGCCCTTGAGCGAGAGCACCGACGGGTCCGCCTTGATCACCTCGCGCAGCGCCTTGAGCGCGCGCGCACGCGTCGACGGCTGCGGGTCGCGGTGAACGTATGCGAGCAGGTATGAGAGCATCACCTCGCCCTTGGCGAAGAGGCCACCGTCGGCCATCAGCTGGCGGCACGCGACAAGGATCCCCTCACGCGAGAGCAGCGGCAGCTCGCGCATTGCGTCCGCCTCGCCGCCTGCAACGCCACCGCTCTGGTGCCGCCGGCGCGCGACCAGCGTGAGTCGCTGCTGCTCCTGGTATAGGTCGCACAGCAGCCGCTGCTTCTTTTCCATCGCGATCTGGTGCCACTCGCACAACATGTGTGAGGCGGCCGTGTCCGCGGCTGGGTCGGCGCTGGCCGAGGCCTGCACGTAGTTCAGCACGAGCTGCTTGGTCGTCTCCGCCTCCGTGCACAGCGCTGCGAGCTCCGCCGAGATGCCGCCGCCGCCGCCGCCGCCGCCGCTGCCGCCGCCGCCGCCGCCGCCGCCGCCGCCGCCGCCGTCCTCGTCGTCGTCGTCGCAGCCGGCGGTGTCAGGGCCGCTCAGAGCGCCGCCAAGCAGGCGCGCCATCTGCTCACGCTGATCGTTGACGGAGGTGGAGAGGCGGCAGTGGTCGCAATACCACTCCTTGTCCGTCTTGCTGTCGCCGACGCCCATGCACTCGCCATGGAACCACTGGTGGCACAGGTCGCAGTCGAGCATGAAGGACTGCGTCTTGTCGTACTCGGTCACGCCACACGGACAGCCGATGATTTCGCCCTTGTCATTGGGCTGTGCGTCCATGTTCACGTCCTCCTTGGGAAGCGGGAAGGTGAGGGGCGCATCCGCATGCTTGCGCTTGTGCTCGTAGAGCGTCGCGAGCAGCGCTCCAAGCTGCTCGAGCGCGAGCGTGCGAGCGTGCTGCTCCTTGGTGTCAGCGGCGCGCCCTGCTGCAGACTTTGGCGCCTCTTTTGGTGCCCCGAGCCGTTGGCACAGGATGGTGCCCATGCGGTCGGCCACGTGCGGCGCCGCGGGCCACTCGGGCCGCCCCGTCAGGTGAAGCACATCGCGCACAAACTCCTCGAAGGCCACCTTGTTCTCCGCGTCGTCGGCGTGGTCGAGGCACTTGGCCGCAAACGTCTGCAGCGCGGCGCCCATCAGCTTCTTGACAGAGTTGCGCGGGTGCGCGGCGGCCGCCGCTTTGGCGGCGGCCTCCGCCTCTGCGGCCGCCTTGGTGCGCGCCTTCTCTTCGGCCGCGGCAGCTGCTGCCGCCTCCGCCGCAGCCGCTGCCACCTTGGCCGCCTTGCCGCCGCTGCCGCGCCCTTTCTTGCCCGAGCCGGCGGTGCCATCGGCGTCCGCGGCCGCAGCCGGCGCAGGCGAGACGTGACCCAGGAAAGTCGCGGGTGCCGCTGCGGCGGCCTCGGCAGCCTCGGCGGGCGGCGGGAGCGCGCCCGCCGCCTGCAGCAGCAGCAGCACGAGCGCGGTGAACATCTGGACGCGCGAGCCGTCGGGCAGTGCAAAGTTGCGCCGGCTCTCACGGCTGGGGGAGAGCATCGAAGCGAGGCGCTTCTCGATCAGGTCGAGCAGGATGGCTCGGCGCTGCGACGGGTACTCGGCAAAGAGGGCGAGCAGCAACCGCATCCCCGCCATCTGGATCGGCAGGCAACTGCCGAGCCCCTTGGCGCCGCCCTTGGCGCCCACGGTGCCAAAGGCGGCGGAGAGGCCGAGGCTGATGAGCTGAAGCACGAGGCCGTCCGAAACGCCAGATCGAGCGAGGCTCGGCAGCCGCTCAAGCACGAGCGTCATCGTCGCCGCGATCGAGCCGCCACCCGCGCCGCCCACACCGCCAACCAGCCCAGCACTGCCCGGCGTCACACGCGGCACCTTGGCCGGCCGCCCCTTAGCGCCGCCACGGTTGGGCGTGCTCAGGCCGCCTGAAGGAACGGACGAACTCGCGTCGCCCGCAAGGGTGCGAGCGAGCTCGCGCTTGGCGAGGCCGATGGCGGCCTCGAGCGCCTCTTCGACGAGCAGGTCGGGTGGCATCTTGGGCACGCTCACCAGGCTGAGCAGCAGCAGCGTCGCCTCGAGCGCGTGCGCGCGCAGAGTCGCGCCGCCCGTGTCCTCGCCTACCTCGTCCTCTTCGTCGTCCATCGCATCGCCCTCGCCGTCCTCGGCCTCGGCGGCCGCGCGCGCCTTGCTGCGCGCCTTCTCCTTGGCAGCCGCCGCCGCGGCGGCGGCTTCGGCCGCGCGCCCAATGACCAGCTGGAGCGCGTCGAGCAGCGCGCGCAGCGACGGCTTGGGCACGGCGAGCAGCGCCGTCTCGGGCATCGCACGCACCTCCGTCGCGATCGACGCGATGAGCGAGCGCGCCGGCTCGGCGCTCGCGTCGATGCCCTCGAGCAGTTCGAGCAGCCGCTCGGAGCTGCCCTCGCCATCGGCGACCGGCGGCGCCGCGGGCGGGACGGCCTTGACCATGCTGCTCTGCCGCCGGACCGCGGAAGACGGCGCCGGAGCAGGAGCGGGCGCGCGGGTGGGCGCGGGCGTCGGCGCAGGCATTGGCTTGACAAAGACTTGCGCCGGGTCTGCGGGCTTGACATCCTGCTCGCGAACGTCCTCCTCCTCATCGCCGTCATCGTAGCACACGGAGACGGTGCAGTTGTCACGGTTCACAGCGGTGATGACACCGGGAAAGAAGCGGTCCCGGCGCTTGAAGCGGGCAAGCACCCGCGCGCCAACAGCGAGTTCCGAGGGCGCGGGTGACGCTGGGGTCACGTCACGGGAGCGCTTGCTGCCCGTACGCACGGGCGCCTTCGCCTCGCCTCCGGCCACACACACACCGTCTGCTCCGCTGGCACTGCTGGCTGCAGGCGCAGATGCCGGGGTGCGCGCGACGGGCTCGGCGCCGGCGCCGAGGAAGTTGGGGGGGCGGACATCACTGTGCACGCGAAGCTGCGTGAGGTCCACTGCGCGCAGCATCCTGTCCATCACTTCCTTGGTCGCCGCATCCGGGGCAGAGGAGGCAGCCTGCATGGCAGCCGGGGTCTTCTCAGAGGCCGCGCGCGGATCCGCGAGCGCGCGCAGCTCGTCCTCGATGGGGATGAGCAGCGAGAGCGACGCCGGGTTGAAGGCCTCGGACGCCGCCATCGGTGAAGTCGGGACGGAGGGGGAGGCGCGACGATGAATCGGACCCAAGCGCGTTGCCGCCGAACACAGGATGGGCACGCACGCGCGCTGTGACGAGCCCATGCGAGTCTAAGCTGAGCTACGGATGTCTCCAAATTGGGAACAGGACTTAGTCCTTTGCCTTGTGACTCACCGAATCACTCTTGCATCGGGCGAGACCGCGGCGCTTTCGCACGCGACGACATGCAGTCGCCGCGCGTTGCTCTCAAGACGAGCATGCAGGGCTACCTGCTCAAGAACCACGACGGCGGCAAGTTCGCCGTAAAGAACAACCAGCGCTACTTTACAAGTGAGGGCTTCACCGTCTTCTACTACGAGACGGAGAAGAAGTCGAAGGCAAAGGGCCACTTTGATTTGCGCAACGTGCTCTCCATCCGGCCATCCGCCGATAAGGGTGCGCCCGCGGGCGCCATCGATCTGGAGGTCGGCGCTCCCAACGGTGGGGTCGCCAAGCGCATGGTCATCGCGTTCCCGGCGGGAGAGGAGGAACGCAGCCAGTGGCTCAAGCTCTGGTGCTCCGCTGTCGTTCCCGCCGGCGTCAGTGCCGTGCTCGCGTCGTATGCCAACCCGCAGCTCGCCGCCAAGCTCAACTCCGAGTACGGCGGCACGAGCGCCGTCTCCGCACGGCGCAGTATCTTTTCGAGCAATAAGCCGAAGGCGACAATAGTGCTCACGCCGCGCACAGCCGAGGCCCTGCGCCAGCAGAACGGCGACGACGACCCGCGCGGCGCGCCCACCGTGCCGCCGCACGACACGTCCGGCTACGACACGCCGCGTGATCAAAGCTTCGCGCCGGGCGGCCCGCCACTGCCCAAGCCCGAGGGCACGCCGCCGCAGCCATCGCAGACAAAGGAGGACGAGGAGGACGTGGTGACTTTTGAGATCACTGTGCCCGACAACGTGCAGCCGGGCGACAAACTGCAGGCGACGACGCCGAGCGGCGTCCGGGTGAAGCTGTCGGTGCCCGAGGGCGCAGAACCGGGCACCATCCTCACCTTCGCGTTGCCTGGGGCGGTGGGCGGCGCAGATCGGAAAGCCAAGGCGGCCGTGCTGCTGCAGGCGCGCGCACGCGGCGCAAAGACGCGCGCGGAGCTCGCCGCGGCTGCCAGCGCGAAGACGCCCGAGGATGAGGAGATTGAGCTCGGCCTCGCCGCCATCAAGTTGCAGAAGAACTTTCGCGGACATTCGGTACGCACCGAGCAGCAGGAAAAGTCGAGGCTTGAGTGGCTCGCCTATTACATGCAGCCGGAGGTGGCGCGCTGGGAGAGTGCGCGCGATCTCGCGATCTCGGCCGAGGAGGAGGCGCAGATCGAGGCGGTCCAGAAAGGCGTCGAGTACGAGGAGACCAGCCGCCTCAAGTGGTTCCGCTACTATGTGAGCACCTCGGAGTTTGACGAGGCCGATAAGCTCGTGGTGACGCCGGTTGAGGCGGCGCTCGTGTTGCGCTCACGTGCGACCGTTCCCCCAAGGTGCTGTGCATGCATCCGGTTGAGCACGCCCGCCTCCGAGGCCGAGGCCGAGAGGTACGAGCGCTTCGTGCAGGCGATCCGATCGTACCACTGGGAAGTGGCCGAGGTACTCGCTCTCACGCCTGAAGAGGCACAGGACGTGGCGGACTCCAAGGTGCGGGTCGCGGCGCTGCAGCATGCGATCAGCACGAACGACACCACGAAGGCGCTCGAGTACGCGATTACCAATGAGGAGATCGCGTACATCCGCGCCAAGGCTTCCGCCGCCGCCAAGTGATGCAGGCTGCAGGAGCCGGACAGGGGTGTGCTGCTGCCCGCCGTCCAACGAAGCTCACAGCGCGCGCGCCACGACCCCCCCATCCCTCCGAAAACATGCTCATATGCGCATACTGTAATACCTGTCTCGAGGATCATGGTTGCCCCGCGGGTACTACCTCGTGTGTGTGCTGTATCAGGTGTTTGCTTTGGGTTGAGCTGATGAGCTCGCTCGAGAGTGCAGAGTCCGGTCGAGACATGCCACATGGCATGGCCCACTTCCGCGGTTTGACCCGCGCGCCTAGTAGAAGAACAACGAGTACCATCCATCTTCTAGAGCGACTATTGCCATGGTGCATGGACTATGCACTATCTGTGTACTGTGAGACGCGACTAAGACGCGACCCGGCCCCGCCTCGGCACGGCCTGGCGCAGGGTGTCGGCTTCGAGCGCTGCTTGGATGCGGCTTTGTGGCGCACACGCGTCGCGTGTGTTGGTGACGGGTCGAACGTGCGGTGAGTCGATTCTATCAGCTACGAGCTAGTACCGGATACACGTTCCCCCACCAGTCCCCCACGCCCCCACCTGTGTTTTTGCACGGGCGTTTTTGAACTGGGTACCCTGACGCGAAGCTGTCGAGTAAACACCTCTCATCACAAGAGAAGCGGCATAGCTCGAGCGCCAATCAGCGTGCTGTGGGGAAGCGAGAAGAGGCGGCGAAACTTTGTGTTTTTTTTGGAAACTTGACTGACGACCCGCGATCAATGGAGCACCTCCGAACCGAGGACCAGGCCGAGAGCAACCGTCTGCTGTACAGATCGCCTCCATCGCCTCCGCGTCCAACCGTCAGCCCTAAGAGCGTCTCCGATGGCCGCGGTAGCCCCACCAACGGTCGGAAGAGCATTCGTGCGCTCGTCCTCGGAGCCGAGGAGCCTCCGGCAGGTGGCCTGATCCTGTGGGGCGCGCCAAAGCATTCACCGACGGCTGTTAGGATCAAGCTGTCAAGAAGCCTCAAGGTGGCCTTTACAATCGGCCAGCTTTTCAGCCTGGGCTGCGTAGTGCTCGTTACGACTGCTGTTTACTTGGCCGCTACAACGCAGGTCATTATATCCCTGCCGCCACCACCCTCGCCGCCGCCGCCACCCTCGCCGCCGCCACCATCGCCGTCGCCTCCGCCCTCTCATCCTCCGCCACCACCGCCGTCACCGCCGCCGCCATCACCCCCGCCGCCGCCGCCACCCCAAATGCCACCACCTCAACTGCCACCGCCGCCACCCCTTCTGCCACCGCCGCCGCTGCCGCCGCCGCCCCCACCGCCGCCGCCCCCGCCCTCACCGCCGCCGCCTTGCCCACCACCTCCCTCGCCGCCGCTGCAGCCATGGCCGAGCTCGCCGCCGCTACCGCCGCTGCCCACCTCTCCGCCGCCGCCGCCACCCCCTCCGCCGCCGCCGCCGTCGCCCCTGCCGCCGCCACCCTCCCCACCGCCACCCCCGCCACCGCGGCCCCCCCGGCCCCACCCGCCGCCATCACCGCCGCATCCGCCGCCGTCACCCCCACTGCCGCCCGAGCCGTCGCCGCCGCCACCTCCCAGGCCACGGCCTCCGCAGCCATCGCCGCCTCCACCACCGCCTCCCTCGCCGCCGCAGTCGCCACCAGTGCAGTCACCGCCAAGGTCGCCCGATCCGTCGCCGCCACCACCACCCCGGCCTCATCCGCCGCCGTCGCATCAAAGCTGGTTCGAAGCAGGGCTGGCAGCGGCCGAGGCAGGGCTGGCAGCGGCCGAGGCGGAGGCTGAGGCGAGGATCGAGGAGGCAGAGGCGGCGATGGCATCGTTCGATGAAGGATTGTTTCGCGTGCACGAGCGGCGGCAGCGGCGACTAGACGTGTACGAAGACGTGGAGCCGCCGCCGCCGCCGCCGCCGCCGCCGCCGCCGCCGCCGCCGCCGCCGCCGCCGCCGCCGCCGCCGCCGCCGCCGCCGCCGCCGCCGCCGCCGCCGTCGTCGCCGCCGCCGTCGTCGCCGCCGCCATCGCCCTCTCCGCCTTCTCCGCTACCATCTTCGCCGCCGCCGCCACCGCCGCCGCCGCCGCCACCGCCG
>Ga0180443_100936_pt1 | contig 18862 bp, 7 predicted proteins | sample ChrtobMetP5_32mM_FD_119753 | JGI IMG/M metagenome (GOLD analysis project Ga0180443, IMG submission 119753) | Chrysochromulina tobin associated microbial communities from unialgal haptophyte culture, Seattle, Washington, USA - P5_32mM MetaG | ecosystem: Host-associated > Algae > Haptophytes >... | reverse complement strand
TCGGGCATCGTCTTCGAGATCCACCAGGGCCTCGTCGACCGCGGCTGCGATCTCTCGTGGCTCTCGCAGTACCCGTTCGAGCGCGAGATTCTCTTCGCGCCGCTCACGGGCGTCGAAGTGCTCGACACGCGCGTCGATGGCTCGGTGCTGGTGGTCGTGCTGCGGCCGACGACCAATCAGAAGGCTGCCACCATCGATCAGGTCGTCTCGCGCCTGCAGAACTCGCACGTTCAGTTCGTCGATTTGCTCATGGAGCAATTCACGCGCGCCGACGCGCCGAGCAAGGCGCTCGTGCCTCTTGAGGACCTCAAGAGCTCTGCACTCAAGCGAGAGCCCAAGTGGTTCAACGAGGCCGAGAACTACCGAGAGGCTACCGACAAGGCGCTCTCGGCCAAGGAAGAGGTGTTCACCCTGCTCAGCAAATTGGCCAAGAAAGAGAACTCCCGACTATCGGAATTGGCCAAGAAAGAGAACTCCCGACTCTCGCTGATCGTGAGTCCAACGGCTGTCGAGCCTAGGGCCGTCGCTGACGCTGACTCCACAGCGTCCCCCTCGTTCGGTGGCATGGAGGATTGGCGGGACGAGGCTTTGAAGTCCTTCAACGCCGCGAAGCTGTGCGCAGTGAGCAAGAAGATCGATCTGGCCATCGTGCTGTTGCACCTGTCCCTCCGATTGTGTAACGAAAAGAAGGGGCCGAGGCTGCACTCAATGCTCACAACTGACGACTATGAGGCCATCGATTGCATCTATGACGCCGAAGACCCGAGCATCTATGAAGCCGAAGACGAGAGCCTCTACAAGAAATCGCCCCCCTTCAAGAAATCGACATCCCAGTTGCGGCCGCCCTTGGCGCGGTCGCAACCGCCGAGAGCGTCCAAAACGGTCTCGGCGACCGACCTTCGCGGTGGTGACGTAAAACCACAGTCCAACGAGGATGTGGTCAAGGTGGGCAAGTCCAGCGATAACGTGGGTCCGCGCGACCGGCTGATCCTTCTCAAGATGCTCCTCAAGGACCCCAATGAGATCAGCGCGTGGGCATCTACGATCGTCGGTCTGCTCACGCCCAAGGCGGAGCAAGCGGAGCGCGTTCTCCGCTGCTTCGTACAGTTCCTCGAGAGCCATAAGCTCATCGAGGACAAGCCGATCAAGATTGGCAGCACGCTGCTGGCCTTGGCAGACGGCGAGCACAAGGACGACATCGACTATCAGCGCGGCGTGCTGCTCGCGAACATCCAGCTGCCCGACAAGGATCCCAAAAAGGATTCCCAAAGCGGCGCTCGGCACGATGTACGACATGGGGACGCTAAGGTGGTGCACCTTGTGAAGCTCCCGAACGGCACCACGATCAAGACGACGCTCGTGTTGCCCTTTGGTAACAACGACGCAGGCGCTGTGCTACGCGCGGCAGCCGCGCAAGACAATGTTGCGGTGCTCACTGCGCTTCTCGATAAGGGGTTGAGCCCGCTGCACGCGGACGAGCACGCCAACACGGCCCTGCACGAGGCGGCGGAGAATGGGTGCGAGAAGGCGTGCACGGCCCTCCTCACGCACCCCGCGATGCAGCCGCTCGCGCACCTTCAGCCAGCCTTCATATCGAACATCCATGGCGTGCGTCCGTACGATTGGTCGCTTATGGGCAAGCGCGCGAGCCCACGGCTGCGCACGGCGATCAAGAAATCTGAGGCGGATAAGCTTATTAATCAGTTATGCGCGGATAGCACGCCGAAGCCAAAGCTGCTCCAATTGATTCTTGACCCTTCAAACGGGGACGCCAAATTATCGGGCTTGCTTCTCGGTGCAGTAGACACGACGAAGGATGGCAAGGTGGACATGCTGGTCCCGCTCAAAAGGACGTCTAGTGTCGGTGCTGACATGGGCGGCGAGGAAGAGGTCTTCGGCTCTTTTAAGGACTACTGTGATCACGAGCGGAATACCAAGCCTGGTGCCGAGCGGCTGACTGACGAAGTGCTGCAAGTGCGCTTCAGCACGATCGATGTCGACCGCTCGGGAACCCTAAGCAAGCGAGAGCTCGAGCAGGTGGTGACGGATGTTGACGTGAACGCGCCGGGCAAGTTCGGCATCACTCCGCTGATGCTCGCCGCCTTCCGTGGCTTCTCAAAAACGGTGCATTGTCTGCTAGAGAAGCATGCCGACCCGTTGCTGAAGACCGAAGAGGGGGGCTGCACGGCGCTCACGATAGCAGTGCTCGAAGGCCACATAGACGTCGTTGAGATCTTGCTCGATGACAAGAACCATTTCGCAGCTGCCGAGAAACATGGTGAAACAAATGAAAAACAGGTCGAAAAACATGCTCTCGACATTGTGACAAAAATGGTGGAGCATACTGAGGAGAACGGCACGTCGGCGCTTCTGCGCGCGTGCCAAAACGGTTTCGTCGATGCTGCTCAGCTGCTGATCCAAAAAAAGTCAGACGTCAACATCCAACGCACCGACGAACTCCAACGCACGCCACTCATTATGGCTGCACGCGCTGGCTCAAAGCAGTGCATCCAGACGCTGCTCGAGAACAAGGCGGATCCGTTCATGCCCGATGCCGAGGGGAGCACCGCGCTCACGCAGGCCGCCTACTTTGGCCACTCAGAGGTGGTCGAGGTGCTCGCCAAGTTGAAGACCGATGGCGGAAACTGGGGGATCATCCAGACAGGTGTTCAACTTGGCGAGGTCTCGCCGACCTCGCCTGACGACAAGCGCAAGGAGAAGCGTTGCATGGACCGCAAGGAGAAGGATTATTACATTAACCGCAAGGAGGGCCTGGCGCAGCAGACGGCTCTCATCCTGGCAGCGCGTCGCGGCCACCTGCAGACAGTGCAAGCACTGCTGCGCCGGGAAGCAGACGTGCACCTAAAGGATAAGAATGGGCTCACTGCGCTCATGTGGGCCTGCAAGCGCGGCCACGACGCTATCATTCCGCTGCTGATCGCCAGTGGTAAGCGCAATGAGCGAGATGGGATGCCGCAGATGGAGGAGACGGACGGCGAGGGCATGACAGCGCTGATGCACGCGGCGCACAACGGGCATGTGCAAGCTGCGGAAATCCTGGTGGTCGAGGGATGGGACCTCCTCGACCGGAATAAGGACGGCATGACCGCCCTCATGCTCGCAGCACGGTCGGGGATTAAGGAGATGGTGCATCTGCTCTCGACTTGCGAGACCTTCGGGAGCCATCAGAATCAGACTCGCCATCCTAAGCAGAACATGGCTTCGAATGCGGTCACGCCCAGCACGCAAGTGTGCGGGAAGGCCGTGACCGCCGGGACCCAGATCGCGCCGCCTCAGAAGCGGCTGATCGTCAAGAAAGAGGTACTCAACGCGATTGACAGCACTGGCAAGACAGCACTCATGTATGCGGCGGAGTGCCTCCACGCCCCGACCATCCGTGAGCTGTTGCATGCGGGGTGCGACCGCACAAAAACCGACCGGAACGGCCTAACCGCGCACATGATGGCACGCAGCGCGAAATCGATGAGTCGCGAGGTCAAAGTTGGCGCCTTGCGCGAGTTCCACGGCCAGTTCGGCGACAGTAAGGAGGGCAACCCGCCGCTGTGCGCATTGCGCGGCAAGGACGAGTCCAAGCTGGACGTGGGTGATTTCGTCGGCGTGGGCGCCTTCGTGCTCGACGTGGGCACGGGCGCGTGTAAAATCATGATCTGGGTGCGCTTCCGGACGGTCAGCTTGATAGAGGCTAAAGACGCCGAGATCAAAGAGCTCCCCAACAGTGGGAAGCTCGACTTTGAAAAGATCTTCAAGGGTGGGCTGGGGGAAAAGGATCCCATGTTCGAGGAGCTCGTGGCCACGCTTCACAAAGCCATGGAGACCGCATTCGAGAAGCACAAGGAGCTGCAGCATTGCTTGTTCACCAGCGTGTGCATCGGGCTGACAGCGTGGTACCGACAGCTCAGCAACGAGTTGCGAGAAAAGGGACGGCCCGTGATGGACGCACTACGCGACACGCTCCGGGCAAAGGCGGAGAAGCTCTCGCACTCGCGCTCGATCGACTCAAAGTGGTTTGCGGTGTCGCAGAAAGAGGAGGCCATGTGGGAGCATAAGTCGGTAGAGTACGCACTACAGGCTGCCGGGCTCGAGCCGCCCCTCGCGCTCATCTCGGGCGGTCAAGGCTCCGTGCAGCTGTCGGGCCTAGACGGCTTCACGAGCTACGATCTGCAGCTCAAGGTAAAGGTCGAACGCATCAAAAAGGACGTCGAGAATGACCCGGAGAAGGACCCGGGAAAGCGTAAAGCTGGGCTCGACGAATGGCGCGAGGAGATTAAGCGCGTGGTGAGCAACCAGGACGACAAGCTCGCCTCGCAGCTCAAAGAATTCGCGCTCGAATCCCAGGGGGAGAGCAGCGAGCCGGTGCGGATTGTGCTCATCTCGGGCCTTCACTATGTGGCCGTCGCCGCTAAGATCGTTCAGAAGAAGACGGACCATTACGCGTACCAGCCGGCCTCTGTGGTGCTCGAGATGTTCGACCAGTTGCTCAAGAAGGTGAATGATGCCAAGACCGAAACACAGGACCTCGTCGGCGCCGTGCGCGTGAGCGAGCTCCTCCGTAGCATCATCGGCGGGGCATACATGCAGCGCGTCGAGCTCCTCTTTGCGCGCGACTGGGTGCTTCACGGGGTGGGCAAGCTGCCCGATGGAAAGTTGACGTTCCCCCAGGGGCAGGACTTCAACTTCCGCACCACATGGACCGCCGGATGGTGGCTCGACCAGCTCGCGGAGCTCTACCGCAAGGATACGGAGCTGAACTTTCATGAGGCCGGAATCGAATGACGGCGTACAGTACAGCTGTCCTGTATGGACTGAATTTGACACAAGAGTGACGAGAGCATGCAAGAGAGACGTTATCGTATGTGGGCATGTATAATCTTGCGGTGTGCATTTGTGCTGAGCGTGAACACGCGATGATGCTGTGGATGAAAGTCGGTAGCTCTCTGCTGAGCTTGTATGATCGGATGATTGTGACTAAACCAAGCATGCACACAGGAGCGCACACCGGGCTCCGCCGGGGCGCGGGGGGCGGGTCGGATAGTTACGACAGTAAGGCGCTCGTAACGCTAAACGGTACCGCGCTGCGCGCTGCCGCTAGGCGCTAGCTCAACGCATATCTTCCTACACTACGCAATGCCCGTCTGAAGCGGTCACGGATGCCGCCGCGGCGGCGGCCCTCGTCACGCCCGTCTCGACTGCGAGCGCCGCATCCGAATGCAGCAGACGCGTCGCCAGCCGCGACGCTTCCACCTTGACTGCCGCCCTGACGGCTGCAGCGCGCTCGTACTGCTCGATCGCGTCGACGATCGGCTGCCGCGAGCGCCGGCGCCGTCGAGGCGCGCCCTCCTCCTCGACGGTGGCCGACGGCTCGAGGGACGCCGCCGCGGCGTCGCCCAACTCCGAGTCGTAGAGCGCCCGTGCAAGGGCGAGGGCGTCGACGAGGGCTTGGTTCGCGCCTTGCCCTTTAAAGGGTGCCATCGGATGCGCCGCGTCGCCGAGAAGGGTGATCCTGCCACCCGTTCCGAAGCGGCTGCCTACAGGCCGGTCGTAGATGGGGTAGCCGGTCACATCGTCGGCACGCGTCGCACCGAGCAGTTCGGGCACCGGAGTGGCCCAGTTTGCGCAACGCTCCCGTGCGTGCGCGAGTAGGGCCTCACCGCCGCCTTGCGCAAGCGCGGCCGCGGCCTCCGGCTCCATAGGAAAGGACACTTGCCACATGGTAGTTCCCTCGGGCGGCGGCGAGAAGGGCATCGCATACAGACGCGTCTCGCCATCGAGCTGCTCGAAGACAGTGTCGAACCCCGCGCAGAGCTCATGGGCACATTTCGCATATCCGAGCACGACTGCCACACCCAGCGCGCGCAGCCCGACGCCCCTTGGCTCGGCGGCGGTTGGCATCTGCGTCGGCGCCGCGAACTGACGCACTACGGAGTGGATCCCATCCGCACCAACCACCACGTCTGCGCTCACCTGGCGCTCGCCGCCGTTGAAGCTGAGCGTAGGGCGGTCATGCTGCCCCTTGTGCTGCCCTGTATTCTGCTGTGTGATGGTGTCGAGCCGGCAGCCCCACCGGATGGTTCCGGGCTTGAGCCGCGCACAGAGCAGCGCGCGCAGCGACTGGCGCGGCAAGTGCAAGTTACGTCGACCTGAGGGGCTGCCATTCTCTTCACGCGTCGCCGAGCCGTGGCGCCCCAACTCCCGACCACTCGCATCCCTCGAGATGTGCAGCGACGACGAGACTCCGGCCGCCGCGGCCGCCGACTCCAGTCCGAGATCACGGACAGCCTTCGAGCCTTGCTGCAGTGTGAGGCCGTACCCTTGCGAACGCTCGAAGAAGTCGCCATCCCGCTCGAAGACGCCAACGACGACGCCACGTTGTTGGAGCGCGAGGGCGAGGGCAAGGCCACCGATCCCCCCGCCGACAACCGCCACCGCCAGCGCCTCGTGAGCGCCATCGTGAGCACCACCGGTACTGCGGCCGACCACGGCGCCTTCGCTGCTCTCAGCCTCATCTCCACCGGTGCCGATCTCGGTGCTGATCTCGCGCTCCAGTTCGGTGGCGACCTGAGCCACCGTTACCACCGGCACGAGCCCCATGCCGTCGCATCGATCGCACCGCACCTGCGGCGGGACCGCGCTCGCTCGCCGCTTGCGCAGCATTCGGGACCCATGGCCGTGGCACGCAAGGCAGACGCGGTGCTCGTCGACAGGTGAGTGCAGCAACCGTTCAGTTTGGCGACGGATGGCAGCGCCGTCCCCACCCGTACCGCCTGGCGCCCCACCCGACGACGATGCCGATGCCCCGTCCGGCGAGTCGCCGGCTGCCCCGGCGCTGCCATCAACACGCGGCTTTGAGAGGCGTGCTGACGTGGCGAGCTGGCCGCACGCCGACGCTTGATCGCCCCCCCGCGCCGCACGCACCGACGCCCAAACTCCTAGCGCGCGCAGACGGTCCTGAAAGGCATCGACGGCTTCAAACGAGGGCCGCTCGAAGGTCGAAAAGTGCGGGAGGGAGCCCGCGGCTCGGCCTCCTGTCTGAGCTGGCTCGCGGATCGGCTCGCTGATCGGTAAGTTGTCCAAGCTCGGCTGGTCGTCCAATGTCGGAATCGGTAAGTTGTCCAAGTTGTTGTCCAAGCTCGGCTGGTCGTCCGATTTCGGAGCCGGCAGTCCGGGGTTGTAGGGAATCAGGTTGACGAGCACGCCAGTGCGACCCGAGCGGCGAGCGAGGTCGTGGCATGCGCGATGGAGCGGTTCGAGGAAGGCGGCGAGACTCTCCGCGTCGGCGATGCGATCGTTCACGCCGGCGATCAGCACGTACTCGATGAGCACGCGCCGCCGCCGGGGAGGCCGCGAGAGGAGCGAGGCGCACAGTCCATCGCGCAGCACCGTGGGCGGATACCGCGCAGTCGGCACGAGTTTCTTACGCAGCTGCTCGTCCGCGGAGTGCAGTGACCATGCGAGCATGGGGCCACGGTCCTCCTGCGCCTCCTCCGTGTCGTCCTTGTCGTCGCTATGCATCCTTCCCAGGATGGAGTCAAAGGCCGTCGGCGTCGGCATGACGGAGGAGACGACGACGCTTTGCCGTCCGAAGCCAAAGCGTTGCGGGTCCAGGAGCGCGCGATACGCGAAACGTACGTGGTCCGCATTGTCGGCCGGCTCGCCCAGCCCCATGAAGACGATATTGCTCAAGGACGGCATGCCACTCGCCGCGGCCACTCGCTCGGCGTGATACGCTTGCGCAAGGATCTCGTCGGCAGTGAGGTTGCGGAGCAGTCCCATGCGGCCGGTGGCGCAGAAGACGCAGCCCTGGCGGCAGCCTACTTGCGAAGAGATGCACAGCGTCGTGCGCGCGCGTGCATTGGACGCCACCCGTCGCTCCGACGGCAGCGGCGGGATGAGCACGGTCTCCACCTCCAAGCCATCCGCAAGCTTGAGAAGCAGCTTCTTGGTGCCGTCAGCGGCGCAGGTCTCGAGCGACACGGTTGCGACATCATCGAGCGGGCGATGCTGCAGCGCGAGCGACAGCCGCTCCGATAGGCCGATGCCATGCCCGCTCGCTGCGGCGACGGCCCGCTCGTCCACCTGCCACAGCTTCGTCGGGTCTCTGCCTCGGCGAAGCGTTGACCAGAGATGCTTGGCAGCCTGTGGGCCACCGGCAAGCGCGGCGAGCTCTCCGAGCGGCCGTGACAGCAGTGACGGGACCGCCGCCGTCGTTCGCGAGAGCATGCACAGCAAGGATAGCAAGACCCCGTTTCGCATAAAATTCCGTTAAGTTTCAATTTCACACCATTTCACACCACCGGTCGACTTCCGTGTGAATCAGTGTCTCCATCATATTTGTCTTACCTTGCGGTTTTTCCCGGACGTGTTTTTGCCGTCTCTCCCAGTGTCAATGTTTCTACTGTACCTGTATCATAATAGCATCCTTTACTATTGTCCTAAGTGAAGTTGGTACTGGATGCGGGCGGGGCGCGAGTGGCAATGCCGAGTGCCGAAGGGGGCGGACTCAGTGTTGAAGCCTCGTGCGGGACCTCGAAACCACCGGAATCTTCCGTGCCTTTTCGCAATGCGACTCGTCGGCGGCGTGCCGACCTTCCGCTCGACCATCGCCTGGGAGACTCGGAAATGGCTGCACTGGGAAACGTTTCTATACACCGCCATGCAGAAGCCTGCCTTGGGTGTGATGCTTTTGGCCGTCTTGCTGCCCGTGAGCATCATCATCCTGCCGCTCATGCCTCTCATCACGCTGCTGACGCTCCGCCCACCGCCAGAGCCAAGTGGAGCGCATGCGGTCGGCGTCAGTGACTGCTGCCTGCCGCTGCCTGAACGCGACACCTCTCTGCGGCTCAGAATCTTTTACCCTTCAGCACCGCATATCACGGCACGTGGACGGTCATCGTGGCTCCCGCCTGGACGCATTGCTGGTAGGTATGCCACGGGACACGGAGAGGGGCTGCCATTTCCAGAGCGCGTGCGCAGCTTGCTGGGGCCCTACATGACGTGGGCGCTGCGTTTCGCTCGGCTGCCGCGGCAGGTCGTGCGCGACGCGCCGCCCGCGACGGCTATGGTCAATGGTGGCTGGCCGCTCGTGGTCTTCTCCCACGGGCTCTATGGCTGTGCGGCTAGCTACAGCGGGCTGTGCGCGGAAATGGCCTCGCACGGCTCGGTGGTGATTGCGCTCGAGCACAAGGATGGTTCTGCAGTGTACACCGAGACGGACGATGGCCATTCGCTTGGGTACACGGCGCCTGAGAAAGAGGACGGAAGGGAAGTGCAACAAGACCAGAGAGTGGAGGAAGTGTGCAGCGTGCTCGAGAGCATCGACGAGCTCGCCGCCAAGGTCGTCGCCGGCAGCGGCGGGAATGGCCACGCCACGCTGCAGATTGATCGCCTAGGCGTGGCGCTCGTAGGCCATTCGTTTGGATCGTCCACTGCGTTCCGAGTGGCGGCGGCTCTGGAGGAGAAGAGAGGTACCGGTATGGCCCAGGCGCGTCGCATGGTCGAGGCTGGTGGTGTGAGCAAGCTAGCAGAGCCGCCGCGTGTGCACGCGGTGATCGCACTCGATCCGTGGATCAGCGGCTATGATTGCGCGACACATGGGGCCGCTTCGGTGCCTACGCTTGCAGTGATGACGCAATCAATGATGTGGCCGCCCAATGAGATCGCCATCGGTCGCGTGATGAGCCACGTCGTCACTGCTGGCCATGGTGGTGGAGGAGGAGGAGCATGCACTTTGGCGCTGATGGTGGAGGCTCAAGGGGTACGGCATCAGGATGTCAGTGACTTCCCCTCCCTCCAATATCGTCCGATGCAATTCTTCTGCATGACCGGCAGTCGGCCACCACCAGTGACCCATCGCCAGCAGACGTCTCTCGCCGTGGGCTTCCTCGCGCTGGTCGGCATGCTTCGTGCGCCATCGGGTACCGCTCTCGCGACCTCCCGTGACCTGACGCGCTCCATGCTCTTGACAGGCGGAGAGGGCGTCTGCTCAGAGCTCGAGCCTCGCGCCACTGTCAAGAGCTGGACGGACGACTATTTGGTGCATGGCGCGGCTGCTCCTTCTGAGTACATCAAGGACAATGCGATGCGCAGCGAGCGCGAGCAGCCGTCCCAGCAGACTGCCGCTCCAGAGACGTACCGGTACCTTCGGACATCCTCGGTGCTCACCACGGTGCCACCCACGCCAGCCACCGTCACTCGCGTCGACCTCATCTGAGACTGCAACCCTCCGGCTGGCGGCTTCGCGATGAAGACCGAAGTGCGAAGAGCGGTGGTGCCACGCGCGTGCGCTGCGCTCGAGGTTTCGAGGTTTCGAGGTATGGACCGGTAAATCTGTTGCTTTTTAAGAGGTGTGGAATCGCGGGCGTTTTTTACCGGCACAAGTTGTGCAAATGCCGAAGTTCTCCTCGCTAGCGCTCAGCGCCGAACCGACCTTGGCCGCACGAGCCGCCCGCAGCGCCGCAGCGCTGCGCGCGCGCCTCGAGCGCCGCGTCGTGGGCCAAGGGCCGCTCAAGGACGCGCTCGTTCTCTCGCTCGTCTCCAAGGAGCACCTCTACGTCGAGGGCCCGCCAGGTATCGGCAAGACAGCGCTCGCAGAGGCTGCGTGCGCGGCCTCGGGCCGGCGGTCCTTCTTCGCGCAGCTGCATCGCGACACGCGACTCTCGGAGCTCATCGGCGACGCCGTCATCCGGCGCGAGGTCAGCGACGATGGCGAGGTCATTCGTTCGGACGTGCGTGCAGGCGCGTTGCTCACGGCCGAGGTCGCCGTCCTGGACGACATCTCGCGGGCGCCGGGCGAGGCGCTCAACGTGCTGCTGCGGCTGCTCAATGAGCGCAAGTACCACGAGCGGCCCATTCCGCTCTGGAGCGCCGTCGCCACGGGCAACCCGACCTCGGCAGACTTTTACAACGAGCCGCTCGACCCGGCGACCCTCGACCGGTTCGCCTTGCAGATCCGCACCGAGGGTCTCGTGGGTGGCGGCGCATGGGAGGCGGCCTCGAGCGTGGTCGATCAGTTTGGAGACTCGCCCTATTGCACCTGGGCGCCGCCCAGCGCCGGCGGCAAGAGCGTCGACAAGGCGGCCGGCGCGGGCGAGGGCGGTGCGGTGTGCGAGGGCGCTGATGCGATCGTGGACTTGGATTGCATGTACGAGGCGCTGCAGCACGTGCCGCTCTCGGAGGCGGTGCGCGACGCGCTGCTTGCCTTTCTCGAGCGGCTACGATCCCGTCACGGCCTCGACGCGACCAACTCTCTCCTGACCGACCGCACCTTTTTGACCAAGGCGCCCAAGCTCATCCGCGCGGCCGCCGTCATCGCGGGTCGCGAGGTGGCCCACCCAGACGATCTGCGCGTGCTCCGGCTGCTCACGGCTTTCCGCGTGCCCGATGACGTGCACAGCGGCGCCGTCGACGACCTCATCGAGGAGGTTGCCAATGAAGCACGCGAGCGACTGCGGAAGGAGTTCGATCGTGGCGCGCCTGGCAGCGGCGGCGGCGGCAGCGGCAGCGGCGGCGGTGGCGACGGCAAGGGCGGCAAGGGCGGCGGCGATGCCGGCGGCGACGGCAGCGGCAGCCCGCAGGCGACTCCGCAGGAGGGTACGAAAGCGAGCACCCCGGAGACGAAGTCGAGTGGCCATCGGAAGCAGGCCGCTCAGACGGAGGCGCCTCCAAAGCCGGGCGAGGGCGGGCTGCAGCGAGCGCAGGCGAACGCGGCCGTCGATGACCCGTCTGACCCGGCGAACGGGCCCAGCCAGGCCCCTTCCTTGCTGCTGCGGCTGCTGCGCATGCTGGTACCGACAGAGCGCAAACCCCCGGTCGAGACGAACGTGGATGCGGCGAGTGTTCGCGGTCTGCTCACACTCATCGGCGTCCTCAAGGGCGAGTTTGAGCGCCACGTGCATGTGACGCGTGTGACGCACACAGACGGCGTGCCGCGCGGCTGGCGCAGGCTGCGCGGCTTCGATTCGTTCGCCGAGGACGCTGACCCGGTCGATGCGGCATGCTGGATGCGGCATACCCCCGCCGTGCTGCCCGACGCGGTACGGCGCGCGAAGCCGAACAGAGGCGGCGCCCTCGCGATCTGCCGCGACGTCTCAACCTCGATGCACGGCATCAACGCCAAATACGCCTCCTCGCTTGCCCTGCGCGTCATCGAGCTCGCCCAGCGGCGCCGCATGCGCGTCGCGATGCTCGAGTACTCTGACGAAGTGCATGCGCATCGGTGCGCGGGCAACCTGCACGGCGGCGGCTTCTTCACCACCGACTACAGCTCTCTGCGCACCTTCGCTCGCCGGCTCGAATGCGGCGGCCTGACGGACTATGAGGCACCCATCAGCCAGGCGCTCGATGAGTTCAAATCAGACCGGCGGCTGCGCTCGCCCTATGTGTCCAAGCACATCCTGTTCATCACCGATGGCCACCCAACGAAGGGCGACCGTCGGTGCGTCGAGGCACGCCGGCGCATGAAGCGCGCCGGCGTGCAGCTGCACACCCTCTTCGTGGAGCCCGAGCCTCACGCCGCCTATCCTCCACTGCTCGCCGCCCTCGCGGACGACTCCAAGGGGGTTCGTATGCGGGCGACGGTTCTGGACGCGGACGCGGGCGTCATCGACGTCGAGGTCGTCTCGTCGTCCTCCGATGCGAGAACGCGAGAACGCTTTGGCGGTGGCGGGGCTCTCGCCGACGTGCGCGAGCTGGACACGTATCCGCACCTGCGCCGAATCTTTGCCCGATGAGCTCCGATGAGCTCCGGGCCGAATCTTTGCCCGTTGATCCTCGAAGATGAAGCGAAGGCCGACGCGAAGCGGGCCGCGCGGGCTGGCTGTGCGAAGTCGGAACGTTTCGGGTGCCCCCGCACGCCGGCGCGCCCAAAGCATGATCTCCGCGCGAAGCAACTTACGTCCGGTCGCGATCGACGTTCCGCACCCGGGCACCGGCGCACCGCGGGTCCGCGCGGGGGCTCGCCACGCGGAGCCGGTCCGCACGGGTTTCGCGGGTTCGGGGTTGGTGTTATTCGTTAACATGTATTCGAATGGCTAATACCGTACCCGACCAAACGAAATATATACCATCGGCATCGTGATCGGAGACTTTCGTGATGCGCACGCACATGATCCATGCCCACGCATGCTCGACTATCCATGCCCACGCCCTCGCTACTTGCCGCTGATGGGTCGCGGGTGCACGGTACCCGCCGATGTGGCTCTTCTGGAGATTATTCTCACTGGTGCTATCCCGAGCGCGGAGAAGTCGAGGGGCGCGGCGCTCCAGATGGAGGGGAGCCAGCAGCTCCTGAGCAGTGGATGACATAGGTGCCGCTCACAAACTTTTGCAAGATGCGACCGACCATGCCGGGCGGCGCCGCGCGCGCCTGCAAACCGGTCAGATTGCTTGTCTCGCTGCTGAAGCTGACCTTCAAATCCTGCCCCTTGCGCCCCTCTTTACCCTTGGCCTCGGTCTTGAAGTCAGCCTTGAAGGGCGTGGGCGCGGGGGTGGGCGCGAGGTGCGCCAGCTTCCACACCAGAATGCGATTCTTCGCGTCCCACTCGCCGGCGGGCTCGGGTCGGCAAGCACTCACGCCCTCGGGCATCGTCACGCTGATCTTCACGTCTGACAGACCTGCCTTGAGCTTCGGGTGCACTGCGACACGCAACTCCAGACGGTCGACTCCATCTGCAAAGGCCCAGCGCGGCACCACGCGCAGCGGTATGGGCGCATACTCGGGCACGGAGGTGTACCGCATCAGAGCGAGTGGTTTCACAGGTGAGCCCGCGGCCAGCGCAGGCACACGCACGCTGTACGTGTTTGGCGCGCCCTTGCCCGCGTCCTTCGGGCGCATCAGCGAAGGGTTGGGCTGCAGCCTCGTCACGTTGCCCAAACTCTCGAGCTTGAGGTCGAAGGCGTGGCCTACATCCGTCCTGCCCAGCTGGAGAGCTCGCAACTCGCCCTGAGCTGCAAAGGTGCCCTCGCGCAGAGTCGCACCGTCGAAGATAGCACTGACCGACTCGATGCTGAGGAGATTAAAGATGGCATTCGGGTTGCTTGGAGTGCCGACCGAGGGAGATGCGGGCGTCGGCAGCCTCTGCGGCGCTGACGGCGTCGCTGGTCCTCCGAGGCCGCCTGTGGGAAGCGGTGCAGCGGCATACTTGTCGTCATACTCGTTCGACAACCGCCTGGACGGCGGCACGCCCTCGGTACCCTCGACGCCCGGTGCGACGCCTGATATTCGTGGCGGTCGCTTGGGCTGGATGCGCCTCTGCGGCTGCGCCACTACCGCGGCGGCTGGTGGCGTTGGGTCCAGGCTGCCCCCGAGAGTCGTAAAGCGTGGACTTGAGTCGACTGTCGCTGCCGCCGAAGCGAGCCTGGCGGCCGCTGGCTTGAGCGCGTCGCTCAGATGCGATGGCGCACCGCTCCTTTGTAGCAACTGCTGCAGGTCCTGGAGGACGGTGACCTGCTGGATCGTCGCCTCCATCAGCACTCCCTGGACTGCATGCAACTGTCCCGACTGCGCGGTCAGCATGCGAAGGACCTCTTCGAGGGCTCTCCGCTGCCCGTCCACGTGCGCAATCTGCTCGGTCAGGCGGTGCGAGAGATTGGCCACGACCGAGAGCGCCGTGGCAGACTCGGCACTGACCACGATTGCAGCGGCGGGGGCGGGGGCGGCGGGGGCGGGGGCGGCCGGAGCCGGGGCCGGAGCTGGGGCCGGTACTGGAGCGGGAGCCGGAGTCGGAGCGGGGGCGGGGGCGGGGAAGGCGGGAGCCGGGGCCGGGGCCGGAGCCGGAGCCGGGGCCGGGGCCGGTACTGGAGCGGGAGCCGGAGTCGGAGCGGGGGCGGGGGCAGCGTCGTCGCCCGCCGCCTCCGGCGCGGGCCGTGTCCACGAGGTCTTCTTGGAGATAGCGTGATAGTAGTACACCCGGCCGTCGGGCGCCTTCGTAGTGGTCCAGCCCGCAGGCAGCGGCGCATCTACCGGTGCGGGCGCGGGCGCGGGCGCGGGCGTGGGCGCGGGCGCGGGGGCGAGGGCGGCAGGAGCGGCGGCTTCACCCCCCTCTGGCACGGGCCGTGTCCACGAGGTCTTCTTGGAGATAGCGTGATAGTAGTACACCCGGCCGTCGGGCGCCTTTGTAGTGGTCCAGCCCGCAGGCAGCGGCGCATCCACCGGTGCAGTTGCGGGCGCGGGCGCGGGCGTGGGCGCGGGCGCGGGCGTGGGCGCGGGCGCGGGCGCGGGCGCGGGCGCAGGAGTTGGCGCGGAACCGAAATCGGCCCCAAACCCGCTGCTGCTGTCGCCAAAATCGGCACCGAAACCGCTGCTATTGTCGAAGCCCGCGTTCGCCGCTTTCGCTTCGTGGGCGGCCGCCGCCAGGCGCGCATCTTCGAGTGCGCTCCTGGCTGGCGCGGGGGACGCCATTGCCATTGTCGAGCTACGACGACGGCCGGAACCCGGAGGGGGAGGGGCGGAGAGCGAGAGTGAACGGAGGGCCGCGCCCGAGGGTGCGACGATCTGCGACGGATCGCGGATCTTGACCTTGATCGCCGGCTTGAACTCTTCGGCCTCGTCGCCCTCCTCGCCGCCAGCCTCGTCGCCATCGCCGCCGGCGCCCGCGTCTCCAAAGTCGCCAAAGCCGCTCGGCTTCTTCTTCGCGTTGTCGGAGTAGCCCTCGTCGTCGCCCTCAGCGACCGGATCGAGGCTGTTGCGCTCCTTGCCCTCGCCATCCTGCTCGTCGGAGATGTCGCTCGACGCGACTGAACCGTTGTCTTCCGAACGCCTGGACGATGAACCGGCTGACACGTTCTCAAAGCCACGCGGAGCAAGCTGCCGAAGTATGAAAGCGATCGCATCGCGTGCGTTGCGGTTCTCTGCGGAGAGAGTGCAATTGTTTGCGCCGGCCGGGTCGAGCTGCAGCGTGAACGTGGTCTCATCGTAGCTCTCGAGAGTCACGGAGAGGCCCTTGACGTAGTCGTGCTTCCACAGCGACGAGCTGCCCTTTCGCAGCTTGATTTTGTCGCGCGCGATCAGCAGGGTGCGCGGCTGGTTGGCATCTTGTACCTTGTACTCCTTCTCCGCGCTCTTCTTCGCCAGCAGCTTCTGCAGATCCGCCGCGATCGACGGTTCCATGGCGATCGGCGCTGACGCCACGCCCACCGGATCGCCGCCATACGGGCCCGTGCACTCGCACCGCAGCGTGCAGCCCACGTCGTCGATTGTGGGCGAGTAGGAGAGGGTGCCCGCGCCATCGATCTCGGTTTTCGCGCCCTTGCTGTCCACGCGAAACCAATGCACCGTCGGCGTACCCACGAATTCGCCCGACGTCGTCAGCGTGCCGCCAGTGACCGTCGTGCCGCTGATCACCAGATTGGACACATACGCGACACCGTCCTCATCGTCCATGTCGGGTTCGATGACCGCAGGGCGCGGGGCAGGCCTTGGCGCGCCGAAAGCGCCATACGTCGACGGCATTGTCGCAGCGCGGTCTCGCCCTGCCATGGAGCAACCTCCTCAATGGAATGGGACAGCATGGATTTTGCGAGTCGTTTTGTGCGATACCGAAACAGCGCGCGCCGTGATGAACGCTTCAAAAAAATCGCGAACTGCGTGACCCACTCATGCTGGCCTGCGTCAAGAGACATCAGTAACCAGTTCGGATCGCTGCGGGCCTGAGGAGGGACGACGGCCGTCCGCCGCTCCCGCAACACGCACCGCCTCCATCCGCTCGAGCTCGCGCTTGAGGCCAAAGCGCAAGTCCTCGAGGGCAGCACGCCGCTCGGCTGCTGGGCGTGAGGCCCACCATACCTCAAGGAAGCGCGCCTTACGCTTCGCCTGCTTGAGGGCGTCCGAGCTCCACTGCCCACCTCGAAAGCTCTCCTCCTCAGCCCCCTCCTCCTCAGCCCGAGGCTGCCTACCTTTGATTTCCGCGACGTCCTCCTCGTCCTTTGGAGCGGGGCCGCCGCTGGCTTTAGCGGAGCCGACGCACTCCTCCCCGCTCTTGCATGCGCGTGCGGCCGTGCCGAGCAGCGCACGCGCCCCCGCGAGAGCGAGCGCAGTGCTCCCCTCCGCACCGAGTATACGATGTGCATCCGTGAGGCATGCGGCACCAAAGGCGGCGGAGGTCGCGAGAGTTGGCGCCTGCGCCGCGCATGCCACGCTCACAAGTGCCTCGGCGGCGGAGGCATGCGTATGACTCTGCTCGCCGCTGAGGACGAGTGAGAGCCCGAGCAGCGCCGCGGCCGCGCCGCTCACGTCCTCGTCCAGCTCGCCGCAGTAGAGCCGCCACGTATACACGTACGCACAGACCACCTCGAGCACATTGAACCGAAGTCGCTCACACGGCGTGCGCCTCGTGAGCGACCGGAGCGGCGGAAGGGTCGGGGGCGGCTCGGGGGCGCCCGCGGCCGTCGCAGCCGCCGCCACGGCCGGGCTGCACCAGCGCCAGCCGCCACCTGTCTTACCATCGCGCGCTGTCGGCACACTCACCACCGATAGCGCCTCGAGCCGGCTCCACCAGGCATCCGACGACTGCAGCTGCGCACCGAGCGAGCCGTCCGCCACCAACCTTCTGAATTCGCGGCGCTCGTCCTCGGTAAGCAAGCTCTCATCGAGGTGCGTCTGCACGAGGAGCTGGTTCAGGCGCTCTGTACGGGCGGCGCCACTGTCGCCGCCGTGCACATCATCGCCGTCCGCCTCGCCATCAACCGAGCACGCGTCTGCATCACAGCCCTCTTCGCCGGCCGCCTCAAGCCGCTGCAGCATTCGCAGCATGTCAATCTGCTGCTTAGGCCTCGTGACGTTTGCCTTTAGTGCTGCATGCGCGCTCTCTTCATAAAAGGTTTCGGTGCAGGCCTCGCCATGGTTACGATAGCATGCGAGAGAGCAGTACTGGATTGCACACCGCGGGCACTTGTACTTGGAGTATTGCTGCGTGCAAACGGCGCACACGCGAGATACCGAAGTAAATAACGCGGCACTCGGCGACGCGCCGTCGACGGACGTCTCTATCAGCATCACAGACCGTGCTGGCGCCGGAGCAAGGCGAAAGCGTCCTCGCCGGCCGCATTGACACTCGTTCACGCCTTGGATTCCTGTGAACCAGGATCGGCGGATTGAGAGGTCTGTGATTGGTGCCGCATGGGCAGCACGTTCTCGTCCAACACGCGCCGCCCGCGTCCACGCAAGCCACAATCTGACACACACAGCGATCGCTGAGCACTCTCTATACTTTCTCTCTCTCTCCGAGCGGAGTGACTACAGTAGTAGTCTCACTTCGCACCGCCTCACAGGTGTCACAATCAGGAATCCTGCAATCCTCGAGCGCGCCCGACAAGACGAGCCGCATTGAGAGTCCGCACGCAGCCAAACTCGCCATCCGTCAAACGATAACTGCCTTGCCCAGAAACACGTGCAAGGCCCAAGGCGACTCTACTCGACGGCGCGCAGCGGAGCCACCGTCTGAAGGTCATTATCGTCCTTGGGCTCCGGATTACGCAAGTTGCACGCCACCGCTAGCATGAGCGCGAGGGTGTAGATGAGTGCAACAGCTGCCGTCGCCGATGCGAAGCCATCGAAGCCATTGGAGGGCTGCCAATCGCACGAGCAGTCGCTAGTTTGGTTCGCGGCAGGCGCAGCCGTGCGCGCAAGCACGCGAGCCTCGTACGAGCTACGGAAGATCGGGATCGTGGCGGTAAGCGTGGTGCCGTCGAGGCTAGCGGGCGGGCAGTAGGGCGGCAGCGCAAACTTGCCGAGACAGAGTTCATTGGAGGCAAACACATCGTACAGCCCACCGCCCAGGATGGGGCCCGCCGCCCAGCCGATGGCATACGCCGCATTCCACCAAGCGGTGACCGTCGCCTGAAGCACGGG
>Ga0180443_100901_pt1 | contig 19242 bp, 10 predicted proteins | sample ChrtobMetP5_32mM_FD_119753 | JGI IMG/M metagenome (GOLD analysis project Ga0180443, IMG submission 119753) | Chrysochromulina tobin associated microbial communities from unialgal haptophyte culture, Seattle, Washington, USA - P5_32mM MetaG | ecosystem: Host-associated > Algae > Haptophytes >... | reverse complement strand
GCGGAGCCATGGGTGGTGGCATGGGAGGCGGCATGGGCGGCGATGGTGGCATGGGCGGCGGCATGGGCGGCGGTATGGGGGGCGGCATGGGCGGCGGTGGTGGCATGGGCCGTCCTGCACCTTCCGTGCGCCCCGGCGACTGGTCATGCCCCAACTGCAGCGCAAATGTCTTCGCCTCCAAAATGGCCTGTTTCCGCTGCCAGACTCCCAAACCGGGCGGCGGCGGCGGCGGTGGTGGAGGCATGGGCGGCGGCATGGGCGGCGGCGGCATGGGTGGCTCTGGCGGATCGTTTGGCGGGTACAGCTGCGGTGGCGGCGGCGATGAGCGCGGCGGCTACGGACCCCGAGGGGGCGATCGCTACTAACGTGGGCGAGTCGCCCCGCTTCTCACTCTGACTCATGTTCGGGTGCTGGCACACGCTCTGCCAAAGCAAAAGCGCAGGAGCTGGAGGCCGGGGGCTGGGGATTGGGAGGGCGGGCGGTCGCGCGAGGCAACGGTGCTGCCGCAGCGCCATGGAGATCGAGCAGGACCGTGCACGAGCTCCAGAATCTCGGCGGCGGGACGAAGCGGGCGCCGGGCTCCGCGTGCAAGGTTGCCAGCATGTCTCAGGGGCGAGGGAATATGTGTCGTAAATTATGTCGCGCGGCGGAGGCGGTTTCTGGCGCGGCTGTGTGGGAAGCGCCGGGGGGGGCGAATGTGCCGCGTGCGCATGTTGTTGGAGCATGTGTCATGCCGACGTGCCCTCATGGCAGATGGCTCATGTGGGCAAGTGACCGTGCTGGCGCTCGCTCCCGCGCCATGTCACTTACGTACTCGCGAGCCGCCATCTGACCGCACAGAGTGGAGAGGGAATTTGGTCGGGTATGTCGGTTCGAGTTGCGCGAGGTCTCCGGGCGTGGCCGGCGCGCGAGCGAACCGGTCGCGAACCGGAACGTAAGAATGAATCTTTCTTTTTCCCCGGAGAGGAGGTACGCCGACGCTACGCCGACGCCCCTAACGGTCCGCGCCAAACGCGTCGCGACGGCGCGTCCTCGGCGCTCGTGCCTTCTCAGAACGGCTTCTCTAACGGCTTCTCGTCGCCCGAAACCAGCAACGCGCCAAACCGGCGGAAACCGCACCGCGGCGCGCTCGCAGCCTCGTACTTCGCCTCCTCGCGCGCCAGACGCGCCTCCCCGGCGCCACGAACAACACGCGGTACGGCGAGGGCTGCGCGTCCCCCCGCAGATTCTTCACGCACCATACACGCACCAACGGTTGCCAACATCTCCACCGCCACGATCCATGGGCATGAACATGAAAGCCGCCGATGCGCAAACCATCCTCAACGCCGCGCATGCTCCGTGTCTCATTTGGGGTCGTGTAAGGTGTGTGTATTCTGAGCGGGCAGTAACACTGGGTTGTCGCGTCAGTCGTGTTCACATTCACACCGCGAGGTTGAGCGACTTTTCACTTTCCCAATGTCTGTGGCTGTGCGGAAAAGCACACGAGCCTTCTCGCAGCTCTGGGTGCAGTATGTCGGCTGCTGCTACTCCTGCGTTTAACGCTGCGCCGCTGACGTGGGCGCACACGGATCTGAAAGCGGACATTTCCGAGGAGGAGCTGCCCACGCTGGAGGCTTGCCGCGAGCTTTGCATATCTGGCGGTCGTGCTGCGCTGCTCCTTTACCTGCGCGAGGCTGGAGTCAAGAGCTTAGGAGTGCGGCGCAAGATCGCCGGTGCAGTGGAGAAAATCTCAGCCGTTGAGGTTGCAGCAGCGTCTGCGCCTGCACCTGCACCCGCGGCCGTGCAGGCGCCCGCACCCGCACCTGCACCTGATGCAGCCAAGAAGGAGGCAGCTCTTGCACTTGCGTCGATGGACTCGGCCGACGAGTTCAGCGCCTTCCTTCCTCGTTGGGCCCTCGGCAGCGGCCAGTTTGGCGTTGTGTGGCTGCTGGTGCATCCAGACGGACGCAAGCTCGTCGACAAGCGCATCTCCCTCGCAGGCATGACAGAAGAGCAAAAGTCGAACACGCACAAAGAGATCGACCTGCTACGCAAGCTCGAGTTCAAGTACGTGATGCGCTACTACCACTCGTACGAGGACTCGCCCAAGGATAAGAAGACGGGCGAGGAGGCGCCCACGCTGCACATTCTGATGGAGTATGGCGACGGCGGCGCCCTCGATGCCAAGATCTCCGAGCAGAAGTCGCGTCGAAAGAACTTCGAGTACACATTGGTCCGGCGGTGGATTGCGCAGCTCATTGAGGCGCTCGACCACATCCACAAGTTGCGTGTCATCCACCGCGACCTCAAGACGGCAAACATCTTGTTGTGCGGCACCAAGCTCGTGGCCAAGCTGGCCGACTTCGGCATCTCGCGGCTCATGTCGTCGCATACGAACTTCGCGTCCACCGCGGTCGGCACGCCTTACTACCTCGCACCGGAGCTCATCGCCGGCCAAGGGTACGATGGGCGTGCGGACATTTGGTCTCTCGGCGTGATCTGCTACGAGCTGTTAGCTCTCGACCGACCGTTCAAGGGTGAGAACATCGCGATGCTTGCGATGGCTATCTCGCGGAAATGTCACTCGCCCCTGCCCGTAGGCACGCCGCCTGACCTGTACAACCTCACGGATAAGATCCTCAAGGCCAAGGATATGATGTGCAGACCTACCGCTCAACAGCTGCTGCGCGAGGACCCCGTGCGCGGGTGGATTGCTGAGTGGGCGGCCGCCGAGGGCCAGCCAACCACAGAGCTACCCGAAACGCCGCCGCCCACGCCAATGCCGAGCGCACAGGCTCCAGGCGACGCCTCATCGCTGAGTGCCGCTCTCACGGGCTTATTCAGCCCCATGGCAATGAGCCCTACCGTCCCGCCCGGGCTCAAGAAGGTGTTCTCGTGGCGAGTTGGCGACGCGAAAGAGTCGCAGTGGCACATTCTCGAGCAGCTAGTGAACCATGAGGTCGTGGGCCTGTGCGCGGGGCCGATGGCGGCGGCAGCACTCATGTCCGATGGCGACGTATTCACGTGGGCAATACAAAGTGGGCTCGAGTGGGCCAAGCATACGAAGCCGCGACGGCTTCAGGAGGACCCGAAACTCCACGCGGTGCAGCTGGCCATGAGCGATGCGGACGGCGACCCGTTTCTGCTGCTTGTGACGCGGGATGGTGGCGTGTTCGAGTGGCTGGCCGACGAGCCTAAGCCTCGGCTCGTGCGCGGGCTACCCACGCCAGTGAGCGCCGTAGCCATCAGCTGCGGCGCGGAGCACTCGGTGCTCGTGAGCGAGGACGGGCGCGTCTTTGCCTGGGGCAGAAACGAGGAAGGGCAGCTGGGGCTGGGCACGGAATTCGCCGAGAGAGGCAGGGTCGATGCGCCGGTGCCAATGCTTCTCGATCAGGGCACGGCGGCCAGAGGCGCCAGCTGTGCCGTGAACACGACACTTGTGCTCACACAGAGCGGCCATGGGCTGAGCTGCGGCAGCAACGAGCATGGCCAGTTGGCACACGCCGAGGGTGACGCCGAGAGCGAGGCGATACTGAAACGAATCGGAATGCCAAGTGACGCGGATGGTTCCCTCGTACAGCTCGCGTGCGGCAACAAGCACGCGGTTGCACTCACGAGCGACGGGCGAGTCATCAGCTGGGGCAGTGCCGAGGGTGGGCGGCTTGGACGAAAGCTCAAGCGTGGCTCAGGTTCCCACTCGCCGGCGTCACGTAAGCCGGCGTTCGTGTCTTTTTCAGAAGCCGACCAGAACGTGTGCAGCATCAGCGCAGGCGGCACCCACACAGTCGCGCTTACCGATGCTGGCGCCATGTGGGTATGGGGGCAACTCGGCAGGTTGGACCCATATGAGACCCCGAAGCGCGTGCAAGGAAACACGCTCGGCAGTGCGCACTTTCTCTGCACTTGCGCCAGCTCTGGTACCAAGGACAGTGGCTTCCACACACTAGCTGTTGCAATCGCACCCGATCCCCCTGATGAAGGGGACTTTTAGGGATTGGGATGAACCGCCATTTCCGAACCGCCATTGGCACGTTGCCGCGGCGGACGTGCCACTCAGTCGGCTGCTGCGCGCGCAGACGGACAGGATTGCGATACTGTACCGTACCGCGCACCTGCGGCTGCGCCTCCCCGCGCGTGCGCGCGGGCTGCGTCTGCGACAGCGCGCGGCGGGGTCGTCGCGCCGTGTCGACGGCCGTTGATGGGTTGTTTTCTCACCGTCCCGATGCGGACGGGCCGGCGCCGCCGCGCGCGGCGCGCGGTCAGCGGATTTCGATGCCGCCGTGGTCCTGATTATTGTTTGAACATGTGCTAGCACCGCAACCGGCGGTGCGGCTTTAAAGCTTGGAATTCCAGACGCGTTACGTGAACACGATAATCCAGTTTGAATCCAGTTTTCAGAACATCCCGGGCGCGAGGGCCGGCGAGCGCGGAAGCCGCGTGCCCGGTGCGGTGTGCCCTCGACGAACGCGTGGCGCCGACGGCGCGCGAAAGTACAGTATATCGCCCGCCCCGCGAAGCGAGCTGGAACCGGCGGCATCCGCCGCGGGGCGACACTGCGCTTTCTGCGGTCGGGTGGGAAGCGGGAACGCTGGGCTCGCTTCCGTATTGCGGTCTGCCGCATGCACCACAGATCTTTAGGAATCGCGAATCGGGTGCCCCTAGGATGCCCCCAAGCCCGCATCCGCCGTCGCTCATCGAGATCATCGTCCACCTGCGTTAGCGTAGTAGCGCTCCGTTGTAGGCCATGCGCCTCGCAGCACGGTCTTTCCTTCTCCCACGCCCACGGGCAGGGCGGCTGTGTGGTGGCCTGCTTGGGGGGACGTATCGATGGTCCGTTTCTCGGCCAGCACGACCTTATCCACACCGAGCTTGCTGACCAGCTGCTCGACCCTTGCGAGCCGCTGTCCTTCGTTACCCACGTCGAAAGGATTGCGCGGCGGGCTTCGCGATGACGCTTTTGGCATCCAGACGCTCGCCTGCTGCACGCCCGCGTGCGTTGAAGCATAGGCAGCCTGCTTGCTCTTGAGTATTGCCTCATGATTCTTGATTCTATTTCGCGTGGCCAGATCCTGCCCGGCGGGAATCGCCGGATCGTAGTGTGTGAGCGGGTCAAAACCCTCCGCCAATTCGCCCAAATGTCTGTGCTCCCAATGGATACGCCCGATCTCGATCGGGTTTGTCCACGTCTCTGGCCCAGTGTCCTGCATGAAGTTGTTCATGGCGTGCGGGTGCTGCCCACGATAGAAGTTGCTGTGCATTTTCCCACCCAGGGACGCACCCACGTGCTCCATGGGCAGCCTGGCCGCCGCCCTGGCAAGCGCGAGCTCGTCCGGGTTGCTCGCTGTGTGGGTTTGCCGAAGTTCGAAATGTTTCAAAACATCTGAAACTGAAAACCGTTCACATCATCAAGCTCAAGCCTCCCCCACGGCCGATGCCACGCGCTCCACGTCCTAATGTTATTCGGCCCGCAGTTGGCGCGTCGCGATCCTGGGCTGAGTTGAGCACCAATATGCCGGTTCGCGTGTTGTCCATCGCCTCGTGCCGCTCGTTCGCCGTGAGCCGATCGAGGTACTGTGCCTTGATCTGATCGCGCGTGAGCGGCGGTGGCGACGGCGGTGACTCGGCGGTACTTACGGGCGATGCGGAACCCGCCTGGGCAGCGGGCGGCGCCGGTGCCGATGCGGGCGCTGCGGTCGGTGCGGCGAGCGCAGCGATCTGCAGCTCCTGCTTGGCAGCGGCGACAACTTCCTCCAACTGCGCCGCACTGAGGCGAGGCCCCGCCTGCGCCTCTCTGAGGACCTCTAGCGCCGCCACGGCCTCAAGACCGGGGGTCGCGAGCCGCAGGGCCCGTGTGGCCACCTCGAGCGCGCGCGGCAGACGGCTCGCCTCCTCGGCCGCCTCGGCTTCGGCCACTGCCTGCTGCTGCGCCTCGAGCGCCGCACGCCGCTGCAAGCGCCGCTCGCTCGCCTCGCGGGCCCCGCGCCGATGCTCGGCCGCCGCCGCCTCGGTCGCAAGTCGCAACTCGCTTGGCGGCTTCTCACCGCGCCGCTGCGCTAGGGTCGCATCGAAGGCGGCAGAGAAGCGAGCCCGGCCGTCGTGCGCGGCGCTCGCCTTCGCGACCTTGGCCTCATACTCATGGAGCACCACGCACGCGCGCTCGCGCCCGTCGGAAGGTGTGGCCAGCCACTGTGGAGCTTGCCGGCGGGCACCCCTGCCACCGCAACCCCTCCCATGGCCAGACCGCCGTGTGGAATCAGGCGATTGGGCGGCGGCGCCATTCATCTCGGCGAGCGCACCCGTCGGCTTCTGGGCGGGCGAGGCGACCGAGCGAAGCCGCCGGCCAAGCAGCTCGAGACAGCGCGCAATCTCGCGCGACAGCTCAGCTGACGAACCAGCCGCGTCGGCAGCGCCCAGCGAGGCACCAGGGGGCGAGGGTGGATGGGCAGCGGAGTCGCTGGCGGTCTCATCATCGCGTTCGCTATCCCCGTCGCCAACCGTCGGAGGTAAGCCGCCCTCGCCAGCCCCCTCGCCAGCCCCGTCGCCAGCACCATCGCCCGCCGCCTCGCCCGAGGCTCGGCGCAGCTCGCGGATGGTCTCTCGTAACCGAACTGTCGCCTGCTGCCTCGGTCCGAGCGTAGGTGGGGGCAGCTCAGCGAGCGTGCACACGGCGGCGAGCATCTGGCGTGTCTGGCTGATGGCCGCGAGCCGCCCCGCCTCCGCCGCATCCGCGCGCCGCCGCTGCTCGTCCAGCTGCCGCTCGAGCGCGCGCAGCGTCGAGCGCGCGCCACTGCCGCCCGCCGCGAGCTGCGCCACCAAACCGTGGCGCTCGAGTTGCGCGCCCAGCGAGGCCGCCGATGCTTCGGCGGCCTGCGCGCGCTCGAGCAACACCTCCCGCTCGTGCGCATGCTCGGCTGCCGCCCGCAATGCCGCCTCCTCCGCCTCGAGGCGCGCCATGCGTTCACGCTCCGCTTCCGATGCCATCGCCGACACGCTCGAACTGGGTGCCACCCGCACGGCTGGCGGCTCCCACGGTACGTCAAAGTCCATGCAGCGACGGCCGTACGGATCATCGGCCGGCGGCACGAGTGGCTCGAGCTGATCGGGCCGCGACGGCGGCTCGCCGCTAGCGCTGCTGCTGCTCGCGGTCTCCGTGAACGAGCCAGGCAGCCACGAGCTTCCAAGACAGCCGCCGCACTTGTCGCCGCCTCCAGCCACCGTCTCGCCGCGCGCGCGGCGCAGCGCGGCCTCGGCCGCAGCGGTGCGCGCCGCGCGGTTGGCAGCACGCTTGCGCTCCACCTCGAGCGCGGCCTTGAGCTCGGCAATCTCCTTTTCGTACCGCTGCTGCTCGCGGGTGCGCGTCACGTTGAGGTTCGTCACTTGACCGGCCGTCTCCTCACGCACCTGGCCCGACTCGCGCATGATCGAGGTGAGCCGTTCGAGCTCAGTCGTGCGCCGCTGCAACTCCGAACGCAGCTCCTGCTGTGACGCAAGCAGCGCCTGCCGCTCCCTCGCGCCGCTGCTCAGACGCTTCTCGAGGTTCGCGCACTCGGCCTGCGCGGCGTTCGCCGCCTTCTTCTCGACGTCGACGCGGTCGCGCAGGACAGTGACAGTGCGCTGCAGACCGGCGACCGAGATGCATGTCGCATCAGACGAGCCCGGCGCGCCCTGCAGTAAGCGTAGCTGCGATGCGACCTGCTGCGCGGAGGAGCTCGACTCGCGCAGCTGCCGCCGCAGCTGCCCATTGAGCGCGACCTGCTCATCCAGCTTGAGCTGCAGCCGCTCCGCGCGCTCCTCCGCTCGCTCCGCGGCGGCGGCCGCTTCTCGGTACAGGTCACTCATTTACTCTGAGTGCCGCACCCAGCTGTCCTGGCCAACCGCCATGACTGGAGTCGCAGGAATACACATCGGCCCGGCCGTGAATAATGGAGTTTACCCGCTCTACAACACACGCGTAGCTCGCATACTCATCCGCGCATGCAACTTCAAGAATATACACCGCGTACGCAACTCTCGCGTGTCGCGACATGCTTGCGCGCCGCGCGGCGCGTGCGTGTGTGCGGGTGTGCGCGCGCGCCTTTCTCTCTCTCACTCCGAGTCTCTGTGATCTCTTCGTCTCTTTCAGAGCGACGTCTCAGAGAGTATCTCTCCGCGCCGTTAGAGTATCTCGGCTCACTCTCTCTTGAAGTCTCTGTTTCCAATCCGCCGCCGCCATTCAGACTCTCTCGTAGCCTTTCTCCTCAACATGAACCATGCCGCAGTGGCGCTGCGCGACCACAGTCGCAACGCACCATGCGCATGTCGTATTTCGCCATGGAACGGCCTGCTCAGCCTCTCTTGCCTGGCCTGCCACGACACCACGCACGCACCTCAATCGAGGAATAGGACTGTGACGAGGAGGCTCATGGCCTTGGCCTCCTCGATCGTCTCCCGCAGCGTTTTTGAGTCGTGGAAGGCGAAGACGATGAGCTGGTCACCCTTGGAGAGGAGCTCCGAGTTGCAGATGCGCGAGGCCGCGTCGAGCGGCAACAGGTCATGCCCGAGCTCGATGACGTTCTGCACCTGCCCGAGAAGCTCGCGGATCTCGCGCGGTTGTCGCGCGATCGTCTGCGGCAGGATGACGGTGAGCAGCTCGCCGTTCTGAGCGCGGAGCGCGCCTCGAATGGCCGCAGCGTGCGTGCCGGTCGCGCCCGAAGTGAAGATATGGTTCTCCGAGAGCACGAGCGCATACGAGAGCAGCTCGATGATCTGCTGATGCAGGAACGAGCAGTGGCGCGTGCCGAGGATGACGATCTTCTTCGGCGTGCCCTGCTGGATCGACTCGAGCTGCTTGAGGATCGTGCTCACCGAGAAGTCGCTGTCCTCAAGCACTGCCGTGCTGCCGCCGCGGTCAAAGGAGGGCCTGCTGCTCAACGCACCATCGTCGCGCGTGTCCCCCTGCATGATGCTCAGCGCGGGCGGCTCATCGACCGCGCGCCCAGGGTCGACGACGCACATGCTCACGCTTGCAGGCCGACCTCGCGCGCCGCGCACCATCTCGCTGAACGTCACATCGGCCAAGGAGGGGGCGGAGGAGGTCCGCAGCCACGTGGGCAGCTGCTGCTGAGGGTGCGGCGATGGCGAGCACGGGCGCCGCGAAGCCATCCCGGGCGCCCACTGCGCCGCCCATGAAGCGTGCGCCACGCTGAAGCCGCAGCCCGCTTGCGCGATCACAACAATCAACAAAACCCTCATGTGGGCTCGCGCCGCACGCAATCAACGGTGTTTGTGAATATGAAACAACTGATCCGGAGACGCGTACGCCTCTGTCTTAAGTTTCAAGCTTAGTTTCATGTGATTTCTCAGTGTAGTTCCCGGCGAAGAGAAGAGAGCGATGGCGATGGCGGGGACAACCGCGCCCCAATATCCGCCGCTGCCTTCGCCGACAGGCACTTCAGCCAGCGAGTGGGAGGTCCACCCGCCCTCGCTGCTCCAACAAGTGACGCGCCAATGCGAAGAGCGCTTACCAGCGGCACAGCGCACGCCGCTGTTGCTAGTGCGCCTGTCTTTGCTGCTTCAGGACGCTGTCGAGGCTGCCTGCATGTGTGCTCGCGCGCACATCGACGCACCGCAGCTCGGCAAGCACCTTCTCTCGTCGGAGACATACCAGGCCTTTCAGGCAGCCCTCAAGGACGAGTCGGGAGCAGACAAGCCCTCAGGCGTACACGCTCAGGCGTATGCAGCAGCAGTGCTCAGTGTTGTTGGCGAGGTGCGTGCTGTGCACTGCACGACGACGGAGCCCCCATCCTTCGACAGGACTGACGTGCGCGCCCGCGCTCACACCCGATGCTGATGGCAGGTACACGCGTCCAGCCTTGGTGCCGTATTGCAGCACCTGTGCTCCACCGTGATCGATGCGATCAGCCAGATGCCGCCGGCGCCGCGCCCAGCTTGGACCTCGCACGCAGCAGCCGAGGCATCCAGCGCAGAGGCTGGCGCGAGCGCAAGCCAGCCGTCGCCGCCATCAGCGACGACGGTCGCGGCCGTCGCGGCCGCAAGTGGCCGGCCATCGGCCGGCGACGCGGCCGCAGCAGCCATCGCAATAGATTCAGCCGAGTTGCTGAGCATTGATCGCGCTCTAGTAACGTTGCCAGAGCTGCGACAGACGTGCAACGCCATCGAACTGCTGCGCAGCGCCGCGCGCGAAGGGCCACCCATTCACGAGTGGAAGCTGAGCGGTTTTGCGTCTCAGGGCCCTGCCAAGGTCGCCTCGCCACCGTTTGAGCTCTACGGCCGCCGCTGGTCGCTGCTGCTGCATCCGCGCGGCTGCGGCGCCAACGCGCAGGGCACTCACATCTCTGCGTACCTGCGGCTCGAGCACGGGCCCGCGTGCGACGCGCGCGTGCGACTCGCGGTGCGCAATCAGCACTCGCCCACGCTCTCGACCTTCAACAAGCCGTGGCAGTGGCGCTTCGACTCCAACGGCAAGAACCGTGGAGTCTCTTCGCTGCTGCCGCTCTCATCGGCCAATGTGGACGCGGGCTTCGTCGTGGACGATACACTCGTGCTGCAGCTCTGGCTGCGGCCGCTCGGTGTCGCTGAGTCGCGCTGCCTGCCGCCGGGCGCCGAGGACGGACTGCCCGCGGGCGACACGCTCCAGCCCGCGGCACGCCGCCATTTCCACGCCAAATTGTTGCACCACGTGTGGCTCTCCAACAGCCAGGCCCTTGCTCCCGCGGGCAGCCCTGCTCCAGCCGCATCAGGCTGTGCCAAACTTTCGAGCGGTGCCGCAGGGGGCAGCGCGGTGCCCGCCTCTGCAGCGAGTGGCAGTGCCGCCGCCGCGCACTCGGGTGCGGAGGAGGTGATCCGAGTGCTCGAGCAGCTCGCCCCGAGCTGGTGCTCCGAAGACCCCAGCTGGGCGACAGAGCGCCATCGGCTGCAGCTGCTCGCGCTCAACGCGGCGGCGGCGGATGGGCACAAGGAGACGCTAGTCGCGCTGCTTGACAGCGGCTGGATGCACCCGGTGCAGCTCTACCTGACCAACCTACCCGCCGCGTACGCGCGCTACGCGGGGCCGTACGAGCAGGTGGCCTCACCGCGCCGCTTTTCGTACGGCAGGCCTGTCTACCGCTCAGGCCATTGCTACCTGTTTTACGCCGAGGAACGCGTCGGCGAGCGTGATGGCGGCGTTGCGCAGTGGGTGGTCGGGCGCGAGGAGGATCTCGGCTGCACCAACGGCTGGATGTTCGTCGACGACGACGCCGTCTCACCCGAGCTCATTATTGGCGAGTGGCAGATTTGGGAGGGGGATGACCAGCAGCAGCACAAGGCCAGCAGCAGTGCCAGCAGCGCCAGCAGCGGTGTCAACGGCGCCGACGGTCACGATAGTGCCTGGCGCGCGTGCCCAGCGGTGCGCGTGGTGCCGGCGGCGCCTTTTTTGGTCGTGGGCCATTCGCTCACGCCCTTGCATTACGCCGCGTGGGGAGGGCAGCTCGAGTGCACGAGCATCGCTCTCAAACCATGCAAGCCGTTTGCGCCCAACCCGGTGCCCCCGAAGCTCGATCGGCGCGGCGCTGCCGCGCGCAGCTCAGTGTTGCCGCCGCCCGCGCTGCCTTCCCTGCCGAGTCCATGCAGTGCGGAGGGCGGCGCCGAGGCCGACTCGCCTCTGCTTCTTGCGGCGCGCGGCACAGCTGGCGCGGCACCCGTAGTGCAGCTGCTTGCGGCAGAGGGCTTCTGCGACTACCGTGCGCTTGGCGCGGCAGCGACACACACGGTGCGCATCGGGCTGCTCGAGGCGGCGCTGCTGCGCCATCCATCTTTCATGTCGCTCGTGCAGGACCCCTTTGCGCAGCTCGCGCGTGCCGTCGAGCGCTTTCCCAAGCCGCTCGGCGCGGCGCTCTCCAACCTGCTCGGCTGGTTCTCTTGCTCGCTCTACCGCGACGGGAGCACCGTTGGCCCTTTTGGCTCACTCTCGGCGCCCTGCCAGGAGGCGGTCCTCTGGCGCGTGGCCGAGGCGGTGCTCATTCCGCCTGGCTCCACTGGGAGCACGGCGCCGCTGCACCTGTGTGCGCTCAATGAGTCGTGCCTGTGGGAGTGGCTCGCGCAGTGGGACCTGATGATGCGCATGTCCGACAAGCTCGAGTCGCTGTTATGCGAGGGCATGGACGACGCCGACGGCGAGGCGGCCGAGGGCGTGTACCGCAACCTCGCGCTACGGTACGCGGCGCAGCTCGAGGAGTGCTGCCAGCTGCTCTACGGAGACGAGGTGGCCGCCGAGCTCGGTATCCAGTCGGATGGCGTCTCGGTCGAGCGCTGGTCGTGCGGTGGGCAGTTCTTGGTGGACGTCATCGGCCGGTGGGTCTTCGGACCCTCGTTTTGGATCAAGGAGCACCTGTGGCGGCTGCCCGATGGGCCGTCGCGCTGGGAGGCGTACCGCGGGTACCACAACCAGCTGCGCGGCACTGAGCTCTTGTTGCCTGCCTCGTACATGAGCGTGGATCCTTGGCTTCTCTCCCTCGGATGCTTCCGAGGCTCCAGCGCCGCCTCGGGTCGCGAGTCGACGATGATCCGCTACTGTCTCGAGCTGATGCAGTCGCACGCCCGTCATCTCGAGGGGGCGGAGCCGGATGAGTCGTCCAAGTCAGGCAAGAGCCGCGCCGAGATGTCGCTGCTCGAGGCATGGAAGGCAAAGTGCCCGTACATCAACGCGCTCGACCTCAAGCGTGGCAAGAACCGTCCCCTCTACTCGTACATGAGCTCGGTGATCACCGAGGGCATCCATGCCGAGCCGTCCACATCGACTGCGAGCTTGCCGACTGCGCACGAGCGCGAGGCGGTCGCGTCCGCGGACACGGCCGAGATGGTCAAATGGTGGCGCACGCTTTCGGTGCCGCAGCGGCAGCGCCTGCTCGGCTTCCCGGTCATCGACCTCGAGCGGCTTGTGTGGCTGACGCCCATCTGGGAGGTACTGCTGCACAAGCTACCCGAGCTCATCGCGGGAGAGGCCTCGGCCTCGCAGCGCGTCGCTTGCGTCAACGGGCAGGTGCAGCTCGGGCCAGCGCTCGTGTCCGCGCCCGAGGCGGCGATCCAGGCGATGCAGCAGGCTCGTTCGCGCGAGCTGGAGTGGACGACCGAAGCGGGCGAAGGCATCGAGGCGGCCAAGCAACGGATGCTCGAACAGCTCGCGCTCTCGATGCTCCAGCAGCGCATGCTCGACTGCCACAAGCGCGACTCTCAAGAGGAGGACGCCGAGCGGATGGCTCAGCTTCTCATCGCCGAGGAGGAGGAGTCCAAGGCGCGGCTCGCCACGAAGGCCAAGCGCAACGCCAAGAAGAAGAAGAAGAAGAAGGGCAAAAAAGGCGACGACGACGAGGACGACGACGACGCCGAGGGCGAAGGCGACGATGGAGCGGAGGAACCGGCTGCTGCCACTGCCTCTGGTGGCGCGGCCACTATGGCTGTTAGCGCTGCCGCCGAGTCCGCCGCAGCGGAGAAGGCCAAGGCAGCAGCGGCTGAGAAGAAGAAGGCGGAGGCCGAGGCGGAGGCCGAGGCAAAGATGAAGGCTGAGGCGGCCGCGCGGGCGGCGGAGCAGGCGGCGGAGCGCGCGAAGCTGGCGGCGCAGGAGGCGGCGGCGGAGCAGAAGGCGGCGGCGGAGCGACTGGCTGCTGCAAAGGCCGAGAAGGCAGCGAAGCAAGCCGCGCAAGCAGCTGCAAAGAGCGCCGCCGCGAGTACCGGTGGCGCAAAAGCCGGTACCGCCGCCTCAACGCTCACTGCGAGCACGTCGCCGCCGCCAGCGGCGGCCAAGAAAGGCAGTGCCGATGTCTCGAACGAGCCGTGGCAGGCTGTGGGTAAAGCGGCCAAGGGCTCTTCCAAATCGGGCAAGGCGTCCAGCCTCACGGCCAGCGTCACGGCCAGCGGCACCGCCGCAGTTGGCGCGGGCGCCAGGGCTGGCGGCAACGGCACGGGGAGCAGCTCGCCGGCGGCCACTGCGCCTGTGCACATCGACCCAGCGATGGTGTCTCTGCTCAAGGAGATGACCGGCGCGGCGCCCAAAAAGTGTGAGGATGCGCTGAGGCTGCACAATGGCAATGCCGACTCGGCGGCGCTCTGGCTGTTGAGCGAGGCACCACCGCCGCCGGGCGGCGTCCCTCCTACCCCAGAGAGCGCGCCTGCTCGGGCGGAGGCCGTGTCACCGGCCGCGCCTAATCTGCCGGTGGCCGAGGCGCGCGCCGCGTCGGGCGCTGGTGCTGCGCGCCGTGACGGTGGCCGCGGCGGCTCCCCCGACCTGCGCATCGACGGAATCTCAGTCACGGCCTCCTCGTTCGGCTCGGCCACTTTCGGCGGCGCGGTGAGGCCCACCGATGGGCTCCTGCTCGACCTTCGAGCTGTCGACGGCGCAACGGGCGGCGCCAAGCCTACCGGTAGCATTCCACAGAGCAGCAGTGGCACGCTGCCGTCTGTCGCTGTGAATGTTCACACGCTGCCGTCTGTCACCTCCTCGGGAGGTTTGTCGCCCTCGGCCGCGCCCCCCACGAGCGCCTTTCCCGCCGGCGCCCCATCGGCGCTGGCGGCATGGCCGCCGACGCGCGTGGCGAACTTGGCGCTCGTGGCGGAGAGCGGCGGGTTTGATGGGGCCGAACTCATGGGGGTTGTGCGCGACACGCCGCCAGGCAAGCCGTACGGCTTCATCTCGGTGTGGCACCACAACGTGACCGTCTTCTACCACTACAACGACGTAGTGCCGTCGGCCAAGGAGCTCGTCAAGCGGCACACGGCCGTCGCCTTCTCGGTGGCCTCGTGGTCGCAGGGCTTCAAGGCGGAGAAGGTGCGTCCACTCACGCCCCTGGAGCAGCGTGTGGGCGCCAAGGACGGGCGGCTCGGCATGCTTCGCGCCAACGTCAAGAAGTGGTCGGCTTCGACGGGTGAGGGGCTGCTCCAGCTGTGCGCGCAACCGTGCTCACTGCCCTTCACGGCCACGGGCGCCCTCGCCGCGCGCCTCGCCGTCGGCTCGGCCCTCGTCTGCAAGATCGACGGCAAGGGCAAGGACCTCGTCGCCTGCATGCTCCAGCTGGCTGGCCCTGTGGGCGCCGACCCTGGCTCGCCGAGCAAGGCGGAGACGGCGCAGGCCGCACAGGGGCTTCCACAGGGGCTTCCCTCTCCCTCGTCGGTGCCGTCTCCTAAGCAGGCCTCCCTCCCTCCCTCCCCCACGCGCGGCGCGCCAGCGCCTGCGAGCCCTGCGAACCTCTCCGCGGCCGGTGGGCGCACCCTCTCGACGGAACTCTCGTCCAGCGACGATGCGGGCGCGCCTATGCCACAGCCCGCGCTGTCGCCCTCAATCGGCACGCTGCCAGCGTCTGTGATGGGGCACGAGGCGGTGGGCGCGGCCTTCGAGAAGCTTGAAGAGCTCTCGCGTGCCACGGCCGAGCTGTCCGCACGCGAGATGGCATCAACCTTTGGGCGCGCCCAAGCCGTGCAGGCCGCGCAGGCCGCCGCTTCTGCCAGTGCCGCCGATGACGAGGACGACGCTGCCGCTGGTGCGGTGCCGTCGCTCGCGTGGCCCATCTTGCCGCCGGCGCTGCAGGACGCGCTGCCCGCCTCGCCTGCCTTGCCCCCAGGCATGTTGCAGCCCGTGGGCGGTCCCGCCCCGCTGCATGGCGGCAGCAGTGGCGCCCTGGGTGCCGGCGGTGGCGCGGGCGACGCGCTGTCTCAGCCGCTCTTCCCAAGCATCGGCAGCCTCGGCGGCAGCGGCCTCTGTGGCGGTGGCCTGGGTAAGGGTGCGCTCGGCAGCGGCGCGCTCGGTGCTGGCGGTCGGATGGGCGTCGCAGGCGATTGCGGAGGCTGGGGCACGTCTTCGTCCTTTGGAGCAGGTCCCTTCGGGGCTGGAGCGCCACCAAACGTGCCGCTCAACGCGACGCAGCTGCCCGCCGTCTCGGCGCGCTCGCTCTCGTCGCCCGTTCCGATGGTACCCTCCTTCTTCCCACAGGCGCCTAGCTGGGGTGCGGGCGGCGGGGGCGGCGGCAGCGGCTGGGGAGGCAGCGGCGCGGACGGCTGGGGCATGCCGCCGCGAGGCGCCCACCCCTCGAACGGAGTGCCCTTCGTACAGCAAGCTGCCATGTTGGCGCAGCAGGCCGCGCTGGCACAGCGCGCCGCAGCGCACGCGGCCGCTGGCGCTGGGGGGATGTCCAGTCAGCTCGGGCAACACCCGACGCTCCCGCCGCCGCCCCAGCTGCCGCATCCGAGCGGCACGGATGCGAGCTGGGCAGCCAGCCGCGGGCCTCCGCTCGTCGCTGAGGCCAACCGCGGCAAGTCACTTGGCAATGGTGGCTACTCACTATTCTGAAGTGGGGCCCGTGGCGACGGCACTTTTGGGCGATGCCACTACGATGCCACGACTCTAACTCACTGAGAGTTCTATCGATATCATTCGTTTGACGCCCGATCGTGTACGTGTAAAACGGAGTATGAACGACCCCGGGGCGGAACAAGTATCAAGCAGTACCAGTAAGCCGGACACGAGCGCAGCGGTCCGCGCGGTATCCGTTGCATCGCCTTTCGGTTTCGCGCCGGACGTGGGCGGCGGTGCACGGCATGAAAACGCTCTCAGAGGCGAGCTTCTCTTTTCCTAATATTTTCCGGCGCGTGTCGCTCGTTACAACATGCCCCGTTGCCTCGCTCCCTGACGATCCTCATATTGCGGCTCCCTCGGCACGCACGGCATCGGCGACGGCCCCGCGTCAACAACATCAACACCGGCTGCACCTGTGGTACTGGCGCCTGAGGAGCACAGCAACCGCGCCGCACATTGCGATGCGCGCATCGCCGGCTGACCAGCCGGCCGCTCCCAGCACACTCGCCACGAGCCACAACGGTGTGCCCCAGGCGCGCGCCTCTCCACGAGCGCCGCCAGGCGCCCAAGCTCGGACGCGGCCGCAGAGCCCTGGACCGGCCTATCACGGCACGGCCAAACGTCATCATCGGGACATTCGTCGGCATGGAACGACTCTTGCTCGAAGAGCCATTCCTTGGTGAGGCCATAGCACTTGGGCCTATGGCGCCCTTTGGTGTTGCCCACCGCGGAGGCGTCTCCTATGTGCCAGAAGAGTGTGTGACGAAAGGCCATCATATGCCGTCGCCCAAAGTAGCGCCGACCGCCAGCGTACTTTCCGCGTAGCCAGCGATACGAGAGATGATCGACGGGCGCATCGGGCTGCTTGTTCTCCGTCTCCGCGGCAGGGTCGCGCAGGAAGGACGCGAGTGCGGGCACGTCGGCAGCAGGCAGCAGCAGCCCATTGAGACCATACGAGAACCTCAGCGCGCTAAAGGCTGGCTGGTAGACGCTCGCTTTTCGGACGAGGTAGCGAATGGCTTCGAGACCACCCTCGCATAGTAGCCAATCATCTTCAAGAAGCACGTAGTAGCGATTCGCGTAGGGCGCGAGCGCGGTCAGCGTGCGCACGACGTCGCGCGTCTGCCGGAGGCGAAGCTTTCCCGAATGACTCGGATCGACGCTGGAGCTGCTTGCGGTCTCGACATCGCCACGCACGAAAATGACATCCTTGCGAGTGGCGAGGGCCCGTCGGGCCTTGTCGAACGGCGTTAGTGTATGGCTATCATGACGAGCGTGCACCTCATACACTGCTATGCACACACGAAGGTCAACCGCAGCACCCGCGTCAATCTGGCACAGCAGCGAGGTCAGTGTGAGATTGAGATAATCGGCCCCGCCCGGCCGCACGACCGTCGGAATGCCAAACAGCAACTCGCAGACGCCCGGCTCTGGCGCGGCACTCCGAGCCAAGTGCGCCGGCGGTAGCACAGGTGGTGACAACTCTCCAATCTCTGCAGGCAGCGGTGCAGTGATACGAGATGTCTGCTTCCCTTCAACCAGCGCCTCGAGGTTATTAGTGGTGCGACGCGTGTGCCGGTGTGCTGCGTACTGCGTCTTTTTCACTTGGACTGCGACCAGCCAGAGAGCCGCCATGGCGACCACGCACCATCGCGCCGTCATTTCATGTTAATACTCACACACACGTAAGGAGACAACATTTTCATCGGATGTTGTGAATGCAAAAGTAGTCAAGTCAAATCAATTTAGCTCTGGAATTGTCATACGAGCGCGCGCGCCGAGAGGCCACTCGCCACTCGCTACTACCACACTCCGGCGGTCCGATCCCCACCCTTTTAAAACAGTGTACTACTCTTCTACACGCAAGCACACACCGCAGGTCGCCAAACCGCGTACTCTCTCGTTCGAGTTCAAAGGCGCTAAAGGGCCCGGAAGCTCAAACGGTGACTCGAACTGGTTTCGAAGCTGCGTCCACGATTAACTTGGTTGGACCCTGTGTCGGCGGCGATGGCGGCGTGCCCGCCGTCACCTTCTCCAGGACGCAAATTATGCGGAGGCAGCCACATTGGAAGAGTAGGTTCCAGCAACACAGAGGGAGGCCGACTCCCAGCCCAACCGCAAGAGCGATCATCGCGAGGCCGATGCCGGCGCTCGAGGCTGCAACCGAGGGTGCAGTCAGTGCGAGTGCGGCCGAGGGAGCAGTCAGCACGGTGAGGCTGCCGCCCGTGCTCTCGATGGACAAGGGCGACGTGAGCTGGGCCGTTATCCTCGACTGTAGCGTCGCCGCGTTCATGCCGGTGATCGATGCCGTGAGTAGCGCAGCAAACTGCGCCTCGACATTCGGGAAGATGAACTCGATGTTGACGCTCGCCGCGGTGATAAGCACAGTGGAGCCGGGGGGGGCGCCAGCAACGAAGCCGAATGCACGCGCGGCCGCCTGCAGCAGCGCGTTGCGCTCAGTGGGGGAGAAGTCATCGGGCGTGCCTGCAGCCGTGAAGGTGACGGTGACCTGGGCAAGCACCAGACCGGGCGAAGGTGGCGGTGGTTGAAGCCGCGGTAGTGGCGGCGGCCATGCGGGCGAGGGCGGGGGCGGCGAGGGTGAAGGCGGCGGCGGCGATGGTGAGGGCGGCGGCGGTGATGGTGGCGGTGGAGCGAGAGGTGGCGGCGGTGATGGCGGCGGTGGCGATGGCGGTGGTGGCGTCGGTGGAGGCGGCGAAGGCGACGGCGGCGGAGGTGCTGGCGGCGGCGGCGACGGTGGCGGAGGCGACGGCGGTGGTGGCGGAGAGGGAGGTGGCGGAACTGGAGGCGGTGGCGACGGTGATGGTGGCGAGGGTGGGGGGGGCGAGGGCGGCGGCGGCGAGGGCGAGGGCGGCGGCGGCGACGGCGAGGGCGGCGGCGGCGATGGTGGCGGCGGCGGCGGGGGCGGTGGCGGCGAGGGG
>Ga0180443_100860_pt1 | contig 19660 bp, 20 predicted proteins | sample ChrtobMetP5_32mM_FD_119753 | JGI IMG/M metagenome (GOLD analysis project Ga0180443, IMG submission 119753) | Chrysochromulina tobin associated microbial communities from unialgal haptophyte culture, Seattle, Washington, USA - P5_32mM MetaG | ecosystem: Host-associated > Algae > Haptophytes >... | reverse complement strand
TTGGCAGTGGAACAGCCTGCACTTTTTCGGGCGGTCACTGGAGCTGACAATGGAAAGCTGCCTGATCTGAGAGGGTTGTGCTTCGGCACGGATAGCCTTGTAGGTGAAGGCAGCAATCGTGTCAGTGACCAGGTGGCACAGTCGAGTACGGTGGACAGATTGGATGGACCTTACTCTGGATCGGAGAGGTCCGAGGATGAGCAGTTTGACAGCTCAGTTGAGCAGGTGCGTAGTAGCGACCCCCCCTTTTCCGTTTTCCCGCTCCGCACTGCGGCTTTGTCCTATAGGTGGGACATCGCATGCCGCTCCTGTGCCGCGAGGCCTTGCCTGGCTTAGGTCAGCATGGCCCGCGATCGTCGAACGCTGGCTCCTTCTTGGGCCCCGCCGCCGGGGTGAGGACGACTTCTCTCTCCTCTCTCGTCTGGGATACTACCATGATGATCGCTACGGCGAGGACTTCTACGGTTGGATGTGCAGCGGCGACGTTGGGTGGCCGGCAGATTACCTCGGTGGGCGGATCTTCCAGCCTCTCAGCTTATCGCAGCTCGATGCAGCGTGGGCTCATCGCATGTGGCATTGTGCTTTGCAGAGGGTGCAGGCGACACTCATGGGCCCGGCCTTCGGGCATGATGGGCGGCCGTGCGATCGTGACACTTCAGCGCGTGCGCCGCGTGCTACCAAGAGTTAGCGAGCGCGACAAGAAACGCGGTGCACGTGCTTACAAGTGTTAGCGAGCGCGATGGACGAGCGCGACTAGAATGCAAGCTACAAGTAAGCTAAAAAAGTGCTTCAAGTCCAGTGCGCCGTTTCCGGTCCTCTGACCTTAGAATCACTCCCCGGGCTGTTGACATCTTTGGTTTCGAGAACTACACGTGTACCGTCGAGTACTCCAACGACGACGTTGGCAGCGGTCGACTGGCCGCTATCGTCTCTACAAGAATAGCCATTATAACCATTATAATTATCACACGTCGATTATAACCCGCCCCCCGCAGATCTATCAGCTGTGCTTTGCGGCTAACCAGGTACAGACGGATGGTCGATGATCTGGCGACGTGATTCCTTGCTTCGGGGGGGAAACCCCCGGTCACACTGGCCGTGGGAGACGATAGGTGGGCGAGAACAGTGGGTGCGTGACATTTCGCATCGTCAGGCTGGGCTCGGTGTGTGCCGATGCTGCGCAGTTCTGTCCAAATCAAGCAACGAAAGCGTCCGTTCCTTCTCAGCCGGTTCGACCCAGCACGGAAGTTGGCACGGGAGCAGCTTCATCATTGCACACGAGCGAGGGCCAGCGCGGGCACTTGCCGTCGGCCCCCGAGCATGTCCACAAGTCGTCGCGCATGGCGATCAGGTTCGTCGAAAAGGAGCGAAAATCGCTCCGGTACGCGTAGGTCATCGGCGACATGTGGTTACTCTTCCACAAGGAGGAAGAGGGGAAGGAGGGCAGGGTGGCCCACGGGCCAGGGCTGTACGCCCACGAGCCAACACGCGGCGCTTCCTCGTCCACAATACGATTGGTCACCTGCTCACAGGCCATCGGCGACGCCATCACAGGTGCAATCCGCGACGCCATCAGGTGCAATCAGGGACGTCATCAGATGCAATCGGCGACGTCATCTCAGGTGCAATCGGCGACGTCATCTCAGGTGCAATCGGCACGCCATCACGCCATCCAGGAGGCACTCTGAAAGCGGAACTCTTGCGATCCAAATATGGAAACCGATCCTAATATGGGTGCGGAACCCTTGCAATCCTCCTCTCACCTGCTTGAAGCGGAAGCCGATCTCGTGCAGGTGATTGAGCATCTTGATCGCCGCGCACGTCTGCTCGCTTTGCTTGTTCGTCTTGGTGAGCTCTAGCTGAAGGGCCGGCACGCGCTGGCGCAGCAGCAGCTGCCGCGCCGTCTGAAGCACCTGCGGTACGGTCGACGTGTCCGCCTGCCTTGAGCATGCACTCAAGGCCCATCAAGGCCCATGAAGGTCACTCAAGGCCAATCGACGCCAATCAAGGCCTATCACGAAATCATGGCCTATCACCAACCAAAGCCCATCAACACCACTCAACGCCCATCACCGCCCATCAACGCCACTCAACCGTTATCAACGCCCATCACCTGGGGCTCGTAACCCTCGACATCCGCCTTGAGCATGCAGATGGGCTGATCCCGCGGTACGACGTCGTCGAGCCGGACAGCCGAGGCGGTGTGCTCGTACGCGGGCGCCCGCCAGTCCGCCTTGAGGATCCCCGCGGAGCCCGACATGCCCGTCATGCCCAGCTTCTTGAGTCGGCCGGATGCCGACACGATGGGTACGCGCAGGGTGTAGTTGCCGGGCTTGTCGTAGACGACGTTGCCGTACAGGGCGACTCGCTCGGCAAAGCCCGGGTTGAGCGCGATGCCGAGCTGCATCACCTCGCGGTACGCGGGCACCGGCTCGAAGGCGATCACTTTACAGCCGAGGGCGAGGCTGTACAGCGTATACCATCCAAAGTTGCCGCCCACGTCGATGACGAGGCCGTTGGTCTCGTTGCAGCAGCGGAACGTGGCCTCATGCCAGGCGTGCGTGAGCATGGGCTCGAGGATCAGCGCCTTGCGCATCCGCTTCATGTCGTCGTCGTATGGATTGTACGCAAACGTGAAGCGTGGCTCGGTGCGCGTTGTGACCGTCTCGAGGGTCTGGCCCATGGGCGTCCTGTACCGATTGACGGGCTTGGCGCACTGGAGGCACAGAGCGCACTCGCACCGCGAGCACTTTTGGCTGATGGTCTCTGCCACATGCGTCTCCCCCGGGCGTCTCATCCGACGAACGCACGAGGGTGCGCAGCTCGGCGCATCATATGTGTACTTCTGCACTTTGATTTGTGCAGCACCTTGCGCGGCGGTGACCACTCGCTTGCACACGTCCAAGTCGTCGAACACAGGCGCTGGCGGGTCCTGCAGCTGGAAGCCCCGCGCCGCGATCGGCACGCGCTGCGCTGCGCTCGTTTGCGTCACGGACATCGACGACAGAGATGTGTCGTTACGGAAAACATTCACTCAATAAGTGCAAGAGTTGTTGCGAAGCGCACTCCCGGATGGGTGTCCCAGCCATTTCCGTTTCTTCCAAAACGCCGCGTTGAGCGTCGGGGTCGTTCCAAGGAGGGCTGCTCGGTGCGCAAAACAGCCCCGGAGGCCGCCCGCCACGCTGACACGCTGACACGCGGCCGGTCGCCTCTCGCTTCGCTCCCACAGGTACCTTCGGAGCGCCATGATCTCCTCCTTCAGGCGCGATGGCACGAGGGAATACCGATGCAAAACGCTCGAGGGCAATTGGCAGGAGGACCGGTCGCGCTTGGAGGTGGGCGAGACTGTCGAGCTTGAGCTCATGAAGGGGGCGTACTTGCGCCCCGCTGATCCCGACATCTCGATCGCGCCGCCCACGCGCGTCGCTTTCGACTCGTGGGGCAATCCGCTCAAGAGCGATGGCGTGCTGCAGATGTGCCTTCGCTCGTATCGCGGGCGGACGATGCTCGACTCGTCGCGGCTGAACGCGGACGACGGCTACCGCGAGTACCAGTCGCTGAATCAGACCTTCTACATCCCGCCCGAGGACCGCAACACCTGCCCCTGCGGCACCGAGCCCTACTTCCATGGCACTTGGGGAGGCCCCGTGCAGTTTGACGGGCGCACGAAGACGCGGACAGGCCCGTACAACCGCTCGAAGAATGCGACCTACGAGCAGGGCCCCTTGGCGGACGGCGAGCACACTGTCGCCAAGAAGCTCCTCACCATCGACACCTTCGCCCATGCGTTGGCATCTCGGCCGGTCCCCGGGCCGCAGACCGGCTCGGGCTTTGGTACCGTCCTACCTCGCCACCCTGAAGACCACGGCGCGCGCATCCTCACGTCGACGGCGATGGCGTCGTGGAAGAAGCCCGTCGCCTGAGCCTGCGGTGGCGCCGCGCCAGAGAGCGGGGGATCAAAAGCCGGCCGATCTCCCGGCATCTCCTGTTCTCCTCCAGGTGGCACCGCAGACGTGCCTAGTCAGCGCCTTTCTGGACTTGGACCTGTGATGTGCAGCTTCTAACTTCAAAAGTTTTATTCACACTTCAGCGCCTCGATCACGGCTCGAAAGCGACTTCTCAATGGGGTCAGGAGGTGCGGCCTTTGCGCGGTACCTCATGTTGCTGGTGTTCAGCACGGCCTGCATCGCACTCACGCCATTCGCCCTGGCGTCGAGCACGTATGTGCACGCCTCGCCTCGGCGCCGCCGCCGCTATCTTCGGCAGCGGAGCGGAGGCGACCGCAAGAGCCCTTCTTCGCATCTGGCGCTTCTCGATCCACAAGAGCGTGCCTCTCTGCTCGACTCGGACTATGAGTGGGCTCTCGCCAATATCCCATTCGTGGATTTTGACGATGCCGCCGAGGGAACGAGCCTTGTCCAAGCGTACTACTTTCGATGGCGCGTCTACCGCAAGCACCTACGGCGGCGCATGACGGCATCGGCCCCGCCGGCGCAGGACACGCTCTGCTGCTCCGGCCGTGCATTCGCGTGTGCACCGGTGAGCGCCGCCTCGGGCTGGTGTGCCGGTGCCAAATCGAAGCGCGAGTGCCACCAATCGCGCACCGAAGTGCGTCCATGCGTTTGGACGGGCAGTCGGTGCGTCAAGGGCTTCACGCGTGGGAGCAGCGAGTCGCCAACGTGCCCGGCCACCGAGCCGGGCGCGCAGCCGCAGAGGGCAAGGCGCGCCCTCGTCGAGCAGCAGCAGCAGCAGCAGCAGCAGGGCCCAAGCCCGCGCACCGGCGCCAGCGCCCACGAGTGGGTCGTGACTGAATTCGAGCCCGAGGTGCCCTGGTCGGGAGTGCACAATACCATCTCATGCTCGGCCGCGCATCATCTCATCGAAGGACGCTGGTTGCGCAACGGGTCGTTCCTGGACTCGTACGCGCGCTTTTGGTTCGACCCGGCCACCGGCGCCACGCCGCGCGCGTACACCTTCTGGGCCGCCACCGCATTGCTCGAGCGCCACAAGGTGTGAATCTGAATGCTGATGACCACTGATGCTCGAGCGCCACAAGGTGTGAATCTGAATGCTGATGACCACTGATGCTCGAGCGCCACAAGGTGATTGCATGCTGATGACCACTGACGCTCGAGCGCCACAAGGTGATTGCATGCTGACGACCACTGATTGCGCCTCAGGTGAGCGGCGACCGCGCGCTGCTGCGATCCCTGCTGCCAGCCCTGGTGGACAACGTGCAGAAATGGACAGCATCGCACTGGGCAGCTGATCCCGGGTGCTTCTGGCAGTATGCTGACCGCGATGGGCAGGAGCATTCGATTGGTGGCGACGGCTGCCGGCCCCTGCTCGGCAGCGTCATGTTCGGTGAGGCACACGCCCTTGCACTGATCGCTCGTGAGCTTGGAGAGGAGTCCACCGCCGCGCATTTCACACACGAAGCCGAACGCTTCCGGGCGGCTGTGCTACGCCTCTGGAGCCCGGAGCTCGGATTCTTCGTGACGCGAGCCACGCCTCGCCCTGCATCGGTGCCACGCGCCCGGTGGGCCGAGCGCCAGACGCAGCTTGCACGGGAGCGCAGCAGCAGCAACATCAGCCGCAGCAGCCGCCGCGGTGGTGGCGGCAGCGGCGTCGGTGGTGGCGGTGGCGTCGGTGGCGGTGGCGCCGCCGGGCGCGTGTGCCCTCCCAATTGGGTCGAGAATGAGCTTGTTAATGTGCGCGAGCTCATGGGACTCTCCTCGCCCTGGTACAGCTGATTGCGCTCGGATTGCGCTCTGATTGCGCTCTGATGACCCTCTGATGACCCTCTGATGACCCTCTGATGACCCTCCGATGACCCTCTGATGACCCTCTGATGACCCTACTTCCTAGGTACTTCCTAGTTCCGCCGCCGCAGCAGGCCGCTTCCTATTTAGGAGCGTGGCGCCGCCTCTTTGCGACCGACGGCTTCGCAGCACGCTGGGGGCCTCGTACCGCTGAGCGTGCGCACCCTTGCTACGGCTACGAGGCGGCGCACGAGTGCACGTGGAACGGCCCCAGCTGGCCGTTTGAGACGAGCAAGACGATCGCGGCGGCCATCAATGTGCTCCGCGAGTACGGGGCGAGTGCGCGCCGTACCGGTGCCCTAGAGCCCTCCGAGTTGTGGGGTTTGCTCATCCAGTACGCGCGCGCCCACACGCACTCGCATGCGGTGAACGCGAGCGGCGGGCAGCTGCCCGGAGCGGGCAGCGCGTGGATCGGCGAGGCGTTAGATCCAGACGAGGGGAACTGGATCGTGCGGCAGCGCCTGTATGACAAGGCAGACCCGAGCCGAAACCGCGGGGTTCGGTACCTTCACAGTACCTTTTGTGATTTGGTGCTCCGTGCCCTCGGGCTCTGGCCTCTTGCCAACGGCTCCCTCCTGGTGCAGCCGCTGCTGCCCGCGCGCAGCCTCGTGCGCTTCTTCGCGATCGATGGGGTCCGCGTGCGCGGGCGCGACGTAACGGTCGCATACGACCGGTCCGGCACCAAATATGGGCTCGGCCCAGGCCTCCACGTGCTCCTCGAAGGCGTCGTCGTGGCAACGGGGCAGCTCGGAGGCGAGCCGCTGCGGATTGACCTCGCTTAGCCGAGCGAATGTTTAATAGCCGTCGCATCCGAGCGCGTGACTCCCCGCCCCCCGGGTGTCAAAACGCGAAACGGTCAAAAAGATTGCTCGGTCTAAAATCTCATCTTCGGCCACTTGGGACTCGACGGCTTCGACGCCCACAAGGTCGGCCTCTGGGGGGTTCACGTCGGCCGGTCGTCCTCTACACGAGGAGCCCGGTCGCAAGATTAGATAAAACGCGCCTCTCCCCAACCTCGATCATCCAGCTACGCAGTTGGCATGCCACCGCGTGCTCGAAGACCGTGGGGCGTGGGGCCTTCGGGGACTGTAGGGACTATGGAGACTTTGGGGACTATGGAGAGCGTGGGGCCTTGCGCCTTCGGGGAGAAAGGACCTTCCGCGGACCGTGTGCGGCTTCAAACCGAACTCGAAAGCTCTGTCAGGTGTCACGCCTCGTGCGCAGGCTCGACGTGGCATCCTGGTTCCTCCACGGAGGCCGCGCCGCAGCACTGCCACGTGAGCCCGTCGAACTCGGCTGCATGCCGCCGGCAGCTATAGTTGTGTGTCCCGTGGAACTTGACGCCACAGAGCTTGCACACGTCGGCGGCGGAGCCCGGAGTGCGGCCTCTCCTCTTATGCTGGGTGCGCGTGCCCGATTGGTCGTAGAGGTCCTCCCACAGCGCCCCCGCCGGATCGATCGCCTCGAAGAGGCCGACGCGATGGTTGCACACCCAGCTGCCGCTGTGGACGGAGCCCTGGCAGTCGAAGTAGACGCCCCCTCCGTGGGCGCCACCTCCCTCAAAGTGGCCTGCGTGCACGGAACCATCCTTTAGCAGTAACTCACCCACGCCGTGGGGCTTGTTGCCCGATGCCCCACCCACACAACCGACGTAGAGCGCGCCACCTCCCAGTGCTAGCCTGACGCGACCGCCGTTGGCGCGACCGCCGTTGCCGTGGCCGCTGTGAACGCCGCCACGGCTGCCCCGCCCGCTGTCGCTACGGCCGCTGCGATCGCGAGCATCAAACGGATTGCGACCGTTGGACGCGACAGCGGCTGGGCCCACTATCACCGCTTGCTGGGCGCGTCTCTGCCGCTGCTGCTGCATGTGATCGAGAGCAGCTAAGCGATCGGTCGTTGATGCCCTCGGATCGCGTGCGACACGGGCGGCGGGATCTGCGGCCAGGGCGAGATTCATGATCTCGAGCGCCTCGTTGAGCGCGGCCATCTCGCCCCAAGGGTTGGACTGCAGCTCCCACCGGTCCGCCTCCTCCGCGCTCATCGCAACCACGCGCAGCCCTGGCTGCTCGTGCCATCCAGGTGAGCAGAGCCAGCTGAGCCGACTCACGTCTGGCGTGGCGCACCTGATGAGGGAGGCAATCAGCATGCAATCAGCATGCAATCATCGGATGCACTCAGATTTGGGACCCAGGGCGGGCTGAGCGTCATGTTCACCTGATGAGGGAGGCAATCAGCATGCAATCATCGGATGCACTCAGATTTGGGACCCAGCTGAACGGACTCACGCCTGGCGTGGCGCACCTAGTATCCTTGAGCAGCAGGACGCCAGACTTCGTGCCCAGTGCGCGGTCGTTCTGCGCCATCCAGCCGCTTCCGTTGAAGGCAATCCAACGGTCTCTGCGCAAAGCGTGCCGGTATGCAGGCTTCCCGTTCACTTCCCGCGTGCTCAGGCGGAACAAGCCTTCGTACGGGGCCGCGAGGCCGTGCAGGACCGCACCCTCGTGGTATGCCGCGCCATCGTATGCAAAACGCAGGCCAGCCGGTGGCGCGCGATCCCGACCGGCATGCTGGTATGCCTCACTGGCTGCCCGTTGCTCCTTCTTGGATGCGCTGTCGCCGTTAACGCCGTTCGGGTCTCTCATCTGTGCAAACACCTGCGCAAACAGATCCATCGGATCGATCCCGGCGACATCAAACTCTGGCCCGGCGACATCAAACCCTGGCCCGGCGACATCACCGCGTCCTAAACTGACGTGGCGATCATAAAGCTGCTTCTTGTCAGGATCCGAGAGAGTGGTGTAGGCTTCTGCGATCTCCTTGAACTTCTCCTCTGCCATCGCCCTCTCTTTGTCGCCGGCTGCAGAATGCTTGTCGGGATGGAATTTGATTGCCATTCTCTTGTAGCCCTTCTTGATCTCCTCTGGAGAGGCATCTCGACCAACGTCAAGCTGCGCGTAGAAGTCGGGAGTTCGAGCCATCGGTCGCGAGGAATGCGCCTTCCACTGGGTGCACACTTCCACCGCACGCACAAGGTGTGAACGAGTTCGTGAACGCTCCACCGTGAAGTCAAAACGGGTCGACACATGTGTGAGGCCGCGAAATAACTGCCGTCGCGAAAGCATGTGTTCACAACGACGCCAGCCCTGTGGGGAACGAGAATTGTGCGTCGACGCAGCTCCCGGACGCGGAACTCGCGGAAGGCTTCTCCTGAGGGGGATGGCCCTGCACGGTCCGGCACCTGAGTTGCCGACAGAATTTCATGAGCCCATATACGAGCTGATTGGAGCGATCGTGACGGGCACGCATTACACAAAGAAGAACAGGTATGTGGTCAACGTGGAAGGCGAAGGCTCGTTGTCCTTCGTCTCCTTCGGTTTGGAGCGCGCAGCATCACGCTTCGAGCTTTCTTATCGCATTGGCGATGGCGGTTGGCTACCGGCGATGACGCAAATCGGCGGCGATCTTGAAGTCATGTCGAATCGTATTTGGCGTGAGGTGGCGTTTCTGTACCACAAGAATGCCTTTGAAGCGAGAGATGGTACCCGGGGTGCACGCCACCGAGTGCCTAAGAGAGAAGCCAAGGAGCCCGGATCGGAGCTCGAGGATGATGACGAAGCCGTGGAAACCCCAGGCTTCACTGCTCGCGCCTTTGATGGTTTCTGCAGAAAATGCCGCGCTCCTTACAAGCATGCTGGATACCTCGCTCGTCACGAGGAAGCATGCGACGGTAGCTCAAAGACAGCTACCGCTTCGAAAGGAACTCGAAAGGAAGCGGTAGCTGCTGCGCGTGTCGTCCTGCACCTCAAAGAGGCCAAGGGCGACAAAGCTCCGCATGCTGACGACACGGTGGATGAGCATGCCTGCACACGCGTCGCGCGCCTGAACGAGCTCATCGCCAGCTACAGTCCCGAGAGCGAGGAGAAGAGTCACTACTCGACGCTGTTTGAGTCGGTGAAGAGATCGAACCCCGAGATGGACGCGCAGATGATTGGGTTTGCGGTCATGAAGGAGATGGCCGCGAACCCGGTCGATTTCGGCGCCAAGGTTCGTGCGAAGACATCCGATCTGGTCGCTGCACGCGACGCTCTGATGACAGCCGAAGAGGCAGCGGACGCTGCGATTGCGAGGGCAACTGGCGAGTCCAGCGCTGCGTCCTCTTCCAAGAAGGTTGTCAAGCGAGCGAAGTACCTGATGAAATAGGAGCTCGCCACCTCCACTCGACTCGGCTCGAGGCGCTTCCAGGCAAGCGTTCCCCTCTACGCACCGAATTGCGCTGTGCAAGACCGGGGCGATGTGCGAGTGGCGGTGGCTGACCCGTTAGGATCCTAATTAGGACGATATTTATATTCTTATATTCTAATTTCTATCATAGGGGACTAGTACTGCGATAGCCACTATCGTATGCACTAAGCTCTAACCGGGCCCGTCAGTACCGGTCCCTCTTACGTCGACTAACTTGGGTCCTAAACGGAAAGGCTCCCCCCTTCGAGAAACTTGCCCTTTTTTGGTCTCTCTCTAGTTGAGGCCGTCCCCTTGTGTTTTGGGAGGTGCGCCGCATGGCCTCGCTGCGCCGCAACACGATGTGAGGCGCTATTGCTCTCGTGCTTGTCATTTCCCGCCGCCGCCCCTCTGCCAGTACGGTGGCACGACGTACAGTCGCTCTTGAGCTAAAAGGTGCTCATCATGGCGCTCAACTGGTGACAGCGAATGCTGAGGCTTCTCCTGCACCCACCGGCGGGCCGAAACCACCCAATTGCGCCGCTGCGCCGACTGCGCGCTTGAGATTGTGGTCTCGTCCGTTGGGATTGTGGTCTCGTTTGAGATTGTTTGAGATTGTGGCCTCGTCCGTAAGTTTGAGATTGTGGTCTCGTCCGTAAAGCGTCTGACGGGGGATTCGGCACGCTCGGCGAGCGTCGTGACGAGCGTCGTGGTCCCCTCAAGTGAGCTCGTCGTCGGAGCACTCGCCGACACGGACGGAGCGCTCGACGGACGCACCGAGCGCCCCGAAATGAAGCCGCCGTAGCCGACGTAGGTGTCGGCGAAGCCGGCAAAGTCGCCGAAGTCTGTCGCCGACTTTGGCCGAGATCTGCAGTTGCCAGGGCCACCACCGCCGTAGCCGCCGCCGGGCATGACTTCTGTGAGGGCGGCGCCCCCCGTTTCGAGATCGCCAGGGCTCGCCTCCTCCTGCTTCACAGTCGCTGTGCTGCTTGCCGCTGGTGCGGGGCCCATCCATGTGAGGACCCCATCGATACATGGATGGAGGCGGCTTCCATTTGCGGATGGAGACGCGGATGGAGACGCGTCCTTGCATGGATGGAGGCGCCCGCGGATCGAGGCGGCTTCACGCGCTCTCGCGACGCGTTGCTGATAGGGCGAGAGCGCATACACCGGCCTAGGCGGCGGCGAGAAGGGCTCACGGCTCGGGACGAGCACAGGCTCTGGGATCTGGCCACTGAACCTATTGGACTGAAGGCTCTGGACGGCCATCATGAGCGGGATGGTGGCAACAGCCGAGATGGACTGGCTGCTTTTCGCAGGCGACAGAGGCCGATCGCTCATCGGAGCAGCCGGTCCAACATGGGCGCCGCCGCCATGATGGGCACTGCTCGAGCCCCCGCCGCCGTTGGACGGTGGCGACGGTGGCGTGGGTCGCGCTGGCTGGCGCTGCGCCGAGTGCGACGACGTCGGCGGCGGGCTCGGCTTCGGAGCCGGACGCTGTGATTGCACTGGCTGCGACGGTGACGAGGACGGCCGCAGCAGCGGCGGCGGCGGCGACGACAGCTGCCGTGGGGCCGCTGAAACTGAGGCCAGCACCTCGCCGATGGTTGTGTACCCGCGTAGGTTGGCCCACGCCGCTGCGTCGAGCCCCAATGCATCGGTCACGCTTGCGCGAGCGCGCCATGAAACCAGCAGCACCGCGATCTCGCGGTGCCCGAACATGGCCGCCAGCATCAAAGGTGTGCGGCCATCGGCATTGATGACATTTACGCGGGCGCCTCGATGAAGGAGCATCTCAGCTGCGCGTGTATCATTCCGCATGGCCGCGTAGTGGAGCACCGTGGCGCCCTCCAAATTTATCATCAGCTCAAGATTCTTATCGGGCGTCTTGCTGGACTGGCAGCAGCGGTAGGTGATGCGGCACCAGGCAAACATCCAGGAAGACGGAAAGAGGCTCATGCCCTCGGCATACACGAGCTCATCGACTCGAGCCGGGTAAAGTTTCGACACCCGCTCGAGCTCGATCAGGCCGCGCAGGCTCGGCAATGGATTTCTTGCCGAAGCCGACATTTTGGCCAACACCCAAGATCCCTCTCAAGACCTCGGAGCATGTTTGCATACCGTATCAGGTAATTATATGAATTGAGTCAATAGGTGGCACTGTGCCCACACGCGACACATTCGTTTGAGGCGGCCACAGGCCCACAGCAAGTCGCCAGCCACCCCGTCATCTCTGCTTTCCTGCGTCCTATACTCCTATTGAGTATTGTGCCACGCCACGACATGATCCTCACAGCGCTGCGAAAAAACGGGCCTGCAGGACAAACAACTCCTGCAACGAGTCGTGCGGCTGCAAGTGAGCGTGGTACTCGACCATTAGTCCATGTATTCCGTGTGCATTCATTTTGGCGTCAGGCTATTCACGCTTTGTGAATCCTTTCGATGCGGACTGAGGTGTGTGAACTGTGTCTTGGGTGTGAATTATAACCATTGGCTGTGAACGTGTAGGTTCGTGACGTGACTTGACTTGACTTGCTTGACTTGACTTGTCGCGGTGTCCTGTGAGCCTGGCCTGTATTGTATTGTTTTGTCTTCACGGCTGTGCTGCTTACGTGTTGTGTGTATTAACATGAAATGGAGGGACGCGCCGTCGCCGCTGACACGGATGCGGCTACGAGCGAGGACGTGTGTGACACCTGCGGGCGGCCCGGCATGCTGATGATGTGTGAGAATCACGGGATGCTTGATAATCCTTTGAGTGGGAACATCATTCCGTGCTCCGCGCAGCATCACTTCTACTGCCTCGGCTACTCATTCCCGCTGGCAGAAGAAGAGGAGTGGCTTTGCGAGCCGTGCGGCGGCTCCAACAATGCGGCGGTAGCCCACAATGCCTTGCGCGCCAAGCCGCCGCAACAATCATTCGAGTGCATCATCTGCTTAGAAAAGAAGAGCGGCGACAAAAAGGTGCAGGTGCTTGGTTGCAACCATCAAGATCATGTGTGCTCCGAGTGCATGTTCATCGAGCTCTTCGAGCACCGGCAAAAATGCCCGCTTTGCCGGCGTGATGCCACCGAGATCAAGCAGCTAAGCACGGGCCGCACTTGTGTAGTCGATTTGCACGGAGAGGCGGAGGGTGCTGACGACGAGGAGGAGGAGGGTGGCGTGGAGGACGGGTACGTGGAGGAGCAAGCGCCGTGGAGCCTCGACGATGCAATCCTCGCGATGCGCTCCGGAGAGACGGTGCTCGATCTCGACTCCAAGTTCCTGCAGAACTCGGATGCCGCGCGACTCGCGGCCGCCCTCGCCGACAACTCCACTCTCACCATTCTGAATCTCAATGGCAACTGGATCTCGAGCCTGCGTGATCTCGCGACGGCGCTCGAAAGCAATAGGTGATGGCCACTGATGGACGCTGACGAGCACTGATGAGCACGGATGAGCACGGATGAGCACTGATGAGCACTGATGACCCATTCGACGAGGGAGTGTCTCCAGCTACGTGATTGCTATGGAGTGCCACTGACTCCTATTGATGTTGACCCGACGCTCCACAGCACGCTGCGCCGGCTTCATCTCGACAACAACCGACTCGAAGACGAGGGCGCGAGGAGGCTCGCTCATAGCCTGCGTCGAAACCGCACGCTGCGCATCGTGTCGCTGCACGGCAATCACCACATAGGATCGCGAGGTGCAGCGGCCTTGCATGCTGCGTCTCGGTCTCGTCCGGTGCGCGCCCTGAGTGCCGTTGATGGCCGAGTTGATGGCCGTTGATTGCCATTGATTGCGGTCTCGTCCGGTGCGCGCCCTGAGTGCCGTTGATGGCCGAGTTGATGGCCCTTGATTGCGGTCTCGTCAGGATCTCTCCATCTTCCTCCCGTGGGACGCCGTTGAGGAGGAAGAGGATGTGGCCGAGCTCGAAGAGCAACGGCTGCATGAGCGGCGCAAGCGGAAGCGCATCATCCACGACGACGACGACGGGGAGGACGACGATGACGACGACGACGAGGACGAGGAGGGAGCGCATGAGCGACGGAGGAATAAAGAGCTTCACAATCAGCTGGGCTTGATGCAGCGCATCGTCCACGACGACAACGACGACCACGACGGCGAGGAGGAGGAGGAGGAGGAGGAGGAGGAGGAGGAAGAGGAGGAGGAGGAGGAGGAGGATTTGTACGAAGACAAGGACGATGAGTAGCGTTTTGCATGCCTTGAGGAGCGCGGGTGGGGACGACGACGACGAGGAGGCGCATGACTTTTATTGAGTGACGGAGGACATTCGATTGAAGAGCTTCACCACAGTGGTAAGTCCAGCTGCTTATCATGTGATCCTTGGTCAGATCCTGCGATCCTGATTGGGCTTTTCCAACACATAGGTCCTATTGACAATACGCTTCGCTTGACCTTGTATGAGAATGAGCTCAAACACACTAAAGGTTGCGTTGCCGCTACGATAATTCCAGATAGCATCGTCCAACGGCGAACGCCCGCAACTCGGCCCTAGTCCGGTTGGGGTTCTTGCGCGCAGAAGACGCGTCGCAGCTCGGATGCCCAATTCGTTTCTGAACTACAGTCGGGACGGAGGTGAAGCGCGTGTGAAGGAAGTAATCGGTGTCGTTGAATGACCGACCGACGCGGGGCCTCCACGACGGTGGAACCACTTGGCGCTGAACATTGAAGCCATCGGGTAGCGACCACCAGTGCAGCGGTCGATCCTTCACACCCATGCGCTCGGCAAAGAAGCCCTGCTCCGCCATGTACCTCGCCGTCGGCCTCTTTGCATCGAGAGCGGCCTGCTCGAGGAGCCAAGCATGCATTCATGGCATTCATTGATCAAGGGTCAGGGACGGGGTGCAATCAGAGGTCATCAGCATGCAATACACACCTGCTCGAGGAGCCAAGCATGCACGGTCCGATTGGGGCGCAGGACGAGCAGCCCGCTGTTGAGGTACCTGCGCCCATTCGAGCGGTCGTACGGGGTCTTGCGGTCCTCGACAGCGCAAAGGGCCGGCGCCGTGGCAAACGGCAACGTCAAGGGCGCAGGAGCTCTTCGACGCGGCGACGATGCGGCGAACGACGCCGGACGTGGCACATCTGCTGGCGCTGCGCCGGAGCTCAGGGCGTGCTCGCACGCGTCGAAAATATCGTCCATGGGTCGGTGAAGTGGCATTCCATCATAGTCCCACAGAGCGACCGTACGGCAAGGCAGTCCCCACGCCTGCAACTTGGTGTGCGTTAGACGGTACCAAGGAAGGGTGCCGGGCGTATCGACCAGCACGAGATCCACGAGCACAAGATGCACACGCGTACTGTTCAAAAAGGGTCCCAAGACGCGCGTTGCATCGTTGCCGGCGTTATGCATCACGAAGATTGGCGCAATCGCCAGTTGAAGCATTCGCTCGATCCAGAGACGTGCCATGGCTTCGTCGGCCGCAAATCTTCGTCTCCGGCGTTTCAGAGCAAGTGCCGAGTCGTTCACGAAGGTTGTTGCGATGCAGCGCTCGTGAAGAGTCGCCATCCGTCTTGTGGAGGTCCACGCACGTCCAGGCCGCCTTTTGACACCTGAGGCATCTTTTATGACAGTCTTTTATGTGGGAATGCATGCCAGTTCAGTTTTTCTCTTGATTCTCATCCAGTCAGCACAGTCGTAGAACGCGTCTCCTCGAACTCTTCTCGATGGAACGCACACACATAACTTTTTTCGAAGTGAATGCCTTTTATGGGAAGACGTAGACCGAACCAAATCTGGACTCAACAAGGGGTCGGACACCTTCTCCGTGCCCGCAAACCCAGCAGGCCAAACCGCGACACAAAAGGAGCAGCACAAATGCTGGCGGGCCTTGCAGTCCTGCTCCTCGGAGTGGGACTGCAAATCTTCGAAAAGCCGCTCGAAGAATCACTCGTGCCGGAGCAACATGAGATGGACGCACAGAAGATTAGCGCACCAGGACAGCAGCGCACAACACACCGTTACCAGAACAGGTTTCAACAAGCCGTCCCGGAGGAGGTGCACCCACAGGTTCTCGTCATCGTGTCAGACCACGGAAGCGGTACGACGTCCTTAGGGAGGGCGCTCGATAGCCACCCGTGCGTGGTTGACGTCGGGGAGCCCTTCGGTCCCGCATACCAGATATGGTCGAACAGCTCGGTCACTGAGTGCGACAGCTATAAAGGTACCGACGCTATCTTCGACGCGCAATCGGGCAAGCTCCAGGATCCGAGGAATGAGAAGATCGTCGAGAAAGTAGGCAAGGCGCTCGACGACTTCGGGGTACAACTGAAAGAGTCTGCCTATGACTCCCTGTACGATGGTCTCAAGTACAACCTCGCCGAGTACTTTGTCCGCGTCCGGGATTTCGTCTGTGCAAACGTGCCGGAGGACGTGTGCCCTCCCTCGGACTGCACCATCGTCACAAAGTTCTTCCCGAATTATATCAACGGAGATACCAACGGCGAGACGGGCGATCCCAGAACTGGCAAGAATCCCAAGTGCGTGAAGGCGATGAACGCGAAGGCGATCGTCTCGTGGCAGGACGCGCTCGTGTCGATGGAGCAGAACCCCAAGGTCGCGACGTTGCAACTCACCCGTGATGAGAATGACAGGCAGTTCTCGATCTTCCACCGGTTCAATCCTGAAGGCTCAGAATTCGACTGCGGCGTCCCACGCCCCTTCAACGAGTTCATCACCATGGCTAGCGAGCACACCGACGCTCACATGAAAGTCGAGAATTGCTGGCAAAGTGCTACCGACGCCGATAAGTGCCTGAGCGATGGTCTCAAGCTCGTCGGCCTCTCCGAAGCGCCGATGGGTCACGTTGCGGCGCAATTCGATAAGGAAGCCGCGCTAGCCGTGATGTTGGGCGAGACGAAACTACCTTCCGATCACAAGGCGGCGAGCAAGAGTTGCGCCACCGACCCCACGGCGATCTTCAAGAGACTCGAAAATTATGACGTGAAAGTGGTCGGCAAATCGAAGGGGTCGGCGCTACTAAATAAGGCGGCGTTTGAGAAGGAGGCAGCCGACAAGGCGGCAGCTGAGAAGGCGGCGGCCGAGAAGGCGGCGGCCGAGAAGGCGGCGGCCGAGAAGGCGGCGGCCGAGAAGGCGGCGGCCGAGAAGGCGGCGGCCGAGAAGGCGGCGGCAGAGAAGGCGGCGGCAGAGAAGGCGGCGGCAGAGCAGGCGGCGGCCGAGCAGGCGGCGGCAGAGAAGGCGGCGGCAGAGAAGGCGGCGGCCGAGCAGGCGGCAGCCGACCAAGCAGCAGCAGACCAGGCAGCAGCCGACCAGGCAGCAGCCGACCAGGAGCTGCACACGCCCACGATCCCTACCGCGCCTACGACAGTTGCCTACGTGCCTGGCGCGAAGCCGCATCTCGGACTACACACGCCCACGACCCCTACCGCACCTACGACAGTTGCCTATGTGCCTGGCGCGAAGCCGCATCTCGGCCTGCACACGCCCACGACCCCTACCGCACCTACGGTCGCCGCTGTGCCCGCGAGGCCGCATCTCGGACTGCACACGCCCACGACCCCTACCGCGCCTACGATAGTTGCCTATGTGCCTGGCGCGAAGCCGCATCTCGGCCTGCACACGCCCACGACCCCTACCGCACCTACGGTCGCCGCTGTGCCCGCGAGGCCGCATCTCGGCCTGCACACCCCCACTTCATTGCCAACAGAGCCCAGGGCGTCGCAATAGGCGTTAATCATGGGCGCACTGGACGACGTCACCGCGGTGCCAGTTGCACCCGGTGCTCGAATAATTTATGGGTTTCGTCACCGCCTTGCCAGTCGCACGTAAAGGGGGGTGGGATACGGTAAGGGGGGGGTAAGGCCTTAGTCGCGAGGCCTTGGGTAAGGGTAACGGCCTACAATTAGGGGAGGCTGAGCGCGCATGGTAAGCGCTCGCGTCGCCAGCCTGCAGCCTCGAGTCTCGACTCCCGCAGGAGGAGACTGTGAGCGATACGAACGCGATCTTAAATATAAATTCGCATGCGCGATGGGTTCAGCCTGAAAACGAAAGGATTTGCCTGGTCTCTACACACGTCAATCGCACATGGTCAATCGTCATCTTCGCGGCCTATCTGTATCTCTGGAGTCTCTCCGCTCGCTCTCCGACCTCCTTTTCCTCCCCACTCCCTCTCCCTCTTTGAGTTCCGTGCGAACCAACGAAAGGCGCGGCCCACGGGGCAAGCGTTGTACCACTCAAAAAGCGACGGCTGGCCGTCTGTAGACATGCCAGCCTGGCTTCTCGAATGCCGGGTTCGTCAGCAGAGCTCCATGCTCTGCTCAAGCGACACTATCTCGGACACTATCTCGCGATCGATCGATCGAGCCTCCCCTCGAGGTGCTGATCTCCGTCTCGTCACATGACTTGTACTTGGGCGGCTGCGTGGGCGCGCCTGCGCGCCATGATGAGCGCGCGCCATGATGAGCGCGCGCCACAGCTCGCCCTCGGGTGCCCTCGGGTTCCCGACCAGACCCCACAGCTGAGCCCCAGCTCCCCTCCCTCTTCTTCCTAGCGACCCGTGCCTCTGTTGAGACCGCATGACCTTTGGGCCACTTGCGGCTTGCTCATCCTTGCGGCTTGCTCATCCTTGCGCCGCGTCCACGTGCGCCCCCACTCTTTCGACCGCGCTCACTATGGCGCCCATGTGCGTCTCCGAGCCATAATTAGGCCCTCCAGTCGGCCTTATTAGGCAGTCCAGTCGGCCTTGGGCTCGCCCTTGAGGAGCGCCAGGCCGGCCGCGAAGGGCCCTTGCCGGCGCGCCGCCGCATGCTTCGTCAAGTCCTTGGGCAGCTCCCCCCCTGGGGCCGCTTTGTCGCCCCAGGGGGCTTTGACCTTGGCGCTCGGGACCGCGCGTTTCGTCGATTTCGTCGGCTCGGTGAGATGGCCAGCTGCCGTGAAGGCGGAGAGCTCTTCCGAACGGTTCGACCACTCGCCCGAGGAGCGAGGGTCGCCAGTTTCGTCGAGATAGGACGAGATCGTGTCCGTCGAGACGCGCTCGCCGGAATGGCGACCATCGGTCGTACGTGCGGCGGAGCGCTCCGACGCGTCATCTTGGGCATCCGAATCGCTCGAGGCTCGGCGCGAGCGCTTGTCAGCTAAGCTGGCGTACAGAGGATTGAGCGTCGCCGCGGGCGGCTTCCACGCGGTCTCCGGGCGCTTCGGTGTGGGCGGCGCGGAGAGGTCCGACAGAAGCTCAATGTCGTCCGCCAAGGCGTCGAGTACATTGCCCGATAGGATACGAGGCAGCCGTCGCCTCATCATCTCGACGGGCGAGTTGGCGGGCACGGGCGAGAGGGGTCGCTGTGCCTCGTCCGAATTGTTCGACGAGGTCGATGTGTCCGCCTCGGCCTCGTCATCCGCCTCGATGGACCCAGAATCGTCTTCGTTAACCTCCTCGGCGCCGGCGTGGTACAAGTTGAGCCAGCCCATGCGAGCAATCCACGCATCGATACGCATAGCCGAAGAAAAGGCATGCGAGCGCGGGGCGAGGCTACCGTACGTCGGGTCGTTGACGCGGAGCAGCTCGAGGTGCTCGACGGACTTGGCGCCGCGCGCCGTGCGCAGGAGCGGCGCCATCGCCGTCCAGCGCGCGAGCGGATCGTACGGCAGCTCGTGC
>Ga0180443_100810_pt1 | contig 20184 bp, 9 predicted proteins | sample ChrtobMetP5_32mM_FD_119753 | JGI IMG/M metagenome (GOLD analysis project Ga0180443, IMG submission 119753) | Chrysochromulina tobin associated microbial communities from unialgal haptophyte culture, Seattle, Washington, USA - P5_32mM MetaG | ecosystem: Host-associated > Algae > Haptophytes >... | reverse complement strand
TCACTCCCGCCTTCTTCATCTGCACTGTCCTCGCCTGGTCCCGCCTCGATTGCAAGACACGCGCGCTGGCGGCGGTGGGGATGCAGCAGGACCTGTTACCTGCTGTGACCACCGCAGGACCTGTCGCCCGAGCCTCGGCGAACGCGGAGGCCAAGCTCGCAAACGCGGAGGCCAAGGGTCGGCAGCTCCGTCTGCGTGTGAGCGGGACATTTGTACAGCTCGCCTGGATGCTGTTCGTGCTGGCAGTCGGTCCAACGATAGGCCTGTTCTTCGGCGTCGACCTCACGCTCATTGCGGGAGCCCAAGGTTTCTACAACGCCGCGTTGCCTTGGGCGATTGCCCTACTGTTCCTCAGTCTGCGCCCCACCGACACCAGAGCTATCACCTTCACGTGCATCATTATCTTCGCTATCTTACTGATCGCCACCGGGATCTATTTCATCCTCGCCCCGGCGGGGGGTGTAGGCCTCATCTTACCCTTCATCTGCGCATCTTGTGCTGCGCTCGTCTGGCCGACACTGAACGTGCGCCTCCCACAACGTCGGCTAGCGGAGCTCACGAAACTAGCCAAAGCGGAGGCCGAGGCCAAGACCAATGCAGAAAATGTGGCGGCCGAGGTGATGGCGGCCCCAGAAAAAGCCGCGGCGGTGGAGGCGAAGGAGGATGACTGTTCGGCTGAGTATGCCACGAGGGCGGAGAAGCAAAACACCTTGGATGCGGGAAAACTCACAGAGGATCAGAGAAAGGAGATAGTGAAGCTTCAACAGAAGCTTGCGCTGATGCAGCCGCGCCGCAAGCTGAAACGCCTGTGGCGAGCGTTCCGCCTCATATCAGTCGGGTTTGCCACCCTCTTTCTGGCCTTCTGCATCAACGAAACGCTAGTCGACCCGTTTGATGACCCCATAGCCACACAAGGCACGGAGTCAAACATAAGCATCAGCGCCAGCTGGTTGATCGCCTCGCTCGTCTTGACGCCCGCCAACCGTGGCCGCGTCGTGGCGTGGCTCGGCGCGCTCGGCAAGTCCAACACGGCCGAAAACGAGGCCGCGGCGATTGCGGCGCTCGTCAACAACCTCTCCGCCGAAGAGGCGTTCAAGCGAGGGAAAGAGCTCTTCCGTAAGCTGCCATTTTCTCGACTGACGGCTGAAGATCTCCCTGGGACGAGCAAGGTTCTGGGAGGGTCTTCAAATGGCATGAGCGCTGCCGCCCAGCCCGCCAAGGAGTTCAGTAAAAAGACGGAGAAAGCGATTCTTCACGAAGTGTTCAAGCGGGGGAAAGAGCTCTTCCGTAAGCTGCCTTTTTCTCGACTGACGGCTGAAGATCTCCCCGGGACGAGCAAGGTTCTGGGAGGGTCTTCAAATGGCATGAGCGCTGCCGCCCAGCCCACCAAGGAGCTGAGTGACAAGACGGAGAAAGCGATTCTTCACGAAGTCGACGCCTTCATCTCGCACTCGTGGTCCGACGACGGCGACGCCAAGTACGCTCGAATGACGGAGTGGGCGGCCGGGCGCGATGTCAGCATTTGGCTTGACAAGGCGTGCCTTGACCAGAGAGACATCAAAACGAGCCTCGCGGGGCTGCCCGTCTTCCTCGCGGGCTGCAAGCAGCTGCTTGTGCTCGCAGGGCCCACGTACGCGTCTCGGCTGTGGTGCGTGATGGAGATCTTTGTCTTCGTGCGCATGGGCGGCAACCGCGAGGACATGGTCGTGCGGCTGCTGAGCGGCGCGACCGACTTAGCGCCGGCGCTGCAGAAGTTTGACGCGGGCAAGGCGAAGACCTTCGACCCAACCGACCGTGAGATGCTGTGGGCGGTGATCGAGGCAGCGTTCGGCACCTTCGACCCGTTCAACAAGATTGTGCGTGCCATGCTCACGGACAAGATTCAGAGGGGCCGGTCTGCGCACTTAGCATCTCTGCAGCTCCCTGTTAGTGTGTAATTTGTTGCGCCCCGCGTTGGATTAGGCTGTAAGCGAATCCGCGTGACGAGTCGTGCACTCACGTTTGTGAAAATCATGCTGGTACGTGGTAGGTCAAGGAGAAATCACAACGTCCTTTGAGACGGTGGTGGAGTGAGCGTGGGGGGACCGCGAAGAAACTGAACTGAACTGAACTGAACATCGCACATGAGAAATCACTCATCAGGGTTGAGGGTAAGAGGATTTGCTCCATGGGCGATTGTTGGCGCGTACTGGGCGCCTCTTGAGCGCCTACCGAACGACCGGCGCCACACCCCGAGTAAAACCGCGTGCGGGGGGGCGCCGATATTAACAGCCAATTCACACTTTTGCCGTCGTCGCCCCCGCGCGACGACGCAGAAATGAGGCCGAGTGCAGTCGTGGCTGTTGACGTCGCTGTCACGGCCATAATCTGCACAGGTGCCGCAATGCTCATGTACCGCGTGCTCCGTCTGCGACGGGCTGCACTGGAGCATAGCCGACAGATCGAAGAGGCACTCCAACGGCTTGGCGTCGCGCAAGAGCGGCTGCAGCGCGATGACCAACGCCTGGACCGATTCGAGCAGCGCTTGGAGACGGTGCAGCGCTGCATGATCGAGCAGTTGGCGGCGCAAGCCGCCGTGCCCACCAGCATCCACCGCGTGACCATTCCCGACAGCCACAACTGGCTGGCCGAGGCGTCAGCGTCAGCGTCAGCGTCCGCGTACGCATCTGCGCCCGCGCCCGCGCCCGCGCCCGCGCCCGTGCCCGTGCCCGCGATTGCTGCCGCATTCGACGGCACGAGGCCGCCAGATGCCACGTCGGACAACACGATCAAGCGCCTCGCCGCACCCTGCTACTTCTTGTTGCTTCCGGCGGAGGCGCTGCAGCGCGTGCTCACTCTGGCGGGCAGCAGCGCTACGACGGTCGTGTGCGAGCGCGTGTGCCGCGAGTGGCACCAGGCGGTGGCGGCGCTACCCTTTTGGCCAGCTTGGCGCGCGCGCGGCGGCTCGCTCGCCGAGAGTCCCTTTTTGCTGCCGGGCACCGTCGCTTTCACCTTTGGCGCGCCTCCCACAGAAATCTCTTCCGAGGTGCGCGCGGCAGGCGCGCGGGCCATCGAGCACGCACGCCAGCTCGCGCCCGGCCGCCTACAGCTCGCCGTGTGCGGCACGCAGTGGACGGTACTGCACATGGCGCCGGGTGGTACAGGCGAGCCGACTGCCCTTTGCCAGCACCAGGCGCGCGACTTTTTGATGTGCGCGTGCGCGGCGAGCGGCCTCGTCTTCAGCGGCGATAAGGAGGCTCAGCTGCGCGTGTGGTGCGCGCGCACGGGCGAACTGCTCGCGCGCGTCGGCTTCTCTGGAGCGGCGGTCACGGCGATGGCGGCCTCGGCGGGGCGGCTGCTCGTGGGCGATTCGCAAGGCCACGTGACCGCTCTCTCATCGAGTGCTCTCCTCCGCGGCGAGACGCATGCGATCGCATGGCGCGCACACGACGGCAAGACGGCCACGCTGCACGCGCGCCCGTACGACGATGGCTTTCTCTCGGGCGGCACCGATGGCGCGGTCCGCTCGTGGCAGTACGCAGAGCTCCAACGCGAGGCGCACGAGCTCCGTATGCGCGCCGTCAGCGCACACAGCGGCGCGGTCGGAAACGGCTCCTCGGCCGGCGGCAGCGGCCGGCTACGCAGCAGCGCGTGCGTCGAGTTGGGTCTGTTTGCCATTGCCAACCCCGCGGCCATGGTGTGCGTCGCGCGCCACCAGGACACGGTGACTGCCTTGTGCCGCGACGGCGAACTTGCAGTCTCGGGCAGTCGCGAGGGTGAGGTGCAGGTGAGAGCCAACACATGCGCGTGTTGATTCACGAAGTACTGCCTACACACCATGCCCCTCACGCGTGTTGGCTCTGTGTTGGCCCGATTCACGAAGTGCAGGTCAACCGGCTTGCGGACGGCTCGCGCGTGTTCCGGCTCCCCAGCTCACTGGGCCCCATCAACTGCCTCGCGTGCCTGCGCGGCAAGCTGCTCCTGTGCTCCGACGACGGCCACCAGGCCACCTTGCAGCTGTGGGACCTGACGACGCAGCGCCTCGTCCAAGAGCTCGGAGGCATCCGCAAGTGGAATGCGCCCACACACATCGCATACATGGGCTGCGATCGGGCGATTTGGGTGCGCGACACGACGCTCTCTGTGCTGACGTGGGTGGAAGCGCCTTGATCCTTTGAGGCACTTAACCGTACAGCGCTACTGCCTACACACCTCCAAACTGCGATCTGTGTGTTGTGAGTTGTGGTGTGAACCGTCAACCGTGCGTCTCGACGAGACCACTCGGCCCGCGCCGTTTTGGCATTTGGGTCGACGTCCGATGTATATTTTTATGCCGACAGACCAGCGCCGGACGTCGCCGGACCGGCCGCGCGCCCCGGCCTGGCCGCGCGCGGCCGCGGTACCCGCCGCGCCGCGCGACCGGGCGCGAGCCATGCAGCGTGGAGCGCAATTGGTGGAGCGCGTGGAGCGCCCTCCACGGGCACGGCACGAGGCACGAGTGGGGGCTGCTTCTCCGGCGCCCGATTTGCGATTATAACGCGCTGGCTCGGTCGGCGATCCGCGCCGTCAGTGTTATCGACGATACACGCGTTAAGGGGGGCACATGTATGAAAACAAATCATGGCGCTCCCCGGAAACGGCAGGCATTTCTGCCAGCGCGAGGGAGCGGCTCGCCCCACCTCACACGCCCTCCTCCGCTTCGATTGCCTTGCGCAGCGCGCTTGCGAGGGCGTGCTGCGCCTGCTCGCCCGAGTCAGCGGAGGGCGGCACGTGCAGCGCGATGTGCACCTCGCGCCGTGGTGGGCGCTTGTCGGCGCGGTCGGCGGCATGGAGACGTGAGCAGAGGGCGAGCAGGCAGCCGATGAGGACGACGACGCCGCCGACGGCCGTGGCGCCGCCAAGGGCGCCAACTTGTACCGGTGTGAGCCCAAGCGCCAGTGGTGCGCGCGCGACCCACCCGACCGATCCCAGCTCGGGCGCGGGCGTGGGCGGCGGCGGCGGCGGCTTGCGCGGTACAGCGCATAGGAGGTGGATGTCCTCCGTGTGGGAACAGTCGGTGCTGCCCCAGCCGCGGAAGCCACAGTCGGTCAGCGCCGCCTCCTCTCCGCCGCACTGCAGATTCTCGATCCACACGGGCGCCGCGGGGCGCGGGATGGCCAGGCTCAGCCCAGGACGCTCGTCGTCGTACACGTTCGGGCTCGCAAGCGTCCAGTAGCGCAGGGGCGGGCCAAGGCCAAGCTGCCGGCACGCGACCGCCGCATCCGCGCGATCGAAGCCATCGTCGCACACAGTGCCCCAGGCAGCGATCCGGCCAAGCCGCGGGGACACCCGTGTGGGATCCGATGTGGCATTCACACCCGTGGCGCCGCCGCCCTCCTCGGCAGCGCTCGGTGGCAAGAGCCGCCACGGCGTCTCGTAGTAAATCTCGAGGCGTCCCGTGTACGGCCCGGGCATGAGGCGTATGGGCGGCGGCGGCATGGGCGGAGGGGGCGGCGGCGATGGCGACGGGCGTGGTGGCGGTGGCGGCGGCGAGGGCGGCGATGCCCAGCAAGAGAGTCTCAGCGGGTAGCGGCTGCTGCTGCGCCAGCCTCGCGCATTCGAGAGGCGCGGCGTCGAGGGCAGCAGCGACGAGAGTGGCTCGCCGCCTGGGTGCCACTGCCACCAAAAGCGCCAACCGCTCGCCTGCGTAGGGCATAAGGAGTCCGTCGGAGTGGAGCGAACGTAATTATCGTCCGTGAGCTCCGCACGCGGGCCCACCACCCACGACCCCAAGGAGCTCAGAAAATAGAGGTACACGGTATCGTCGGATGAGTTTGAGCCGCTCGAGGCGTCCACCGACTTGTGCGAGAGGGCTCCGTGGTGCAGCTGCGGCGGCTGCTCCGCCTCCTTGACGTACACGTAACGGCCGTCGGGCGTCCGCCAATCGCGCCGCTGCGCAAACACGCCCAGTGCATCTGGCTTGGCGCAGCCAATGAATGAGCACGCGCCCATGAGCACGACGCGGTCGCATGCGCACTTGGGCGACACCCAGTCCGCGAGTTGGGGACGTGTCGAGCAGAGCGAGCCATCGATGCCACAGGGATCGCACGGCGGACAGCAGCGGAAGCGACGGTAGAGCGCGTGGCAGGCTGCACCGCGCGCGTGCGCCTGCGAGCAAGTCTCGCCGCTCTGCTGTTCCTCAATGCATTGCCCGGCACCGAGCATGACGGTCGCACTACCCGGTTTCTGGTCCGGTTCGGTCCACGCAGCGCGTTCTTGGTCCGGGCCTTCTGCGCCTTCTGCTTCCGCACGAGCGCGCGCGCGCGCGCTCGCGATCGGTCCACGTCGCGAAACGTCCACTTTTCCCAAGAGGATCTTGGGGCCGTCACGAAAGTCTTCCAAGGAGAAACTCAAAACGACTTGATTTCCACGAGACTTGACTTGACTTGACTTGACTTGACTTCGCGAGAGGAGGGTCTTGCACATGCCGCCGCGCCGATTCGTGCCGCGACCACGAATGCGCGACGCACGACATGAGCGTGTCCTGAGCCTCTTGTACGCGCTCGCCTTTGCCATCTTCCGTCGCCTTGTGCTGGCGCTCTGCTGGTGCCTGCGCCGGCGCTCTTTGCCCGCTCTCGTCAAGCTCTGCCACAAGCGCTTGCTGCCGAAGCTGCCGCCCTTCACCGCCGACGTGCGGCTCCGCCTTGCGCCATCGGTCACGCTGCGCTGCTTCCAGCTGGGCGGTGAGCACCATGCCGACATACTGTCCGAATGGCTGCTCCTCTCGGGAACCTGGCAGCCGAATCTGTCCGCATGGCTCCGCCGTACGCTGCACCGTGGCGACACGTTCGTGGACGTGGGCGCGAACACGGGTTACTTCAGCCTGCTCGCGGCGGCGCTGGTGCACGGCGAAGGCGGCGGGGTCGTCGCCATTGAGGCATGCCCGCGCACCTTCCGTCGGCTGCAGACCAACCTGATGCGCAATGCTGGCCTGGCGAGCTGCATTCGGCCGCTGCAGCTGGCGGCGGCGGAGGCGGAGGGGAGCACGACGCTGTTCCAGCACCGTCGCGAGCCACTGTACAGCACCACGGTGGCGGGGGCGGGCGCGGGCGGCGTCGCGGCGAGCGCCGACGTCTGGTCCATCGTTCAGGCGAGTGGTGCGACCAGGCGCGACCAAACGGCGAGTGCGTCGGTCGCGCAGCTCGCTCAGGACAGCGCGTGCTGGCACCAAGTGACGGTGCGCAAGGCGCCGCTCGATGAGCTGCTGAGCGCAGACGAGTGCGCGCGCGCGCGCGTTGTCAAGGTTGACGTGGAAGGGGGCGAGTGGACCGTACTGCGGGGCATGGCACGCGTGCTCGAGATTGCATCTCCCGAGCTCGAGATCGTGGTCGAGGTCACGCCCAAGTGGCTCGCGCTGCAGCAGGTGGGGCGCCGCGGCAGCTCCGAGTGCCACCGAGTGCCACCGACGGTGCGTCTGGCTGAGAGAGTGACTGAGAGTGTAGCCCCTCCCGCAGGTGACACCGGCGCAGGTGCTCGCGTTCATGGCCGCGCGCGGCTTCCACGCGTACGTGCTTCACGAGGAGTACCAGGTCGATCGCGCCTCCTCCATTATCAAGCCCGAGTTCGAGCCCGATCCGCCGCGCCGTCTCAACGAAGGTGAGCTCGAGACGCTCGAGCAAGCGGATATCATCTTCAGCCGCAGGGACGTGGCGTACTTGTAGCTACAAGTAGGCTCGGTGTAAGGTGTGGGGGGAAGGGGGCGTCGAGGAGGTGAAATTCCCCACTTGAGCCAAGTTTCGATCGCCCTTCGTGCTTCGCGAAAAACCCAAGCACGGAGCTTCGACGCGCCATTCGCGACAAAAGCACGACGCCCAGAGCATGGACGACCTCGTCGAATTTTTGACTGGGGGCACAAGCCTGCTGGCCCTCGCAGCCGAGCTTGACGAAGCGGATGATGAGCTGGCTGCTGCGGAGCATCGCAACCAGCTCCTCCGACGCACGTTCGCAAGCGACCAGGAGAAGGCGGTACTCGACTCTGGGCTGCGCTCTGGCCGCGCACTCGTTCGTCGCGCACGATCGAAGCGTGACGAGTCGGCCAGTGAGGCAAGTCTGTCCACCTTGCGTTCTGAGCTGCAGGCTGCACGCGCCGAGGCAGCCTCGTACAAGGCGCGCGCGGATCGTGCGGAGCAGCGGCTTGCCGCCCTTGTGGCCGACACAAGCACGAGCGAGGCGCTCGCTGCGAGTTCGTCGCAGAAGCCGGCCACACATGGTGCCCGACACGACGTCACGGTGCAGACGCCACCGACAGCGCACCCATCGACGTCAGCACCCGAGCAGAGCAGAGACAGCCCGCGCGACGTCATCGAGTCAATCCGTGCGGCGCGTCTCGAGGCCCGCGGCACAGCGGGCGAGGCACTACACGCGTTGGTTGGGCGCGCGCTGTCGGCGCTCAGCCGCGACTTATACAGCGGCGCCGGCCACGTCTTCGCCGAGATCATGCAGAATTGTGACGACGCAACGTATGGCCCTCTGCTCGGGGAGGCGGCGGAGGCGGCAGTGGCGGAGGCGGCGGCGGCGCGCGGCGCAGTGCCGCGGCTGCGCGTGTCGCTCACCGGGACAGCACTCCTCTTCGAATGCAACGAGCTCGGATTCCGCGAGCGCGACGTTCGTGCAGTGTGTGACCTCGGCTCGAGCACCAAAGACGGCAAGGGAGGGCAGACCAGAAGCATCGGCAGGAAAGGTCTGGGCTTCAAGAGTTGCTTCGCCGTGAGCGACATGCCACACGTGGCCTCAGGCGGCTACTCGTTCCGATTCGATGCTCGGGACAGCCTGTACGGAGCCCTAGTGCCGGAGTGGGTGGCGGCCGACGAGCTTCGTGCAACGGTGGCGGCTCACCTCCAAGCCCTCGGCGTGCCCTCGCCGCTCGTCTCGACACTTGGTGGCGCTCACGCCGGCGCGCCAGGAGGAGGTACCGCCATCTGGCTGCCGCTGCGTGGACCGGCGCCGCCCCTTGCGATCGCACCGACCGCTCTCCTCTTTCTTCGGCAGCTGCGCTTGGTTGAGCTAGTGCTTCCCTCAGTGCTTCCCGCGCGCGGCGATGCCCCGTCGACCGCCGCCGCCCCAGCCGTCGCCACAGACGACAGCGTGTTGGCAAGCCAGGCAGGAGGTGAGGCGCGGTGTGAAATCATCACCATTCGTCGGCTCTCCCTGGCAGCGGCAGCCGCGCCGGCAGAGGCGCCGGCAGCAGAGCGCACATCGCTTCTGGTGGAGGTGAGCGGCCGCGTGCGCCGCCAGCGCGACTATCTGCTTTGGCGCGAGATACACGAGATTGCGGGCGTACGCACCGAGATTGTGCTCGCTTTTCGGGACGAGGACGACCCTCACCGTACCTTCTCCTCCCCCTCCTCCCCCTCCTCCGACCCCGCCGCTACCGCAAACGGCGCACTGCACTCGGACGACACGCCCGCCACGGCCGCAGCTGAGTCGCCACTCTTCGCTGGAGAGCAAGTGGGAGCCGATTTGCATGCGTTTCTACCGGTGGGCTCCCCGCTCGGACTTCCCTTTTGCTTGCATGCGGATTGGGACTTGGTCGCATCACGCCAGTCGCTGCACCTCGACTCTGCTTGGAACGCAGCTCTCCGGGACCTCGCCACGGCGGCTCTTCTCCGCGCCGTGCGCGCCGAGCACCGGCTCGCCCACAATGTGAACTCATGGCTGCCGCGCCCCGAGGCCTGCCGCGAGCCCTTTTGGCGACCGCTCTTTGAGGTGGGCGAGGGCGTGGCGGCTGAGCCGATGCTCATCTCCGAATCGGGAGATCGCCTCGCACCCCGCGACGCTCTCTTGCGCGAGGCTCTCGCCGCCACTGAGCATGAGGGCCATGGCGCTATGCCCTTTCGCCACGAGGGCCAAGGCGCTCGACGTGCGTGTGTCTTCGTGCCCCCAAGCGTCGTGAGCAATGCATGGCTGCATCAGAGCACCGGACGGTTTCAGTTCGTGAGCGCCGTGTTGGTACGCACCCTTGGCATCGAGGCCCTCTGCCGCCTCGGCTGCCGGCGCGTCACGGTCGATGATTTGCTCGAGTGCCTGCGGGCGTGGGCGCCGGGTGTGACGGCAGGTGACGCGGACGGCGAGGCCGGCTGCAGCACGATCAAGCGACCATGCGTGCCCATCGGCTGCGGCGGCGAGGGCGAGGCCGATGGGCAGACGTCCTCAGCGACAGCAGCGACAGCAGCGACAGCAGCGACAGCAGCGACAGCAGCGACAGCAGCGACAGCAGCATCGGCAGCCAAGGCCAACGTCGCGGCATCGTCAACTGCTTCAGCTGTAACGGCTCCCACTGCAGCCTCCTCCTCCGCAACTCTCGAGGCATGGCTCGCTCAACTCCATCGGCTACTCTATGTGCTCATGAACTCTCACCACGTTGCAGCCGTCCGCACTCTTCCTCTTCTGCTCATCGAGGATTGGGGCCGGGCAAGCGCCAACGCCGTTCCTGGCATCGGAGGTGGCGTCGGAGGTGGCGGCGACGGTGGCGTCGGAGGTGGCATCGGCGGTGGCGGCGGCGGCGTTGCCGCGTCATGGCGGCTACGCTCGGCTTCGGGCTCGCCTCCAGTGGTGCTCGCCCCTCAGAGCAGCAACACCGGCGGCGGGCATGGCGGCGCTGAGGCGCTGCTCTCTGCGGCGCTGCGCTCGGGTGCTCTCGACGTGTGGCGAGTGGCGAATGGCGCTTTGCCGCCCCCACCTGAGCAGCTTGCGCTCCTCGCGTGCCTCGGCGTAAGCGCCCTTGACGACGCGATGGCGGTGCGCGCAGTGGCCCGCCAGCACGCCGCCGGACGTGTCAGCTCGATCGCGGCGTGTTGGCAAGGCCTCCGTATAATACGCGATCACTTACCCTCGTTCATTGCAGAGGAAGCAGCCTCACATGAGGTCTCGGTGGCCGAGGGCGCTCGTGCCGCACTGGCATGGCTGCGAGCCTCCTTGCTCTGGCCAGCGACAGATGGGCTTCTGCGACCTGCATGCTCGCTGCGCAACCGAACCCTCCTTGGCGTGCCTTGCCCCGGCTGCTGCGGCGACGGGGACGGAGGCAGGGGTCGCGCGCGCCCACAGCTTCCGCTTCGAATGCTTCTCCCACGCAGCGCCGAGCTCCGTCGTGCACGCCCGCGGAACCGACGCACATCGTCGACGGCGGCGGCGGCGGCGGTGACAGCGGCACACGCGGTCGCAGATGGCTCGACAGCGGTCGCCGAAGCTTTCGCAGGCGCAGCGGCGAGGCGAACGATGCCAGAGGATGAGGACGGCGAAGAGGAGGAGGAAGCGCCAGAGAGCGGCGATGGTGTCGACGACAACACCAGTGGCACCAGTGGTGATGGCGGCCGTGGCGGCATCGACGATGGCGGCGATGGTGGCGCCGAAGCCTCCGTTCGCGCTGAGCCGCCACAGCTGAGGGTGCAAGAGACGTTTGAACGCGTGGGCACTGGGCACGGGCAGGTGATGTCAACGGCACTGAGCAGCGCATCGGTCCAATGGGTGGGTGCGCGATGCTCGGGCGGCGTGGACAAGGGCCAAGTGGGCTGGGCCGTGCGATGGTATCGGGGTGAGCTCGCAGCGGGGTTTGGATGCGTCGGAGCGCGGTTGGATCGGGTGGGGCTAGGGCGCTATGCGCTGTGCATTGTGGTGACTTCCGACGGGTGCGCGACGCTGCGCCACGCCGGCGAGTCCCACCCGCTGTACTGGCCACCCTTGGTCAGTGGTGACACCCTTGGCCTTCACCTTGACTTGCAAGGCCCGCGCGCCACGCTCCTACTAACCCTCAATGGAACCCTGCGCAATGTGGACGGCGAATGTTTCTACGATGCGCGAGGAGTCGACAAGGCCGCCATCCTCCTTGCGCCCGAGCTCTCGTACCACGCGACGCTTCACCCGACCGTCTGCCTACGGCGCGGCCCGCACGCGGAGCCTGCGGAGGCCACGATCGCCGTGGCTGCGCCTCTCGCGAACGCGCTGCTCCATCGGCGTGGGTTTCGTCCAATCTCGCAAGTGCTCGCGGCGCAGCGGGGCGGAGGCGCGCGCGCCGTGCCTATGCTCGGTCCGCCACCGCGCCGTTCACATCACGACGGCGGTGGAGGTGGCGGTGCTTCTCGAGGTGCCTGTAGCACTGCTCACAGCAGCGTCGGCGCCGATGGCGGCGCCGCTGACGGCACCACTGGCGCTGGCGGCGGCGGCGGCGGCGGCGGCGAGGGCAAGTACGAGAGCGACCTTCCATTGGAAGCCCTCCTCTGGGAACAGTTTCTGAGTCTCATGGGGGCCACACCGCACCTCGTCTCGTGCACGGTGCACGCGTGGTGGCGTGACATGCTGCCCAAGGCTGAGCCCGCCTCCCTCGCAGCGGCGGAATGCGTTGTCTGCTGCGAGCCTCTCATTGACGCAAATGCGCGCAATCGCAAGCCACGTGCTGGGCAGGAGCCGGTGGGCACAGTGTGCGGACATCGTTACCATTCAGCATGCATCTTCCGTTGGCTGGCGGCTGATGAACACTGGGAGGGGCCCACCTGCCCTTGCTGCCACACCGTCCTCCATCCAACCCGCGACGTGCGCCCCCTTGGCATTGAGACCGCCGCGCTCGCCCTCTCCACATCCCTCCGCTTTCTGCTGCGAGCGATGAGTGGCGAGGCGACAGACGCAGCGGCCGCAGGGCGGGCGGCGGCGGCGGCGGCGGTGGCGGCGGCGCCGCGGACTTGGCGTCAAGTGGCCGACCGCGGCGGTGGTGAAGTGGCGGAGGCAGAGGCGGAGGTGGCATGGGACAGTGCTGTGGACACCATTGCCGACCCGGCGGCCGCAGCCGCGCAGGCTGCCGCCGAAGTGGTGGTCCACCTACACATGGCGGCCGCGCGTGCGGCAGCAGACCTCACCTCCGCCGCCGCACTCGCCACAGCACTGCTGCAGCAGTACGCGAGAGAAACGCAGTCGGCGATGGTGGTGGGGTCCCCTCCCTCCCTCCCTCCCTCCCTCCCTCCCTCATGCTCCCTCCCCTCCCTCAGGTGGGGTCCGCCATTGTTGACAGCAGCGCAGGCCGCGTGCGATTCGACAGCACTGTCTTGCAGCCGTGCTTCCCGCTCCTAAGCGCTGCCTCCTCGACGCTCCCGATAGCCTTCCTCCGCCCGTCCCCGTTGCCCAGCCACCATCACGACCTCCTCGGTCGCTTTGGGTGCGCCACTAGCGCCGGCAGCATGTTCAGCCAGCTGCAAGCCCTCAAAGCGGTCTGCCTTGCCATGAGCAACGCACCAGCCGGCAGCGGCGGTGGCAGCAGCGGTGGCACTGGTGGCGGTGCGCTTACGACCTCCACCATCATTGGCTGCAGCGGTGGTTCGGGCAGCTCCGGCGCGACATCTTCAGCGCCTCTGCATCGCGCCGTCCTATACGCATTGTACACCTCCCTTGACAACCTCGCCAGCAGCGCGACGAGCGGCGGCGAGGGCGGCAGCGCCGAGGGCGAAGGCGAGGGCGGCCGCGGTGGCGTTGAGAGAGACAAGGGAGCTGCCGGCGGGGACGGCGGCGAGGCAGCCGAGGGGTCGGCCGCGGCCGCGTCCACCGCCCAACACGACGTCGCGGTTTCGTCCACCGCCGAGCTGCGCGCCGCCTTCGCGCAGCACGCTCTCTTGTGGAAGGGTCCGCAGGCGCCACGTATAGGTGCCTTTGCGACGAGCAGGAGCGCCCTATGCCACGCGCCACGCACCGCCGCGCTCCTCAACTGCTTCGACCCGTGCGAGAGCTTCCCCGAGATGAGCGCCTTCTTCCTCCATCGGCTACGCCTGCCGTCTGGAAGCCCAGCCACATGCATGCAAGCACTCACGAAGCTGAGCGATACCCTCGACGTCTGCGGCATTGCGGCCGCTGTACCGCCGTCGGCGGCGAGCACAGCTGAGTCGGCGGCGGCGGTCAGCGGCGCGGCGCTCGACACGACGCCGGACAGCCGCGCGGTAGTGGCGCAGGCGGCGGAGGTCCTGGCTGAATTAGAGGCCATCGTCCGGGCCGCCAATGCCAACGATGCCCAAGGCGCGTCGAGCCTTCTCGACAACGAGCTGTCGGCCGGCGCAGTGCGCGCGCTCGCCATTGACATGCGCAATTACATGCCTTGGAGTGTGCGCTCACTTCGTGTGGTCGCCCCTACGGTCGAGGCCCCTCTACTCTATCTGCCGGACGTGCCGCCGCCAGCAGGCGCGCTCCTCGGTGCCGCCCCTGTCACGCCCTCAGCGCCAGCGGCGGCGCCGACATCTCTCCCACCCGTCGTGCGACTCTTCGCTGACGAGGTGGCCTTCGACGCTGGCGCCCTCGCGCGCGCCCCCACCTTTGCGGCATGGCTTCGTTCGCGTCGGTTGCTCGTGCCGTTCGAGGAAGCCGTTGTAGTGGGCGCGCCGCGGGTGGAGGAGCTGGTCGAGGCGCCGCATCTCGAGCAGATTGCGCGAGATGTGGTCGCACACAAGGCAGCCGAAGCCCTCTCAGCCGCCCAGGCGGCCAAGGCGGCATTGGCTGAGGTCGAGTCCATCGCTTCCGCCGAGGCGGCCGAGGCGATCGCATCCATTGGTCTGGGCGCATCGGCCGCGCTCGCCACGGCGCTCGCCGAGACGGAGGTGGAGCAGCTCTTGGCTCTGCAACAGAGCATACAGGTGCGCACGTGTCGACGCATCGAGCAGCCGTGCTCTCTGCGCCCGCCCATACGCCCAGCGCTTTGGTCGCAGCCGCAGCCGAGCGCCGTGCCGAGCGCGAGCGGAGCACACGTCCGAGCGCAGGCACGAGAAGCCTCCCTTGCAGCAGCAGTGGCGGCCGGCACCGCATCCTGCAGCGATGCGCCGTGCCGAGCGGAGTACCTTTCACGCCCACCCGTGACACGCTGCCTGGCGGTGCGCTGGGCGCTGCACGGCGATTCGACGATCGTTCTGTCGATGGAAGTTCCTTCGCTGCTGGCCGCGCTCGCCGAGGCGCTCGAGGCCCTCCTTGCGAAGGCGGCTCGACGTGCTGCCCGCGAGGCTGCCGCCGCCGCCCAACAGGCAACTCGTGCCAAGGCTGTGGGGAAGGTCGAGAAGCGCGACGCTGCCGATGATGACGATGATCATCGCGACGACGCCATGGGCGCGAGCGGTGCTGATGCTGAGGATGATCGTTTGTTGCTCACAACCATCGCACCGAGCCCAAGCACCGCCCCTTCCTCGTCGTCCGCGTCGTGTCGGGCGGCTTCGTCCGCGTCGTGTCGGGCGGCTTCATCCATGTTGCCGGCCCCAGCGCGTCTGCCGCCTCCTGCATGGATCCCTCCCACGCCACTCCCCCCCGGCCAGGGCTTGCACTCGCCCTCGCACCCATCCTCCGACACCGCCAAGCGAGACGCCCGACACGACACGGTCTCGCCTTCCATCGGGTCGCAGTCGGCACCGCTGTCCATATGCGCCGTGTCGGGCGCGGACGGGCGCACGCTGGTTAGCCCGAGAGCGGAGGCGCTCTACCGTCTGATGATGGAGGTGGCACGGAACGGCGTGGGCGATGGTACCGGTAATGGTACCGGCCCGGCCGCGGCCGCTGCCATCGCTGACGGGCCGCGGGCGCTCCCGCACATCTCGTCAGAGCAGCAGCAGCAGCAGCAGCGGCAGCGGCAGCAGCGGCAGCAGCGGCGGCTGATCTCAGAGTCTTTGGAGTCGACAGTGTCGCTGCCCACCCTGCCGTCAGGGCTGCTGGGCGATGCGATGGAAAAGGAATCGCCAGCTGTGGCCCATGGACTCCGCCGCGCGGCGGCGGATGCACTTGGCATAGCGGCCGACGGGTCTGCGGCGAACGTACGGCAAGCGCCCTCAGCTGCAGGCCCGCTTTCCGTCTCGACGGATGGCACGAGTGGCGAGGTGCGCGTGCGCTGTACGCTCTCCGTGGTGAGATAAGTTCTATCATCGTACTTCGTAGCGTGGGAATAATCATAACGTCTGTGTGCAGCGGGCTCCTATAGTACATGGCCGTACGTCACTGCGGCATCCTTCGTATCGCTCCGCCGGCTACGAGTTCTCGCGATTTGCTTGAGCTCCTCTCGGCTGCCGTCCGGTCGGGTCGTAACACGATACACGTAAGCCGATCCCCGTGTCGCGTGCCCGTGCGGGGCCGCCGGTGTCGGCTCGCCAGTGTGCGGCTCGCTCTGCCCTCTGCGTCGTTTTTGGATTATGGTCTGGTCTGGCTTTCGCCGGGCCTCCGATCTCTTTACATCCGAGCGTATGGGTAACGGCTTACGGCTTAGACCTTAGTCCGGCCCTACGGACCCGTCCGCCCACACCTATGCGTGACTGTGCCGTGTCGCGCGCTGCCGGCTGCGGAAAGCTCCAAAGCACAAACACGACCCTAACCGATCTGGCGACGAAGATATTGAGTGCTGCTATTGAGCGGCCGGCCCCTACGGTCGTGGTACAGCCCGTAGACCGTTCCGAGCGGTGCAGCCGACGCCGTTAGGGGGGGGGGGCTTGTTCAATCGCGAATCGGCACCGTGGGTCACCCTTGTTCGGTTCAATCGACGGTGGGCGTCGATTGAGGAGGTGGAGCATCTGGCATCCGCTTACGCCCGCCGTTGGCGCTGGGCTTCTCGGAGTGAGCGGCAATGCACGGCCCGCGGTAGCCCTGCGCGGCCACGCCGCCGTCGATGGCGAGGCACTGCCCTGTAACGTACGCCGCCGCGGGCATGCATAGGAAGGCGACAGCGCCCGCTGTGTCCGAAGGCTCTCCCAGGCTGCCGAGCGGCGTGGCCTCGCACACCTTGTCGAGCTGCGAAGGGTCCTTGGCTACGGCCGCCTCGAGGAGGGGCGTGCGCGCCATCCAGGGCGCAACCGCGTTCACGCGGATCCCGTACGCGGCCCACTCGCACGCCATAGCCTCGCTCATGTGGATCATGGCCGCCTTGGTCATTGCGTAGATGACGCCCGTGCCCGACGAGCGCAGCCCGGCGAGTGAGGCAACGTTAACAATGCTCGCGCGCTCGGACTTGCGCAACAGCGGCAGGCACGCCTTGCACATGTAGTACGCCGACGTTTGATTCGTGCTCACCATGGTTTCATACTCGGCGTCGGTCGACTCAGCAACCGGCTTGCGGATGTTCGTGCCGACGTTATTCACGAGCCCGTCCAACGTGCCCCCCCACAGTGCGATTGCTTTTGCCACGAGCGCCTCGCGCCCCTCGACCGTCGCCACGTCCGCGGCGAGCACGTGCACGCGCTCCGCGCCGTGCTCCTTGGCGAGTGGCTCGGCCGCGACGAGCAAATCAGCCTCGCCCCGTGCCGTGAGAAGCACCGAAGCGCCAAGGGAGAGAAATTCAACGACGCATGCGAGGCCGAGGCCCTTGGATCCGCCTGTCACGATCACACGGTAGCCGTCAAGGCGCCAGCGCGAGCTCATCGGGGCGGCTTGCACCGCGCTCGCGAAGCGACACGCTCGCGTGTGCGACCGCGAGAAATATAAATTGTCCTCACTCGCTAATAGTCGGCGCGCGCCGCCCGCCGCGACGGCGCTTCTCGCTCCCACAACCAAACGCCGCACCCATGCGGAAAAGGTGGAGGTCACGAAAAACGCGCATGAATTTTTTTGTGATTGCCTTGTCATCTTTTGCTTGAGGCGGGCCATCGGCGGGAGAAGAGTCTGATCTCTTGGTCGCAAGCGCCTTGCAGCGAATCGTCGTGCTCGTGACGAGAATGCCCATGAACTCGCGCGAGAATGTCGCAATCAACCAGCAACCCTTGCCCGTGGTACCCCATCAGACGATGAGTAAGCGCACCAACGGTAAATGCTCAACCCTCGGCAAGTCCCACGCCATGTTCTGACCGACTCTCGTCGTGCTCCTCCCATCCCGGATGCCCAGGGCCCGCGCGCATGAGCAAGTCGATGTCGAACAGGAGCATCGAGCAGAACATCATGAAATGGGACTCCGACAACGACACCGACCAGCACACGACGCCCTCCTCGCCAGACACGGTCCTGTCCTTCAACTTCTTCTCCGCTGCCCCGAGCATCTGGTCCTTGTCGAAGAGCGAGACACCGGACGCACGCTCGGCCTCGGCGTCGCGCAAGTACCCCACGATGGTCTCCATCGAACCGCACCAGTCGATCCTCATCGACGGCGCGTCGCAGCAGCTCGTTGTCTCCGTAGGCTCGCCGAGGTTCTCTCCAACGACTCCGGCGTGCGTCGAGAAGCTGCCCGGCTACGAGCCGATCATCGTTCCACCCGAGCCCCCGCCCGCGGCGTCACAGTACATCTACCCCACGGCCCAGCATTCGCCGTTCGTATCTTTGCCAGCGCCATGGTCGATCCCGCCACTGGCGCCGCGCACGGCCTTCGAAGCGTCCCTCGAGGCGGCGAGCTGCCCGTTGCCGAACTGGTTCGAGCCTCGCTCGACGGTGCCCATCGAGCTGGTGCCCGTGCCCGCGCAGCCGTATGCGCTCATGCCCACGCAGACAATGCCGTCTCAGGCATGCTACCCGCTCGTGCTCGGCGCGTGTGCGCGGTGCGACGTCGAGGACGAGGTCGAGGACGTGCCGTACCTCGACGGACCTGAGGGTGACCTCGAGCGGGCCATCGAGCCGGGCGCAAAGCTCGACGGCATGCGGGAGCTCGACGCGCGCGGTGCCACACGCGTCCTGAGCCCGCTCGACCATACCATCGACCAGATCATCGCCAGCACCATGAACCAGAAGACGAAGATGTGCGATTCCGTCATGCTCGATGGCGGGCACGTGTGGAACACCGTCGGCAGGTTTGCCGGCCGCTGGACGCCGCTCTGCCACGACATGATCGTCGAGCCCATGCCATGCGGTCCGAGCGTCCACAACAAGATGCAGACGGGCTGGTACGAGGGGCGCCAGGCTCGCTGCCGGTACGCGCACTCGGCCGCCGAGCTCGTACACGAGCGCCACCGAGCGTACAGCGAGATCAGGGAACTGCTCAAGCACCACATCAAGGACGATGCGTTCTTTAACATGGAGCGGCGCGCGCGCGAAAAGTACGAGCAGCTGCGCAAGCTCGATCTGTATCAGATTCGGGCAGAACTCGCATCCGTCGTCGGCACCAAGCGCAGCTCTCACCATGCACGCATCGCGCGCACGCTCAAGCTCAAGCAGTAAGCGCGCGCGAGACGCGAGCGCCGCGAGCTCCTGCCCGAGATATGTCCGAGAATCACGCGTCCGAGATGAGCGCAGAGAGAGGCTACGAGCTCGAGAGAACCCTTGCGCGCGCATGATGCTGAGAGCGAGATGGCGCCGGCGGTGTGTAAGCTGTCGTGTTGGAGGGGGGGCGGACAGAGGCCTTGCCGCGTGAGCTGACAAGTGGGGAAGGGCGCATGATGCGGGCGCGATGCAAGCACATGCGCGGTGCGGCCATGGCGGACCAAGCACGGAGAGCTACGACCCGCTGCGAGCACGGGTGAACGTTTGCGCGTGCGCCGTGTGTGAGAGTCCACTGTGTGGCCCGGGTTCTATTTACCGCATGTGGGCATAGGTGGCATACAAGCGGGTGCGGTGTGCGGAGTGTTGGGTGGTCCGCGGAGTGGCGGTCAGGCAGACGAGCACCTGGGAAAGGTGTGAGAGGATATTATGGGTGGCGGTGCGCGTGCGGTGACAGAGTAACGAGTATACTGTGCACATCACATCCACGTGACGTCTGACCCACCACACACGAAAATATGCATGCGACAACCGAGCAGCAACGAGCACGGATCTGCAGTTTCGGTCGCGGGAGACGCGCTCACCATAAGTTCAGTCGGCGAGGGCGCGCTTGGGCGACACTATGGGCCGCGCTAGGCCTGCGCACGGCGGCGGCACCCATCGGCCCTCAGACGAGCCCGTGGCGTAGTTCTCGGCGTCGCGCGCGAGGATGGCGCTCGGAGGCACTCTGATCGAGAACGATGCATTTGCACCCGCTCTCCGCTCTCCGCTCGCGGCTCGCGGCTCGACGCGCACAGCAGGGCGAGCTCGCCATAGTGGTCGCCCGCGCCGTAGCACATGACCGGGTGCTCGACTTCCGCCAGGTAGAAGGTAGCTCGAGGAGGAGGATGTAGAAGGTTGTCCGTTTTGGACCTCGTTAACAAAGGCGACGCATGCGGCGAGGCCGCCCTCCTCGAAGCCATCGTCGAGGCCGCCCTCCTCGAAGCCATCGTCGAGGCCGCCCTCCTCGAAGCCATCGTCGAGGCCGCCCTCCTCGAAGCCATCGTCGAGGCCGCCCTA
>Ga0180443_100804_pt1 | contig 20234 bp, 14 predicted proteins | sample ChrtobMetP5_32mM_FD_119753 | JGI IMG/M metagenome (GOLD analysis project Ga0180443, IMG submission 119753) | Chrysochromulina tobin associated microbial communities from unialgal haptophyte culture, Seattle, Washington, USA - P5_32mM MetaG | ecosystem: Host-associated > Algae > Haptophytes >... | reverse complement strand
GGGGGGGGGGGGGGGGGGGGGGGGGAGGGGGGGGGGGGGGGGGGGGGAGGGGGGGGGGGGGGGGGGGGGGGGGGGGGGGAAGGTGGTGGAGGTGATGGCGGTGGTGGAGACGGTGGTGGAGGAGACGGCGGTGGCGGTGGACTCGGTGGTGGAGGTGATGGTGGTGGTGAGGGCGAGGGCGGAGATGGGGGGGGGGGTGATGGTGATGCGGCAATTGAGAAGACACGCACCTCGGCGAGGTTGAGTATCCGAGCCGGCCCTGGCAAGAAGATGGTCACATAGCTGCCCGAGAGCCCTCCGCAGTAAAAGGCAAACGGCCCGTACGACGCTGGTACCGTGCGATTGGGCGTTTGCGTGCGATCCATGCAGACCGCAGAGGTCGACGAGTTGGGAGGGCCCGCGCTTGGGCCCACCCAAATTTGGAACGGTGATAAGCGATCCTGGCAGCAGTCGTACCGATTGAAGATCAAGATGTGGTCCACAACGGAGGCAGGCTCCTGGTATCCTGGTGCACTGCCGCTGCCTGGTATCTGAACGGAGAGCCACGGATTGGCACCCTCGAGTGTGTGGGCGAAGTTGAACAGGTCGTCGTCGATAGCGTTCGAAGCGACGTGCGGCGCGTGCGTTGAGCTCATGGTCACGCCAAGTCGAGGGATCGCGGGCAGGACGAGGCCAAGAGGCGGAGCGGGAGACGGAGGAGGAGAGGGCGGAGGCGGCGAGGGCGGCGGTGGGGAGGGCCGTGGATCAGTTGACCAGATCTCCACCTCGGCGAGGTTGAGCAATCTGTGCTCCCCACGAAGCACAATCGTCACGTATGTGCCGGTCATTCCGTAGCAGTCGAAGGGAAACGGCCCTCGACCCGTAGGTACTGTGATAGTTTGAGGACCGCATTGAACCGCTGTACTTGTTCCGACCGCCCTCCCGCCGAAGTCTCCCACCGTGTCACTGATCCAGATTTGGAACGGCGAAAGTCGCTCTTGGCAGCAGTCATAGCGGTTGTAGAGGACCACGTTGCTGATAGTGGACGCGGGGTCAGCGATGGTGCCGCCTGGAAGATGGATGGACAGCCATGGATCCGTCTGCTCGAGCGAATGACAGAATGTGTCCAGGAAGCCGTCGATGCTCCTGGCAGCCACGTGGTCATCATGCGTCGAGCTCATCGTTGCCCCCAATCGAGAGATGGCCACCAAGCCCTCGGGTGGCGATGGCGGTGGCGGCATTGGCGGTGGTGGAGATGGCGGTGGAGGCGATGGTGGTGGCGGTGAAGGCGGCGGCGAGGGTGGAGGAGGTGAGGGCGGAGGCGGTGAGGGTGGTGGCGGCGAAGGAGGCGGCGAAGGAGGTGGGGATGGTGGAGGCGGCGAGGGTGGTGGCGGCGAAGGAGGCGGCGAAGGAGGCGGCAATGGTGGAGGCGGCGAAGGAGGAGGCGGCAACGGTGGCGGAGAAGGTGGAGGCGGCGAAGGTGGAGGTGGCGAGGGTGGCGGAGAAGGTGGCGGCGAAGGGGGTGGCGAGGGCGGTGGTGGCGAGGGAGGTGGTGGCGAGGGTGGCGGCGGCGATGGCGGGGGTGGCGACGGCGGTGGCGGCGAGGGTGGTGGTGGCGAGGGTGGTGGCGGGAAGGGTGGTGGGGGGGGCGGCGGAGGAGGAAACGGAGGCGGCGATGGTGGAGGCGGCGATGGCGGGGGAGGTGACGGTGGCGGAGACGGCGGTGGTGGTGATGGCGGAGGCGGAGATGGAGGTGGGGATGGCGGTGGTGATGGCGGCGGAGATGGCGGAGGTGGTGATGGCGGCGGAGGGGAGGGGGGCGGTGACGGCGGCGGAGGCGAAGGAGGTGGCGGGGAAGGTGGCGGGGACGGTGGCGGGACAGGCGGCGGGGACGGGGGGGGCGACGGGGGTGGGGGTGACGGAGGGGGTGGAGACGGTGGTGGAGGTGATGGCGGTGGAGGAGACGGTGGTGGAGGAGATGGCGGTGGTGGTGATGGCGGCGGTGGGGGTGGCGGCGGAGGCGAAGGCGGTGGCGGAGAGGGCGGCGGAGGCGAGGGCGGCGGTGGAGAGGGCGGCGGCGGCGACGGTGGTGGCGGGGACGGCGGAGGGGGTTTTGGAGGCGGTGATGGCGGAGGTGGACATGGCGGTGGTGGTGATGGTGGTGGAGGCGACGGTGGTGGTGGCGAAGGAGGAGGCGAGGGTGGTGGAGGTGAGGGTGGGGGAGGCGATGGTGGGGGCGGCGATGGCGGAGGCGGTGACGGAGGCGGTGACGGCGGTGGCGGCGAGGGTGGTGGCGGTCGTGGAGGTGGCGATGGCGGTGGTGACGGCGGCGGAGAGGGAGGAGGCGGAGATGGCGGCGGAGGAGAGGGTGGCGGTGACGGTGGTGGAGGAGAGGGAGGCGGTGGCGAAGGAGGTGGCGACGGTGGCGGCAAAGGCGGCGGAGAGGGCGGTGGCGAGGGCGGTGGCGAGGGTGGTGGCGAGGGCGGTGGGAACGGTGGAGGTGACGGTGGTGGCGATGGTGGCGGCGGCGATGGAGGTGGTGGCGAGGGCGGTGGGGAAGGCGGCGGCGTGGGCGGTGGCGAAGGCGGTGGCGGCGAGGGCGCACTGTCACGCCGCATCATGCTGAGAGCTGAGATGCTCTGCACGGTCACACCGAGCGCCGTCGAGAGGCTGGAAAGGTCGGCCGAGTTCAGAGAGCTCGTCGCATCGTCAGCATCGGCGGCCGAGCTCATGGCCACCTCCGCGACCACGCTCAGGGATGCCGCCGTGACGTTCAGCGTGATGTCATCGGCATTGACGCTGTGGCCGCGCTGCGTGAAATACGATGCCAGGTTCGTGCGAAAGGCGAGGTGCGCCGTCGGATCGAAGGAGGAGATGTCACCCGCGATCGTGAACGATATGCGCACGACGGGCTTGTAAGAGCCGCCAGGGGACAGAGGCGGAGGTGAAGGGGGTGGAGGCGAGGGCGGGGGCGGCGCGGGCGGCGGCGATGGCGGCGGCGGTGAAGGTGGCGGAGAAGGTGGTGGCGGCGAAGGAGGCGGTGGTCTAGGTGGCGGAGATGGCGGCGGCGGTGACGGCGGCGGCGGTGAGGGTGGTGGAGAAGGTGCAGGCCGTTTTGGAGGCGGCGGTGAAGGTGGCGGAGAAGGCGGAGGTGGCGAAGGAGGTGGCGGTCGAGGTGGTGGAGAAGGTGGAGGCGGCGAGGGAGGCGGCGGTGAGGGCGGAGGAGAAGGTGGAGGCGGAGAGGGAGGCGGTGGTCTAGGTGGTGGAGAAGGCGGAGGCGGCGAAGGAGGCGGCGGGAGAGGCGGCGGACAAGGAGGGGGCGGGAAAGGAGGCGGTGGCGAGGGTGGAGGAGAAGGTAAAGGAGGAGAGGGAGGCGGCGGCGAGGGCGGCGGAGAAGGTGGAGGTGGAGAAGGTGGTGGCGGCGTAGGTGGTGGAAAGGGTGGTGGAGGAGATGGAGGAGGCGGCAAAGGTGGCGGCGAAGGTGGAGGTGGCGAAGGTGGAGGTGGCAAGGGTGGTGGAGACGGTGGTGGCGGAGAGGGTGGCGGCGGCGAGGGTGGCGGAGAAGGTGGAGGCGGCGAAGGAGGTGGCGGCGATGGTGGTGGAGAAGGTGGAGGTGGCGAGGGAGGCGGCGGTGAGGGCGGAGGAGAAGGTGGAGGGGGAGAGGGAGGCGGCGGTCTAGGTGGTGGAGAAGGCGGAGGGGGGGAAGGTGGAGGTGGCGAAGGTGGCGGAGACGGTGGTGGCGGAGAGGGAGGTGGCGGCGAAGGTGGCGGAGAAGGTGGCGGAGGAGAGGGAGGCGGTGGGGAAGGTGGTGGTGGAGATGGCGGTGGAGGCAATGGCGGTGGCAGCTCTGGCGGTGGTGGCGCAGGAGGCGGTGGCGATGGCGGAGGCGGTGAAGGAGGTGGTGGTGATGGCGGAGGTGGCGACGGCGGCGGAGGCAAAGGAGGCGGTGAGGGTGGTGGTGGTGAGGGCGGCGGGGGTCTAGGGGGCGGAGAGGGTGGAGGCGGCGAAGGAGGCGGTGGCGAAGGCGGCGGAGAAGGAGGAGGCGGCGAAGGAGGCGGCGGCGAAGGTGGCGGAGAAGGTGGAGGTGGCGAGGGAGGCGGCGGTGACGGCGGAGGAGAAGGTGGCGGCGGTGAGGGAGGCGGTGGGGAAGGTGGAGGAGGCGATGGTTCTGGTGGAGGCGGCTGAGGAGGCGGCGGCGATGGCGGTGGCGGAGATGGCGGTGGAGGCAATGGCGGTGGTGGTGATGGCGGTGGCGGCGATGGCGGTGGTGGAGATGGCGGAGGTGGCGACGGCGGCGGTGGCGAAGGAGGCGGCGAGGGTGGTGGCGGTGAAGGCGGCGGCGGAGAAGGTGGCGGAGAAGGTGGAGGCGGCGATGGCGGTGGCGGTGAGGGTGGTGGAGGAGGGGGTGGCGGAGAAGGAGGCGGTGGCGAGGGTGGTGGCGGAGAGGGTGGTGGTGGTGAAGGAGGTGGCGGCAAAGGCGGTGGCGACGAAGGAGGCGGAGGCGATGGCGGAGGCGGTGAAGGAGGTGGTGGTGATGGTGGAGGTGGCGATGGCGGCGGTGGCAAAGGAGGCGGTGAGGGGGGGGGGGGGGAGGGGGGGGGGGGGTGGGGTGGGGGAGAGGGGGGGGGGGGGGAGGGGGGGGGGGGGGGGGGGGGGGGGGGGGGGGGGGGGGGGGTCTGGGTGGCGGAGAAGGTGGAGGCGGAGAAGGAGGTGGCGGCGAGGGAGGTGGGGAAGGTGGTGGTGGAGATGGAGGAGGCGGCAAAGGTGGTGGTGAAGGTGGAGGTGGCGAAGGTGGAGGTGGTACGGGTGGAGGACAAGGTGGAGGCGGAGAGGGTGGCGGCGGCAGGGGTGGCGGAGAAGGTGGAGGCGGTGAGGGAGGCGGCGGCGATGGTGGCGGAGAAGGTGGAGGCGGCGAAGGAGGCGGCGGCGACGGAGGCGGTGAAGGTAAAGGAGGCGAAGGTGGCGGCGGTGAGGGTGGCGGAGAAGGTGGAGGCGGTGAAGGGGGCGGGGGCGATGGTGGCGGAGAAGGTGGAGGCGGCGAAGGAGGAGGTGGCGAGGGTGGCGGAGAAGGTGGTGGAGGAGAGGGAGGCGGTGGCGAGGGTGGCGGAGAAGGTGGTGGAGGAGAGGGAGGCGGAGACGGCGGTGGCGGCGAGGGTGGTGGAGGAGATGGAGGTGGGGATGGCGGTGGGGATGGCGGCGGAGATGGCGGAGGCGGCGATGGCGGTGGAGGGGAGGGGGGCGGTGACGGTGGCGGAGGAGAGGGCGGCGGCGGAGAAGGTGTCGGAGGTGACGGCGGTGGCGGTGAGGGCGGCGGAGGTGATGGCGGCGGCGGCGACGGAGGTGGTGGAGACGGTGGTGGAGGTGAGGGTGGCGGTGGTGATGGCGGAGGTGGCGATGGCGGCGGTGGCGGTGACGGCGGAGGTGGACTCGGCGGTGGAGGGATGGGTGGGGGCGGCAAAGGTGGCGGCGGTGATGGAGGTGGTGGCGATGGTGGAGGTGGCGAGGGTGGAGGCGGCGATGGCGGCGGGGGCGAAGGTGGTGGGGGTGAGGGAGGTGGTGGCGATGGAGGAGGAGGTGAAGGGGGCGGTGGAGACGGTGGCGGAGGTGATGGAGGAGGAGGTGATGGTGGCGGTGGAGACGGAGGTGGAGGCGAGGGTGGTGGAGGTGAGGGCGGCGGAGGTAAGGGCGGTGGGGGCGACGGGGGTGGGGGTGACGGAGGGGGTGGAGACGGTGGTGGAGGTGATGGCGGTGGAGGAGACGGTGGTGGAGGAGATGGCGGTGGTGGTGATGGCGGCGGTGGAGATGGCGGCGGAGGCGAAGGCGGTGGCGGAGAGGGCGGTGGTGGCGAGGGCGGCGGCGGTGAAGGCGGTGGAGGAGACGGCGGAGGAGGTGATGGCGGCGGGGGTGATGGCGGCGGCGGTGATGGAGGTGGCGGTGACGGCGGTGGCGGTGACGGCGGAGGAGGACTCGGCGGCGGAGGGGAGGGTGGCGGCGGCGAAGGTGGCGGCGGTGATGGAGGTGGTGGCGATGGAGGAGGAGGTGAAGGGGGCGGTGGAGACGGTGGCGGAGGTGATGGAGGAGGAGGTGATGGTGGCGGTGGAGACGGAGGTGGAGGTGAGGGTGGTGGAGGTGAGGGCGGCGGAGGCGAGGGCGGCGGAGGTGTGGGTGGTGGAGGGGAAGGTGGAGGAGGGGAGGGTGGCGGTGGCGATGGTGGCGGTGGCGATGGCGGCGGAGGAGTTGGTGGCGGAGGCGACGGTGGTGGTGGCGTAGGCGGCGGCGGAGACGGGGGCGGAGGAGATGGAGGCTCCGGTGAGGGCGGCGGCGGTGAAGGCAGCGGTGGCGATGGGGGCGGAGGCGACGGTGGTGGTGGCCTAGGCGGCGGAGACGGTGGTGGTGGTGAGGGAGGTGGCGGAGTCGGAGGCGGTGGCGAAGGGGATGGTGGTGGCGGTGAGGGAGGCGGCGTCGATGGTGGTGGAGGCGAAGGTGGAGGCGGTGACGGTGACGGTGGTGGAGGTGAAGGCGGCGGCGGCCGTGGCGGCGGCGACGGCGGTGGTGGCATCGGTGGCGGTGGCATCGGTGGTGGTGGCATCGGCGGCGGCGGAGACGGTGGCGGTGGTGAGGGAGGTGGCGGAGTCGGAGGCGGTGGCGAAGGGGATGGTGGTGGCGGTGAGGGAGGCGGCGTCGACGGTGGTGGAGGCGAAGGTGGAGGCGGTGACGGTGACGGTGGTGGAGGTGAAGGCGGCGGCGGCAATGGTGGTGGTGGTGGTGCAGGCGGAGGCGGCCGTGGCGGCAGCGACGGTGGTGGTGGCATCGGTGGCGGTGGTGGCGGTGGCATCGGTGGTGGTGGCATCGGCGGCGGCGGAGACGGTGGCGGTGGTGAGGGAGGTGGCGGAGTCGGAGGCGGTGGTGAAGGGGATGGTGGTGGCGGTGAGGGAGGCGGCGGCAACGGTGGTGGAGGCGACGGTGATGGCATGTTTGAGGTCAGCTGCCGTCCGTCGCGAGCCGGAACTTCATTTGGGCCATTCAGCGACCCATCAACACTTGCAACAAATGGAGGCTGACTTGGCGGAGGCGTTGCGTCATCTGGCTCATCGGGCGGCTGGACTGGCTCTTGCATGTGAGGCCGGCTGCTGTCGCCACTGGCGAGCAGGCGCGAGAAAAGCATGGCAACCAGAGGCGTCTGCCGAGAGACGATCCTGTCCTGGGCGGCTCCATTGCAGACTGTGACGACAAAGAGCAGCGCACTCGACGCTCTCGCCAGCATATTGCTTCCAGTCTCGCGGCCGGCCACCAGCACGGCGCGTTTACAATTTTGGAAACTCTTCAGTAAGATGCGCTAAACGCGTCACCAGACGCAAATTCTTCCGATAGAGCAACCTACTAGAGTGTCTTCGGCGGTGACCGGTTTCTATGTGTGTCATGCCAACCCCTACAAGCCTACATTGTGGCGTGAAGGACCGCCAGAGGCCTCGTGCCCTGGCAACGACCTCCCGTTAGCTGGAGATACGCCGACGCTGCCGAGCGGCTCAGGGAGAAGGTTAGAGGCTTCTTGGACTGTTTCATGAATACACTTCCTTCGTGATCGCGTCATTGCGGGCGGAAATCAATTTTTTTCGGATGTCCTCATCGTGATCATCGTGAGAGGAGCCTGCACGCGCTGCCAGCGTCCAGCGACAACACATGTCGGGCCTCAAGAACGCCCGCTGGGGCGTCATGCGTCCACCGCCACCGATCGGTCGCCGGCTGTCCAATCACGAGATGCGCAAGGCGGCGGACCAGCGCCCTCCTGAGATTCCGCCTCCTCCTTCGCAAGAAGGGCCGGTCTCCCAACTCTTCGTTTCGACAGTGGATAGCCCCGTCTTTACGCCAGGTTCGATACGTTCCACCACCGGCGTTGTATCGCGTAGTCGCTCTCCATCATTATTGCAGGGGTCGAGGACGCCCGCTGGCTGGACCCAGGGACCCAAGCCGCCGCCGGCACCGGACCTTTTCACCCAGTCGCTGCCGAACGCGGCGAGGCCCGCCTGGGATCAGAACTTTGCGTCGTCGTCCGCGGATGCGGAGCTGCGCTCTCCGGCCAAGACACGAGTCATCAAGAACCCGCGGCACGTCGAGTGGCGACGACAGAACGACGAACGACGCCTCGACTGGCGGCATCAGGTAGCATCGAGCGACACCTTGCGCTCCGAAGCCACCGCCTCTAGAAACGACAATAGCAGGTACATCGCCGTCTCGACGCCGGTCGCGAAGAGCGTGCGCGCAGTGCCTAGGGAGGCGAAGGATCTCCTACGGCTCGGGCTCGCCTCTTCGCTCGAGCGCCTCGCTGAGCGCTTTCGTGCTCGGGATGGCGCCCAGATCTCGAGCGGGGAGATTGGCTTCGATGAGTTTCGTCTCTCGCTCGCGCAGCTCGGCCTGTTCGCGAAGCTTGCCACATTTGGGCACAGCCTGGCGGTGGCGGAGGCGGCGGCCGAGACGCTCTTTGGCGAGTTCGACGGCGACGGCTCGGGCGTCATTAGCTTCGAAGAGTTCCTGCGGTACGCGCTGCGCGACGCACTTCGGCAGTCGCTCACGCGCGTCATCGATCTGTTCCGTCAATTAGATAGCGATAGGGATGGCAAGATTGGACTTGCCGAGTTTGGCAAGGTGCTCAAGGCGGCGGGCGTGGTTGCGCCTGAGGACGTGGTTGAGCGGCTCTTTGCCCAGATGGACCTCGACGGAGATGGTGCCATCGATCCGAAGGAATTGCACCGCGTGCTTCGGAGCGAGGACGTCAAGCTTGAGGGCGTCATGTACGTTGAGTGCGCCCGAGTGCGTCTTGAGTGCGTCTGAGTGCATCCGAGTGCGTCTGAGTGCATCCGAGTGCGTCTGCGTGCATCTGAGTGCGTCTGAGTGCGATTAAGTGCGTCTGAGTGCGTCTGAGTGCATCTGAGTGCGTCTGAGTGCCATGCCGAGTGCGTATGATTGCCTCCCTCATCAGGTATCCGGGAGGTCGTGGTTCGATTGAGTTAGAACCGAAAAATCTGCACGGGCTGCGTCAGTCGTTGGACGGTGTGCGCCGGACGATGGCGCGACCCGAGTCACCGACCGCTGCCCGCCTGGTCAGCCGCTCCCCACCACGCGATCGGAAATGGAACGGCTCGGTTTCGTCGGGCGCTGCGCCGAGCGGACAGCCGTCCGGAGACCTTCTGCGCCCTGACGGCACCGCGACGGCTCCCCCGAGCCCGTCTGCTGAGTTACTGCTAGCGGCGGGGAGCGGGGAGCGTTCTGCCGCCTCCGCCGTCTCCGCAGCCGCCGCCTCGCCAGTCTACAGTGCATGCCGATGGACCCGAAGCAAGCATCGCCATCCAGCCTACGTCTCGGCTGCCGCGCACGTGCCCGGCGTCGGCGATGTGTCCGTGCCGACCAGCGCCATGGAGGAGAGACGGCTGCTGGCAGAGAAGAGGCAGCACCCCCCCATGGAGTCGGTCGATGGCACTCACGCGGGCTTGTCGGCAGTGACGCGGAAAAAGCAGCGTGCACGCGGCGACCCACGTGCGGTGCTGGTCGACGGCACTGCTGCGGTGTTGAGCGATGCGTTTGGCACGTATGCTGTGGCGGGGGAAGGGGATCCTCCCGCCACAGGGCGGCGCCTCTATGTAACCACCCGTTCAGCCTCGGCTCCAAAAGATCGGGCGTCGTTCGAGGTGCCCAAACACGAGACGGTACTTGCCTGGATTGCCTTGATGGCCTTGAATGGCTCTGAGTGGCTCTGAGTGGCTCTGATGGCGTCCCTCATTAGGTGCTTGCCCACTACAAGCCGGTGTGGGATGACTCGCGCACGAGCCGGCTGCCGGCGGCGGCTTTGGGACGGCCTGTGGTCTGGGATCGATTGCTGTCCGACGCGGAGACGATTGAGATGGAAGCGATGGCCCACGCCGCTCGTGACCATCCGTGTGATGCGACCCCCTTGATGCTCGAACGCGACTTCACCACTCTGCACAAGAAACTTCGACGGTACCGGTCGCGGCTCGCAAAGGCGATTGCGGTGGTCGAGGCCGCGGCAAAGCACGCCGAGGACGTCAGGGAGCACGAGGCGAACGCCCTCGAGGAGCTGCGGGGGACGCCTCTGGTCGTGAAGAAGGGGCAAGGCTACAGCCCAATGCCCGAAGAAGTGGGCTTTATGCGCGCACTCGACCGATTGGGCGGCGCCGCCGTCGAGGCTGGGTTTGTGCTCTCGTCGCATTTGACGAAACTCGAGGCCGAGGCCGCGCGCGTCATGCGCTGGGAGGCGATCACGAGGGCGCATCTGAGCTCGCTCGAGGCGCGTGCGTCGCGACCGCCGCAGGCTCCCTCATTCCAGGTGAGCACTGAGCACTACTGAGTGCCACTGAGTACCGCTGACGACCACCCTGATGCCCACTCTAATTGCATGCGCCACTGAGTGCCGCTGACGACCACTCTGATGACCACTCTAATTGCATGCGGCCTCTCAGGCGAGCGCCGCCAATGACGCCGAGCTCTTCAGGATGCGCTCGGATTTTCAGCTGGCAGCCAGCCTCGTCAGTGTGGCGAGCTTCACGTGCAAGGCTGCGGTGGACGACGCGTCCAAGTGGTCCGTCAAGTGTGCGCAGACGTCGCGCATTTGCGTCGCGGCGATGCACAGGGTGCTGCGCTCGCCCACGCGCCTCGGCATTGCTTCGCGGCTGCTCTCCTGGACGCACGGGATGGATACTTTCATCACGGCCGTGGTCAGAGGCGAAGTGGTGCTCGACGCTGGTCAGCCGACCAACGAACTGCTGCGTGGGCACTATCTCCTCGCGCCTCCGCCCGACTATGAGCCGCCGCCGCCGCCGCCGCCGCCGAAGCCGCCGCCGCCGCCCGAGCCGGAGCCGGAATCCGAACCAGAGCCCGAGCTCGAGCCAGATCGGAAGCAGCTTACGGTGGTGAGCGGCAAGGGCAAGCTGCAGCTGCACTCCCCCAACTATAAGCCGCCGCCGCCCATCGGAATGGCCCCATCCGACCTCGTTCGCGGACCTCAGCTCACTGGACCGAATGCCATCGTCACCTATGACGCCAACGGCGACCGTGTTTCGGTGCCAGTGTCGCCAGCCGCGCTCGAGGCACGCGCTAAGGCCCCTGGCCCCGCCCTAAAGGACGTGCAGGCTGAGGCGGCGGCGGCTTCGGTAGAGATGGCGGACCGCGCCGAAAGTCTCACCGCGAAGCTCTTCTCGAGGCTCGACGCTGATGGCTCGGGCACCGTGAGCATCCAGGAGTTGAGAGACGTGATGGCCAAAGCTGCCGCTGCTGCCGGCGAGGGGAGCAGCGGCGCCGGCGCGGCAGTGGATCGCGAGGCAGTCCTCCTCTTTAGCAAGCTCGATCACAATCGTGATGGACGGATCTCGCGGTCGGAGCTGCGCGAGGGCATGATGGCAGGCATCCTCGATATCGGCGTCGGGCGTATCCCGCGCTTCTCGCAGCTCCTCCGCCTCTTGGAGAGCGAATTGAGTCACAGTGGGTGAGAAGCAGAAGCAGCGGAATGAGACAAATGCAGTAGCATTGCCGATGGCATCTGCTCAGAGCCTAGGCGAGAATTTGCATTCAGCTATTATCATCCGATCATTGTTGGTTGTTCGTCGTCACCACTTTCACTAAACGCAGATAAAAAACCGCTTATTTCGTTTATCTGTTTTCTCGTCGCACACGGCACAGCCGCAGTCAGCACTATTCTCTTAATCGCGTTAAATCAGCCCAGCACGCTCACACACTAGACACTTCGCTTCGCACACGCCTGACACCATCACCTGTGGGTATCGGACCCATGGGCAGTCGTAACCCGAACGGACGTTTGACATCACGTTGGACAACGCCCTGAGGGATCACATTGGAACCGGTCCTGGGATTCGCAGCCGACAGTCTGAAGTCTCGATCGGCCGCTCTCATCCTCATCTGCACTGCCCACCTGCTGACCTGCCTGCACTCCCTTTTGCAGCGCCACTGCTGCTGCTGCCCTTCCATGCCCACCGCCGCAGCTTCTCCACTCTCGGCGCCCTCCTCTTCCACTCTCGGCGCCCTCCTCTTGACGCGTTCTCTCTCCTTCCCCCAAACGGTCCTCCCCTCCGAACGTTCCTTACAAACGTTCCTCCCTTCCGAACGTTCCTTACAAACGTTCCTCCCCTCCGAACGTTCCTTACAAACGTTCCTCCCTTCCGAACGTTCCTTACGAACGTTCCTCCCTTACAAACGTTCCTCCCTTCCCAACGGTCCCGTCGCGGGTGTGCTCGGCCCCTCGAGGCTGCAGCACCCATTGCGAATGTTGTGCGAGTGCTCAGCCTAAGAAGGGTAGGTCAGGGGGTTACTCAGCCCCTGAGGCGGAGCGCTTTAGCAGCAGCGCCCGTTGCATCCTCAGAGGCAGCCTGGCCCTCGAGCGGCGCCGCGATGGGCGCTCGGAGGCGGTAGAAGAGTTTGGAGGCGGTGGCTGTCGCCGCCTCGATCACGGTCGCCTCGTCCACTAGGCACGTGTACGCCCCGACTGCCTTGCGCCACACCCCGTGCTCGTCACACACGAAGGCGCCGCCAGTGCCATCGACGGCGGCGTACAGCTCGTAGGCATGATGCTCAGAGTGCTTGCGGCGCGCGGACGGCGGCACAGCCGTGGTAGGCTGAGAGGTTGCGAGGTAGTGCTTGCCGCTCAAGTGCGAATGCAGCTCAGACAGAGAGCCGGCAGATGCGAGCTCGTCGAGCTTGTACCCACTCAGATTGAGCGTGCGGTCGATACGCGCGTGCACGCCACGCGGCAAAGAGAAGACGACAGCGTCGCCGAGGCGAAGAAAGCCGCGGAAGCGCACCACAGGCGCGCCACAGCATGGCGAGGTGATGGATGCGGGCTGATCGTATGCGTGAGCTTCGAGCAGGTCGGTGAGTGAACGCAGCCCCGGCGGGCGTGTGAGCGACAGGGCGCGGCCTCTGCGCTCCTTGAGCTCCGTCTCAATGAGCGAGAGCAACTCCGAGGTCCGAGGCTGGAGGGAAGGAATGAGCGCGCTCCCGAGCGCGACGAGTGACATGGGGAGCGGCGCGGCGCGCGGTGATGGCATTTGAAGCAGCGCCATGAGCGCGTCCAGCTCCTTTGGAGCCGTCGACTGCAGAGGCGCCTGTGTGGCCTCTTCTTGGAAGTCAAACTTGAGGATTTCGCCTGTAAAAAGGCTGCTGCCAAGCATCTTGGTCGGATTCGGAGCCGAGATCGAAGCCGTGTTGGGCGCCGAGATGGGCGCAGCGACCGTGAGGCCGGTTGAATTCGAAGACATAGATGGCGCCGGCAGCATGCTGCCGGCAAGATCATCCAGTACGAGGCTCGATTCGACGCTCCGCATTGGAGGCGAGCCGGAGGCAGGCGTGGTTGCAGGCGAGGCGAGTGCCAGCGGCGACGGCATGCATGCGGGCGACGCACGCGCGGTCAGCAGAGGCGCGTCTGGCACGCCCTTGAGGACAGCGGGCGTGCTGAGTGGAGCCTGTTTGGCCCCCACCAGAGTGTGCAGCACCTTGCGCGCCGCCTTGCGCACCATCTTGCGCTGCCAGGCCGCCTGCAGCTCGTTGGCAGCGCGTGCCTGCTTGTACGAGCGCTGTGTCGCCATGCGCCGTGCCGCCGCCTGCAGGGTGACGGCCTTCTTGATCTTGCGCTCGAGCTCGCGTTGCGCGCGTGCCTTCTGCGCCACGAGCGTTCGAAAGGCACATTGGAGCGTCATAGCCGCGAGCTGCCGAGGGGCAAATCTGGTCTTGCGAGCGGCTGCCCACGAAGTGGCGGCACGGCGAGGCCTCAGCGGCTGCTCGATCTCGTACGCGGCCGCTGGCTGGCCGTTGGACACGGGGTGAATACGGGGCCGCGGCTGGGCCGTGGCATATGGAGCCATCCGTGGCGCCCAGCCATCGCCATGGGCTCCTGGACAGCGCGACACGGGCGCAAGGTATGCGCTCTGCACGCAGTCATTCACGGCGAGCGCGTCGGGGTAGCAGTATGGCAGCGCGGCACCGCCGTAAGGAGAAGTGCCGACGGGCACGAATGGATCTTGAGGAGCGAGGGGTGGCTGAAAGCCCGGAAGAAACGACCGCGGCGGCGGCTGGAAGCCTGTCATCACCTGCTGCTGGTGGTGCGAGGGAACTTGGTGCTGAATGCCAGGCATAGGCCGCTGCTGAGGCACCGCAACGTTCTGGAATCCGGGCAGGTGGTGCGAGCTGTACAGGGGCAGAGAGCCCCTCGAGAATCGGTCACCCTCAGCGCCCATGGTGACTGCAGGTCGAGGGCCAGATGGTCCCGAGCTACCAAAGGACGGGATCTGAAGGCCGGTGGCCCCCCCGTTAGAGCGAAGCTGTGGCCGGGCAGAGTGATCAGCGTGGCGGCAGAGCTTCTCGCCCATGCGGCCCTTCACCGCCTCCACCTGGGCGCGGCTGCCTATCTCTGCCACATCGACTTGGAGCGCGAGACCCAGGAAGGACGCACCGTTCAGCGCCTGAATCGCAGCGAGGGCGGTCGGCACGTTGTGGAACTCAACGTGGGCGAACAGGTCAGAGTGTCTGAAGAGCTTGCAGGCTCTTGGCGCGAAGCCCTTGGATGAAAGCCAAGCAGCGAGGCGCTCGACTGTTGTCATGAAGTGCAGATTGCCCACATAGACAGTCTTGCTTGGAAGACGACGGACAACATTGACTCGCGTTGCGCCGTCGCTCGTAGACAAGCGTAGTCCGCCCTCGAAATTCGATTGAAATGCCTCTTGCATGGCGTCTACAGCGGCTACAGTCGGACCACCGATGAGCACCACCAGCGGCAGCGAGTTCCAGTCGAGGCCATCGTGATTCGCGCCGATCGACCGCTCAGACCCATCAACACCGCCTCCAGCGAGATCCGTAGAAAAGCGCGACTTAGGCTCTGGGGCGCTTTTCTTGGCGCACGCCACCGAGGACCGTGTCAGCGTAGGGAACTCAGCTTCGGTCAGGTTGGGAGGGGTGCGTTTCACTGGGCTTCCAGAGGATACATCGGGTGGCCGAGGGAGATTGGCGCGGATCCGGATGTCGCACTTTGGGTGCTGAATTTCGAGCATCCTCGCGTTGCTCAAGTCAACAAGTAGCCTTCGCGCCTCCCGAATGGATACCGCAGTCTCGGTCGGGACTGGAGCGACACTCAACACGCGCACCACAGGTTTCGAGATGACGGCTGCAGGAAGGTCGTCCGAAGAGAACTCGATGATCAGTCTGGGCGGCTCGAGCGCCTCCTGCCACGTCGCCTCTTGCCACGACAGCATAGCCGATTCACCGTACCCTTGCACGGTCTGGCACTTGCCTGCCGTGCCGCCAATCATGTCGCCCTTGGAGTTGCTCGTACCACGTGTATCGTCTCGCGAGTCATGCGAATCTTCGCGGCCCGAGATTCCGCCACCCGAGCCGCCCGTCGTGTAAAGCGGCGGCGACGCTGGTGTAGGCGCGGGCGATGGGGAGAAGCTGAATACCGGTGCATAGGGTGAGAGGCTCGAGGTCCTGCTGTAAGACTTCGTGACCGCCGCTACCGTCATGTACGGTGGCAGAGGCGGCGGTAGCGGTCGAGGAGTGAGCGGCGGAGGCGCAGCAAGGCGTGGCGTCGCGCCAGTCCTGCCGCGCCCGCTGCGTCCCGAGCTTTGCCGACGAGCCCCGTGCCCACCCGCCCCTCGCCCACCAGGTCCCATCACCAGCGGGCTGCTGGGCGACCGCGGCCGTGCAGGCGGCGAGGAGACGACGGGGGTGTAGACACGTGATCCGTGGATGATGCGAGCAGGCGAGTGCTTGTGCAGACCCTTGGACCGTGGCGGCGACTGATCCAGAGGCGGCGGCGCCTCGAGGCCGTTGAGGTCATCCACGCAGATAGCGGCCGCACCCTCTGTAGTGAGGGGGCGAGGGGGCGAGGGTGGATATGGCGTCATCTGCGCTGGGGAGTCGGGCGGCGAGGGCGGCGGTGAAGGCGGCGGTGGCTCTGATGGCGCGATTGGCACCGGCGTCATCTGTGGCTGCAGCATCGGCGACGGCATCCTCGGCGACGGCAGCATCGGCGACGGCAGCATCGCGGACGGCAGCATCGGCGTCGGCAGCATCGGCGACGGCAGCATCGGCGTCGGCAGCATCGGCGACGGCAGCATCGGCGACGGCAGAATCGGTGACGGCAGCATGGTTGGCGCTTGCACCGCAGACAGGTGTGGCGCAGTGGGCGCTGGTGCCAGCAGCTTCGTCAGATCGCCGAGGTTGAGCACCTTGAACACTTCGGTCGACTGTGCGACGCTTTTGCCGCAGCACATGCAAAAGGTACGTGTGCACTGCTCGCCACCGAAGGCTAGTTGCAGCACTGAGGGCGAACCATCGGCCTCCATCCCGATCGCCTCCGAGCAGATGGCTTCGTCAAAGACACAGAGGAGCTCGTCGACGGATGCGCACTTTGCGAGCAAGCGCTCGCCACGGGCGCCCAGCTCGGCGGCCAGCGCCAGTGGCAGAGCCTCGGTCGACACGGCGTCAGCAGTCACCTGGTTGAATACGAGTGGCGCGCGCAGCGCCGTCAGCACGTGCAGCAGCGCAGAGGCCACCTTGGGCGCTTGCAGGCTACTAGCGGCCTTGCGGTGCACGTACTGCTCGAGCTGCACGAGGAGATTGGGCGTCGATTCGAGCACTTGTACGAAAGCAGGCATGGGACACTCGCCCCCCCGCCGGCTCAGCACGCCACGCCGAGCGGGCGGCACGTGCGCTGGACCCGACAGCGAGGAACGCCATGCAGTGTTCCATCGCTCTATGGCGGCGCGCGTGGCACGCTGGATCCGCCGGCAAGCCACCAGCCGCGTGATGCATACGTTGTGGCGAGAGTGGCCGATCTCGGCGAGAATCTCGGGGCTTGGGATCGTCTCGCGAGCGTGCAGGGAGGAGGCAAGCCAGGTGCGGCGCGCCAGGTACCCTCGCGCCCGCGCTTGCAGTTTGAGCACGGCGCGCGCCTTGATCAGGAACAACGGCGTCAGAATCTTCCACTCGTTATCCTCCGCGGCAAAAGTCTGCGCGTCCGTCAGCACGACTGCCGCGACATTCGTGGCGACACTCGAGAGCGCGACTTCTTGGTAATGCTGTCTGCGGGCACGCTTCTGATTGATGCGCCGCGATCTGCGCTTGGGTGCGCCGCCTGAGCCAGCCATGGGCGGCCGAGACGCCTCCACGTCGCCCTCGGGCTTGAAGCCGCCCCCGCCGCCAGCTTGACCGGGCGGGGTGGAGCGCTCCGAGGTTTGTCGGTCGGGCTCGGCCGCGGGCATGTCGACGGCACCGATCATGATCTCTGTGGCGTCGTTTGGCTCGGCACTCACGGCACTGAGGTCAAGCGAGCGGCGAGTAGAGAGGCGACGAAGAGGAAGGGTCGAAGCGTATTCGGCGGCCAGCAGTGCGGTCGCCTCGACACTGCCTTCAGCAGAGGCCACCGTCTCCAAAGTATCGATGCACGGCACAGTGGCGTTGGCTGACTCTGAGGCGGCGTTAAGCGTCGTGGGAGAGCAAATCCCCTTGGCTTGGCCCGCGGGCGAAGCGAGAGTCGGCTGCCACAGCGACTCACCTGCCGGCGTCGGGCTCCAAAGCCGCCTCTCGTCGGGCAAGGGTGTCGAGGACCGCAGGTCCCGGGGCGTCTTGGCGAGCAGCTCGAGGAGCGCCGACGTCGGCGAAGATGCTGCAGGCGGCGGCACAGTCGGCACGGCTGCAGGGGGCGTCTTGGCGTGCAGCTCGAGGAGCGCCGACGTCGGCGAGGATGCTGCAGGCGGCGGCACAACCGGCACGGCTGCAGGCAGCGGCACTCTCGGCACGGCTGCAGGAGGCAGCACAGTCGGCACGGCTGGCGGCGCGGCAACGGACGCAGCGACAGGCCGGACGACGCGAACCTTGGGTTGTGCCGCCTTAGGTGCGGAAGAGAGGGTGTTCGAGGCGGGCGGTTGCGCGTTCGCCCCAAGCCAGGCCGAGAGGGGCTTCGGCGCCTTGGCTGCTTTTGCCGCTTTGACCGTCTGCCGCTCTTCGAGCTTTTTGAGCCGCGCCGCAGCAAGCACCTTCGCGTCGGCCGCGTTTGCATCGCCGATGAGCAGCTTCTCGATCTGCTGACGCTTGTTCTCCTTGTCGTCGTCGGCACGCGCCTCGCGCTCGAGGGCCGCCTCGATGCGCGCGCGCGCTAGATCCACGAGCTCGAGCGCGGCTGCATGCTTCTCCTGCTCCACGAGCCGCCGCGCCTCCTTCTTGAGCTCCTTCTTCGCGTCCTTCTTGGCGCGCTCTGCCTTGGCGCGCTCGGCCGCCTGCTGCTTGGCTCGCTCTGCCTTGGCCACGCGTGCCTCGAGGGACTGGGCGCGCGCCGCCTCAGCCTCGGCCTTGACGCGCCGCTCCTTTTCGCGAGCCTCCACCTCGAGAGCCTGCTGAGCGCGCCGTCGCTCCTCACGTTCGCGTCGCTTCGCCTCGCGCGCCTGAGCTTGCCGCCGGATCTCGCGCACTTTCTTGATGCTCTCGACTGCCGACACGGCTTCCTCTTGCACTCGAACCTGCTCCTCGCTGAACTCGACCTGAGTGAGCGCCTTCGTCACGATGTCCTGGATGTCGAGTTCTTCGTCGAGCACCTTCTCGTATGCTTCGTTCAGATGGAGGGTCACAGACTCTTGCAGCTCACTGAGAGCGTCGAAACATTCGCGCTCAACGCGCGCGAGAATCTCGTCGGACGACGTCGCATCGGCCTCAGCCCCAAGGGCCGCGATCGTCGCCTGCTGTAGCTGCTCGCACAGCCGGCTCTCCTCACATTCGATCAAATTCTGCAAGAGCTGCAGTGTGCTGAGGGCGCCACTGACGAAGAGGTGACGCTTCGCGTCGAGAAAGCCTGGGGAGATATCCATTGCATTGAGCTCTGCGACGATCGAGCGGAGGATGGTCGCAAAAAGCCGAAGCGATGGGATGTCGTCCAGGACCTTTTCTTCGTCGAAAGGGCTACCGCCCACGTCAGCCGACTGTCCGAGGCATACTTGGATGCACATGGTCAACGTCGAAACGGCCTTGAAGAGCTTCGAAGCATCGTCGTAAACCTCGATCTTGGCATCGTTCTGTGCGAGGTCGTGCTTCTGGATGAGGTCGTAGCAGCTGAAGACCGCGCCCTCACCTCTGCCTTCGGCATCGAAGGTCGCCGAATGCATGGCACGCATCCAGCCGAGCGCCAGCGCGTCGAGACCGTCGGATCGAACGCACCGTGATGCGCTGCTCTCGAGCAGCACCTCGACGCAAGCGATGTTGCCGCGCTTGCATGCGAGCATGAGCGGCGTCTCACCGTCCCTGCCAGCTTGATCGAGGTACGGATCGCGCTCGAGCAGGCTGCGCACGCACTCGATTACACGTCGCAGCGCGTTGGGCCGGCCGTAGCGTGCAAGCACGCAAAAGAGCGTGTCTTCGGGCTCACCGTACTCGTCGGAGAGCGGGCCTTCGACGAACACGTGGAAGCCATCTGGACGCAGCCTGTAGAGCTGTGCGATCCCATCGGCGAGACGGCTCACGTGCGGCTCGACGTCGAGGAAGGTTTGCTTGAGTGCCGAGATCATGTCCTTGAGAGCCATGGCATTGATCAGCTCGGCGGAACTCGCGTCCATGTCATCCTCATCGATCGACGAGGGCGATGAGGGCGGCGAGGGCGACGTCATTGTCCGTGCCCTCGAGGTTGGCGACGACGGCTCGGCCGATCGCGTGCGTGCCGAGGTGAAGGTGCGAAACTTCGTTGGCGGCGTCGAGAACTGTGCAAGCGCGCTTGAGGTGGGTGCGCTCTGGTCGAGCGCGCATTGCAGGAGCTTCCGCGTATCGGGGATTGCCTTGAGCGAAGGCGACGTCGAGCGCGTGGGTATTGGCTTCTTCACACGCTTTGGCACTGGCTTGAGCGGCGCCTTGGGGATCGCGGAGATCGCACCTGCGTCGATGCTGTGGTCGCCGACGCGCGCGCTCGGCTTGGGCGGCGAGGGCATCGAGAACGAGAAGGTGGCATCGGGTGGTGTGAAGGTGAAACTCTGCGGAAGCGGCGGCACCACCCCAACCTCGAGCGACTTGAGCCCAGCTTGAATGGCCGCGATGGGCACGGCGGGGAGCGGCACGTGCGTCGGCTCGGCACCCTCGGGCACTCCCTCCACCTTCGTCACCGCCTGCTCGCCCTCGACGTCACTGTCGACTTCAGTGGATTCGCCCGCGTTCACGGAGCCGGCCTCGTCGTGGTCCTCGAGCTCGATGGTCTTGTTGTCATC
>Ga0180443_100781_pt1 | contig 20520 bp, 12 predicted proteins | sample ChrtobMetP5_32mM_FD_119753 | JGI IMG/M metagenome (GOLD analysis project Ga0180443, IMG submission 119753) | Chrysochromulina tobin associated microbial communities from unialgal haptophyte culture, Seattle, Washington, USA - P5_32mM MetaG | ecosystem: Host-associated > Algae > Haptophytes >... | reverse complement strand
GCGGCGGCGGCGGCGGCGGCGGCGGCGGCGGCGCTGGGCCTATGATCACCGCCGAAGCGCTACGGCGCATGCAGCCGCACGTACCGGTAGGCAACGAGGCGCTCGCGGAGCTGCTGCCTCTGCTGCCGGAGCCGTTGTTGGCCGAGAGCTGGGGCAGCGGCGACGCCAGCGCCGGTGCGGCGCGGCTGCTGATGGACGACGAGTTTGGGCGGGTGCGTGAGCTCAACGCCGCGATTCGTCAACGACCTCAAGATGAAGACGCGTGGCTCGCGCTCGCGAGGACGCTCGACGGCACGATCAGCGGCGGCGGCGGCGGCGGCGGCGGCGGCGGCGGCGGCGGCGGGGGCGGGGGCGGCGGCGGGGGCGGCGATGCCCTCGCTGAGGCCGACCAGGGAGGCGCGGCGTTCCCATCCACAGGGAGCGCGCCCAACTCGGCGCCCAACCCTCACCGCCGGCATGCGGCCGCCGCAGCTGAGCGGAAGGTAGAGGTGCGCCGCCCGCGCGATCGAGTCGACCCCGGGTCGGCATGCAAATGCTCACCACGGCGCCGCCACCCCTTTCCCACAGGTGCTCCGCCGGGCGATCGAGTCCAACCCGTCCTCCGAGCGGCTGCGGCTCGCCTTGCTGGCGGCGGTCGAGACGTGCAGTGCGCCTGATTGCACCTGATTGCACCTGATTGCAACTGATTGCTGGCGGCGGTCGAGACGTGCAGTGCGCCTGAGGAGCTCGATGCGGCCCTGACTGCACCTGATTGCACCTGATTGCACCTGATTGCACCTGACTGCACCTGACTGCACCTGATTGCCTCCGTCATCAGGTGCGCATGAGGAGCTCGATGCGGAATGGGAGGCGGCGCTCGCAGCGCTGCCCGGCTCCGTAGGGCTCTGGTCCGCCTTCCTAGCACGCACGGGCCGCTCCTTTGGTGCCTACTCCGTGAGTGCTCAGCGCCATCGCGCGGCTCGGAGCGTCGGGGCGGCATGCAAGTGCTCACCACGGCGCCCCTTCCCCTTCCCCACAGGTGAGTGCTCAGCGCCATCGCGCGGCTCGGAGCGTCGGGGCGGCATGCAAGTGCTCACCACGGCGCCTCCACCCCTTCCCCACAGGTGAGTGCTCAGCGCCATCGCGCGGCTCGGAGCGTCGGGGCACTCGCGGCGCAGCTCGCCGCCGCCCGGGCGGCCGGTGCGTCGGCCGCGCGGCTGGAGGCGCTCGAGGGCTCTGTGCTGCTCCTCGTGTACCGTGCGGCTCTGGCCGAGCACGCGGCCGGCTACACCGAGGGGGCGATCGGCATCCTGCAGGCGCTGTTCGAGTTCAATGTCATGGCGCCCGCTGCCCTCGAGCACGCGCCCCTCGCGGCACGGCTCGCCTCCTTTGAAGAGTTTTGGGAGGCGGAGGCGCCGCGGGTTGGAGGCGAGGCCGAGGACGTTGGAGCGACGCGGGGATGGTGCCATTGGTACGCGGCGCCCAAGGGCGCGGCCTCCCTCGCGCCGCCCGACACGGCGCCCCCACTTGCCACACGGCACAAACTCCCGATGCGTGACGAAACTCGTGACGGGCGAGTGCGATGCATGCTTGACGCCGAGCTGGCGGCGCTGCCGGTGGCGCTGCGCTTCGATGCGAGTCGGCTTGCATGCGCGCAGTGGGCCGCCCGCGAGGAGCTGCTTGGCATGGAGGCGGCGGTGCCCCTCCTAGCGTGGACGCATCATGACGAGGCGGAGGAGGATCCCCACAGGTACGCTGATTGCCACTGATGACCTGCCTTGCATGCAAGTGCTCACCACAGCGCCCTCGGAGGAGGATCCCTACAGGGTCGCTGATTGCCACTGATGACCTGCCTCGCATGCAAGTGCTCACCACAGCGCCCTCGGAGGAGGATCCCCACAGGGTCGTGCTGTGCGAGGACGTGCGCCCATTCCTGGTGCCCTTGCATGCAAGTGCTCACCACGGCGCCTCCACCCCTTCCCCACAGGGTCGTGCTGTGCGAGGACGTGCGCCCATTCCTGGTGCCCTTGCACGGGCGCGAGGCGCACGTGACGCTCGCTCTGCTGGCTGCGGCGTTGCTCGGCGTACGGCGGGCTCTCGAGTACCTTCCCAGCTCCCACCCGCTCGCCGTCATCCACGCAACCGCCGCCGCCACCCCCGAGGCTCTTGCGGACTTTGCGGACTTTGCGGACGTTGCGCTCGCTCCTGCCGACGCGCCGACGATCAGCCGCCCGGAGACCGAGCCACCACACCCGGAGATTAAGTCGGAGATTAAGACCGAGCCACCACACCCGCTGCCAGGAAGGCGCTCCTCCGTCCACTGCGATGCACCCTCCAAGTTCGGTCGTTTCGGCGCTCAGCACGGCGCCTATAGTAGCGGCCGTTTCGGCTTGCACACGCCTCCTATGGTCGCGGCGGCAGGCAGTGTGGCGGAGGGCGGGGCGGCGCAGCGGCAGCTCGCACGCGCCATGCTGAGCGCCGCTTGCGAACGGTACCCTGACGAACCTCGGCTGGCGGCAGCGCTGTTCGAGGCAGCCGAGACGCCCGCCGCGCTGCGTAAGCTCGCAAAGACCCTTCTCCGACGCTCTTCGGCGGCGTTGCCGACATGGCTCGCCTACGCCCGGGCAGAGGAACGACAGGGCAGGTCCGCCGAGGCCTTCACCGTGTACGCCTCCGCCCTGTCGCACTGCGCGCCGCCCGCAGGCACAGCGTCGCCGCTCGACACGGCGCTCGAGCTCCTGCCGATGGCGCTCGCGGCAGCGCGACTGTGCCTCGACAGCGCCACGCACGCCGCGCAAGTCGAGCGCATCCAACGGCCGTACGAGCGAGCACGCGCTGCGGGCATCGAGGCGGCGGGCGCCGTCGCGGGCGCATGTGCTTCGGCGGTCTTCACGCCCCCAGGCTGTTCACAGGACATGTACGCGGCCTCCTCGGCGGCAAGTCGGCGCTGTGGGGAGAGGGAGGGGGGCGCCGTGGTGAGCACTTGCATGTCGGCGGCAAGTCGGCGCGCACTACGCTGGCTGGTCTCCGCGTGGGATCCAGCCGCGGCGCCATCCGGGCCGTCGGCGCAGTCGGAGGCGGCGAGCGCCGTAACGAGCGCGCCGTCCGCTACCCAGCTCTTGCGCGCTCGGAAGGGACTGGAGGCGCTCATCGCGGCACAGCTGCCTTGTGCCCTTCCGCATGTCGCACGGGATGGCGAGTTGGCCCCGATGACGGTGCAGCAGCACTTACAGCATCTGCAGCATCAGCCCCTGGACGTGCAGCAGCAGCAGCCTCGTGACGAGCCTGTTGACGAACCTCTGGACGAAGCACGCGCGACGCTCGCGTGCGCCCTCGCGTTGTTCGAGTACCTGACGCGTGGTATCGAGGCGGCGCTCGCCGTGCATGCACGCGTGCTCGCGGCGCTCGGCACGGCGCTCGGCACGGCGGCGCCGCGGGCGGCTGCCGAGCGCCGTGTCGAGCGAGGCACGGCAGCTCCTCGCCTCGCCGGTCGTGGCACGCGCGCGCACGAGCGGCTGATCGAGCATCAACTGTGGTTACTGAGCCTGCAGAGGGCACGTCACGCCCACGGCCCGTCCGCTCGCGAGCGTATGGTCGTGCACTGCGCCCTCGCCGACTTCCCCGCCAACCAGCACGTGCTCCGCACGCTGCTTGGCACCGGCGCGCAGGCCGCGGCAGGCGAGCGGTTTGAGCGGCGGCGCCTCTTGACGCTCGCATGCAATCGCCATCCGAGCTGCCCCCAGCTCTGGCTCGCCTTCGTGCACTTCGAGCTCGAGTGCGCCCGGGACGGCGCGGGGCGTGGTGCCCGGGACGGCGCTGGGTCGAATGCCCGGGACGGCGCGCACGCCCGGGACGGCGCTGGCCACGGCTCTCGCACGAGCGCCGTACCGAGCGCCGAGGTCGAGCGCGAGGCGGCGTCGGGCCGTGTGGAGGCGATGGGGGCCGAGCGACGTGCGCGTCGTGTCCTCGAGCTGGCGGTACGACCATTCAAGCTGCCCTCTCGCCCTGCATGCAAGCGCTCACCACGGCGCCGCCACCCCTTCCCCACAGGTACGACCAGCAAGCTGCCCGGGATGCCCGGCGCTCTGGCTCGCTTACCTTCGACTCGAGGCAAGCGCGGCCGGCCGCATGCATGCCGCCTCACGCGTGCTCTTGCGAGCGCTGCAGCAGTGCCCAGGCGTCAAGCGGCTTTGGACAGCAGCGCTGTGCCGCCCCCTTGTGGCCATCCTCCCCGCCGAGCAGCTCCGTGACACTGTGCAGCTGATGGCCGATAAGGAGATTCGGCTGCGGCATGATCCACCCGAGACGCTCGAGCCCGGCTCACCACGACCGCTCGCAGAGTCCGCAGAGTCCGCAGAGTCCGCAGGTGGCTCACCGCGACCGCTCGCAGAGCCCGAGATGTCCGCAGAGCCCTTTGTCAAAGCACAAGGGCGGCAGCCTCCAACGAGCTCGATCACGGCCCCACCGCACGGCAAGGCCACAACGAGCGCGAGCGGATTGGGGGGCAGCAGCAGCAGCAGCAGCAGCAGCGGTATCGGCGGTTGCGGAGAAAGTAGCGAAGCGTCAGGCAGCAGCAGCAGTGCCAGTGCCAGTGCCAGCGAGGACGACGTCGACGACCCGCAATGAGAGCACGTGAGGTACTTACTTTCGCAATTTTAGTTAGTGGTCTCTAAAGGACAGGCAACTCGCGAGCAGAGCGCCGTCACGCAGCACGCGAGCGTATTGCTACGCGTCGAGTTCTCCCAGCGGTTTACTCAACGCCTTCATCGCGCCTGCGCCTGCAGTTGCGCCGTGATGGGTGCCAATTGAGCATGCAATTGAGACCGCTCCGTCGCCTGCTCCAGTTGCGCCGTGATGGGCGCCGTGTTGGGCGCCGTGATGGGCGCCAATTGAGCATGCAATTGAGACCGCTCCGTCGCGCCAACGATCGAAACGCTCCTGGGAGACGAGGCTCACCATGAAGCTGGCCACGTCCTCCCGTGCAACGAAGCCGTTTTGTAGGGCCTCATCCGCGCGGCAGCACTGATGCGCATGGCTTCTCGGCTCATTCGTCAGTCCCGCCGGTCGAACGACGACGACAGAGATACCCTTGGGTCGTGAGTGAGGCACCTGATCACCCCACGGCCATGTCGATGGAGCACCGATAGCTAGGGCCTCCGCCGTAGCAAGATCCTCGCGATCTTCGCGCATGGCCGTCGCAAAAAAGTAGGAGGCCATCCAGCCCACCCAGCCCAGCCCGAGCAGCTGCCTCCAAGAGTCTCCGATGCCCAGGGACGACACCATGACCAGACGCGGAACTTCGGCCATCGCCATAGCGGCCAGAATAATGGCCGTGCCCAGCGCCACCACCTGAGGCTCTCCATCATGTCTCCGATTACCAATGCAAGAGATCACCAAATCACTGCCAAATATCAGCGGCGCAAGCGCTGTCACACATGCCTCGCCAAGGTCGACGCGCGCCTTGGTGAGATTAGCAGCGGCAGGGATACGCTCAGGGTGGCGAGCGAGCGCCACGACCTCATGCCCATGTGCGAGCGCAAATAACACACACTTTCGGCCGATGCGACCCGTCGCGCCGATCACAGCGACCCGATGGACGCCCGAGCAGTCCATTTTCGTTTCCCTTCGTTGACGAGATTAGATGCGGAATTTGCGTCATTTCTTCTAGACTCACGGGAGGCCGAAGTGAACAGATGGACGTTTGGCGATGCCGGAGCGTGCGCAAAAATTATAAGGCGCTTCTTGTCTCTTCTACTGGTGGCTAGCCACACTTTACACGCTCAATCTCAATCTCAACTCATGCCTTGCCGCCCACCTCTAAGGTGAGCGAGAACGCGATCGCTATTCGATCGTCGACGTACACATAGGAGCTTCCTGACGACGAGATGCCAGCTACATCTCTCCGCATTGCGAGATGACAATCGGCAGCTTGGGCTTTGAGTTGGGGCCGACGGTGACATTCTCAACTTTGCGCACGGTGAGCATGCCGTCGACCACCTTGCCAAAGACCACGTGCTTGTTATCAAGCCAGTCGCACGCGTCGCACGTGATGAAGAATTGGCAGCCGTTGGAGCCCGGCCCACTGTTGGCCATCGAGAGCAGCCCTGGCGTCGTGTGCTTGAGCTCAAAATTCTCGTCGTCGAATTTGTCGCCGTAGATGCTTGTGCAGCCAGTGCCGTCACCGCGCACAAAGTCGCCGCCCTGCACCATGAAGCCCTTGATCACACGGTGGAAGCTCGCGCCCTTGAAGCCGACGGGCTTGCCATTCTTGCGGAACTCACCCGTGCAGAGCTGCCGAAAGTTTTCGGCCGTGCGCGGCACGACGTCAGCGAAGAGCTCGATCTTGATGCGGCCCGCGCTGTGGCCGCCTATCGTCACGTCGAAGAAGACGATCGGGTTGCCGTTCGCGAGGCCTGGGATGCTACCCACACCTGACATGTAGAAGCGACGAGGCCGCTCGCGTGAATGGTGATTTCGGTGTTGAATATGACCAAAGGCCGTGAGAGTCCACACAGTAAACGCCCGTTCACGCACTCATTCGTTACTTCCATTTTAGGAAATCTTGTAGAAATTATCATGACGAACGCCAGGAAGGTCCGAACATGAGCACGGCGCAGTCGGTAGAACGGGCTATCCAGCTCGCGCAGGAAGCGGTCAAGAGTGATGAGGCGGGCGATCTGGACGAGGCGATCCGGCTCTACATGCAGTCGGTCGAGCTGATCAAGCACGGGTTGCAGGACAAAACCGTTGACAACGCTGTGCTCCTCAAGTACAAAGATCTCTATTGCGACCGTATCGCAGAGCTCCGCCACAGCCTCGAGATCACAGTAGTGGAGTCGGCCCCGACACAGGCCCCCACCACTGGCGGCACGGCCAGCGGAGCAGGCGCTGCTGTCGCAGAGAGCACGACCGCCTTCGTCTTCGATGACGATGCGGAGGCCATCAAAGCGGCAAGGCCGCCGGCGCCATGCCCGACCGGCGCGGAGGAGTGGCGGCGCCCGTTTTGGCTCATGGGCATCCTGCGCACGTCGATGCTGCAGGGAGGCTACATGTCATCGGATGCGCGCGTGTTCGTGCCACGGCGCGTCTGGGTGCAAAAGGGCGGCAAGCTTGCCGCGAGAGATGCGAAGCTCGAGTGTGCGCAGTGCCTCGTCGTCGAGCTCCAGAAGGTACGCACCGTCTTCGACTTCCGCCAGGTGCCCCTCGTGAGCAAGGAGCTCGAGCGGCTGGGTGAGACGATGGATACGCTGCAGACGTCGCTGGCGCGGGTGCTCTCGTTTGTGCCTGATCTGCGCAGCAGCACTGCGAGCACCGGTGGTGTCTCGATTAGCATGTTGACCCAGGGCTTCAAGGGTCTGGCCAAGACGCTCGATAAGACCGCCGCTCGGCTTGGCGCGATGCCCTCGAAGGCATCCAACCCGAGCGAGTACGTGAGGGCCCTCGTGTCTGTCTTCGAGCATGCTGCCTTTCTCGAGCCCTGGCTCGAGCACTACGTGAAGCTGGTACCAGAGCAACCTCATGTGCTCGAGAAGCTGCATCGCTGCGCTGCCTTTCTGTACGAGGTCGTGTGCGCCTTCGTAATCCAGGACCTCGACGCCTTGATACAGCGGCACATGCGCAAGGCGCTCGCGGGGTTCGTCAAGGGTGCTGAGAAGGGTGACTGAGAGGGTCTGGCGCAGCCTCCGACGAACTGCGGCGAACCATGGCGCTCGCCATGGCGCGCCGCCAGCCCGCCACGCGCTCTGCAAGCCATGCGGGCTCGATGGGAGCGTGCCTCGTCGAGGCTCGATCGGAGCCCGCCTCATGTGTCACGCCCACATTAAACCACGAGTCCTCGTCTCGTCGTCTGTCGTAGGAGCAGAGAGAACCGACATCGCCAATGGAATGGAGCGGCGGCACTGAGCACGCAGAGGCGTGGCACTGTGCTTGCTTGCTTGCTCTGCAGCGTGGCACCTTCGTGGTAAATCGCGTGTGCGTAGCGAAATCCAAGAGTGGTTTCAATGTTTCTTCGCTTTCGTGTACGTGTTCTTTCCCAAACGGCTAATGAAACTTGAAAATCTCCGAAATCGAATGGCCGCAGAACGTATCCACTTCTCGACTTTGGCATTGGGAACCCACTGCGGGCAGTCATGCAGGCCAGCTGGGGCGCAGAAACGCACGCCGCTATCAATCCGACGCGCACGGGTCTTCTCTACGGCGAGGCGGGCAGTTGGTACGTTGGTAACACTCTCAGCTGCCCTGACGTGTTCACGCGCGCCGATCCGGGAGTGCGCGGCGCCGACAACGCCGAGGAAAAGTTCACAAAAAAGGAGTATGTGGCAACCGACATGACATCGCAGGCGTACACCAACAAGTACACGGCCGAGCAGGACATCCAGGCGATCGGCCTGCATGCGGGCACGTTCGCGAGCCCCGACAAAATGACGATGGCCGACCACGACATGGGCGTGGCATGGCCGCCACCCAAGGGCCAGGAGGGTCTGCACGCCAAGTTTATGGGCATGGTCAAGGAGTCGAGCCCCTACAAGGACGAGGTGCAGGGCATCATGGTCGGCTACAAGGGTCATGTGCCCCGCTCGCGCGACAAGATCGGCGGATGCGCGCTCGGTGGCATCGTGAACGGGCGCACCGCGGAAGGCTTCCCATCGCCGGAAGCGACGGCGGCGGCCTATCTGCCAGGCTTTGGCGCACAGACGAGAACGGGCTCCCCGGGTAAGAAGATGTATGTCTCGAATGCGCGGGCCCACGAGGCCGTCACCATCATCGCCGCCGCTGGCTCGCCGCCCCCGAACCGGCCGACGAACACAGTCTCCGGCGACGGCTTCATCCCACGCTACGCCGGCCACATGCCCAAGGTGTTTGACCACGTGGGCGAGTCCAACTACGGTGCGGTGCCGGAGGGGCAGAAGTACATCGCGCCGTCGAACTTCAAGTACAAGACCGTCCAGGGCGACATTGCCTACGACGCGGGCAGGCGCTCCATCCACGGGCTCTCCATCTATGACAAGCTCATCTAATTCTAAAGCTTGTACTCGAGTATGAGCTTCCGCTGACAAGAACCGAACCGTGCGTCAGCAGCAAGAGCTGCTGCTGGTGCTGCTCCGGCTGCCGGCTGGAGGATGCTGATCATGATGGCTGGAGCCGCCGCGGCGTGCTGCGCCGCGGCGAGTGAGGGCGCAACCAGAACTAAGAGCGCCTGCTCGCAATCAGATGTGTAGCGGTGTCGTGTCACGTGTGTGTTGAGTGCGGCATGCTCTTTGCTCTGTGTGCTCATTGTACGCTGAGGCGATGTGGGTGATGCGCCGCGGCATGTGATTGTGGCCCGTCAGTCGGCGCTTCTGGCGGGATCTGCGCCTTTGGGAGGGCGACGAGTCCCGCCGGAGGGGAGAGGCGCTTTGGCCTTTGCTGCGCCGATTTGGCTCGAGGGTTCCTTATAGGTGATGAAGAAAGCGCGATAGCATGTTTGGCGTTTGGTTCAACTCTTGCTACTGAGGTATGTCCAACGTGTGTACTGTCGGGTGTAACCGAACGGTCGGACAATACGGTCGGATGCTTAAACTCGACTTCAATCGCCGCGCGGTACACGACAGGTCACAGGACGGGACATGCGAACGGAACCGAACATGCATCCCGGCCGCGGACGCACGGTCTTGCTAACGGAACGGAATGATTGAAGAATGAGACGAAGTTCTGAGTAGCAAACAAACAGAACAGGTAACAGAGGTTCGCGAACAGGCTAGCTCGCCTTGCTCATCCAGTCCCACTGTGTGGGGCGATCACGCACCATCAAACCGCAACGACCACCAAGGAGAGTACTCCCACCGAGAGTGACGGAAGATGGCAGCGGCACACGGCTCGGCACGGCGCTCGCGCGCCTCGCCCTCGCTGAGCGCCTTGCAGCCGACGCCGACGAGCTGGTACTGCTTGCCATCGAGCTCGGCAGGCGGCAAGCAGCGGATGAGCCCGGGCTCATCGGACGGGTCGCGTACCAGCAGCCGCGGAGGGTGGCGCAGCACGCCTACGATGGAGCGCGAGTGGCCGTCGTGCTGAACGTAAAGGGGTAGCAGCTTTACCGGTAGCAGCCGCGGCGTCGACGGCGCCGACGGTGCGCGGCGCGGGGCGTCCGCAGTGTGGTCGGAGGGTCGCTTCCTTCCACTGAGCGACGGTTGAGGGACGTTGCGATCTCCGGCCATCTCCGAAGGCACGTTGTGAGCTGACGAAACGGTCGACGACGATGGCGGTGGCGCAGCATGTGCGGCGACACGCGCTTCGGCGGCGGCGGCCGCCCGAGCGGCGGCGAATTGCATTGCGACGGGTACACGAAGGCTCGCCGCAGTGGATGCTGACACGGAGCTCGTCGTCGGAGCGGCGGCACCACCCAGTTGACTTCCTTGTTGCATAGAGCTCCCGAAGCCGCCCGTGCTCGTGCTGGTGGCGCCGGCGGTGCTGGCTCCTGCGCCGCTATGTTCCGCGGCAGCCGCGGAGCCCGTAGCAAAGTAGGCGGCCGCTGCCGCGTACACGGCCGTGCCCGAGCCGCGTCGGTCAACCACTTCGATCACAAAAGCGTCCAGCCGAAGGTGGGTAAGCAACGCGAGCGCTTCGGGTGCGCCCACCATGGCCGCACGGCCCGTCTTGCCCGCGAGCGAGCGCCCAAATGTGAGCGCCGACTCGGGATCGAAGCCCTCGCGCCACGCCGCCTCGATGAGCTGCTGCATGCTGCCTGTGCTCTCGGCGGCAGCCGCAGCCCGGACGCTGTTGGCACTCGGGATCGCGTGCAGCCGGCCGAGCGTGCGAAGGAGCGCCGCAATGTTCGCGTAGCCGCAGTCCCATGCTCTTTGCTGCTTTGAAAAGACAGCCTCGAGGCAGCAGAGCAGTGGCTGCAGCTCGCGGGGCAGCGCGGCGGCGAGTGAGGCCACGCTATCGCAGTGCAGCTCCGAGGGCACATCGCGGAGCTGAAGTGGCACCGCAGCGAGCTGAGTTGGCGCTGCGAGCGAGGCTGATGGTGTGGCGGTCACGAGCGGAGGCGGCTGGGCGGCGACTGGTGGCGAGTCGCCCGTCAAGTCCACAACGGCTGAGGCTCCTCCGAGGCGGCGCCGCGGTGTTCGAGTTGTCGACATCGTCGTGAAAGGTCGTCTTGTGGGAAGTCCTCGGGGAGTCGTCACGGGGCTTCCTCAATCTCTCAAGTCGAGACAACGTCGCATCCGCGCCGCCGTCCCGACTTCGAGCGCTCGCAGACCAATGAGGTCCCCGCGCGTCCACAGGATTGCACAGGACTCAGGACATTCACGCAAGACGCAGCGGTACCTTCTTCGTGTGGTGCGCCGTGAGTGCCCGTTTGGGATGGTGGGATGCTGGCATCTCATTCATAGGGAGGCACGGTGCGGCCGGCTACAATGTATGTGTGGGATGAGGTTCCGAGGGGAGCCGTCCATTTGGAGCCGTCACAGGCGCCTCGTTCCCACCCTTCGTGATGTGACATGTGAATGAGAATAGTCGGCCCTGTCGTCACTCCTAATGTCGAACCACCTCGGCGCGCTCCGCCGGCGACTGGATTCGTCTCATAACTTAGAAGTCTACAAGTAATTACAAACTGTCACGCGTGCAGCGGGAAGGACATCATGCACGTGGCCACGAAACACGGAGGCCTTCTGTTCCTTCTCCATCTGAGCGGCACGGTGGGACAATGCTCAAACACGTGCGGCTATGCCTTTGACCGTGACTGCGACGACGGCGGGACCGGATCCGAGTATTTTGCCTGCGGCCTCGGGACCGACTGCAGCGACTGTGGCCCTCGGTCGTCATCGCACAGCCACAATCCCCTGAGCTCGTCGCACCCCTCGGTAACCTGTAACGATGCCAACTCACTCCCACATGCAAACCGGCAGCCCTGCTGCACAACATGCCCCTCGTCGTATCCTTATTGTGCAATCAGCTGCTACTATAATAGCGGGCAGACGTGCACGGGGGGATGTGCCATCGGCCTCTGTACTTGCGCGGGCGAGGCTGTGTGCTACGCGTATGCTACTATCCCATGCCCATCGCCTCCATCGCACAGCCACAATCCGCACAGCCACAGTCCGCACAGCCACACGCCTGGCACAGCGGGACAAACCTGCTCAGAAACGTGTCAGTTCGCCTCTGACGGTGACTGCGACGACGGCGGGCCCGGATCCGAGTTTTCTGGCTGCAGCCTCGGGACCGACTGCACTGACTGCGGCAGGGTCTCCTGCACCGATGCCACGTACAGCGGCCTGTTCTGGACTGATGGTACTGGCTCTGTTCCGTGCAGCTTTTGCTCAGGAGAACCCGACGAGTGCTGTGACTTTGCCGAAGCGCAGGGGAACTGCAAGAAAGCATGCGGCACACGGTGCCGCACAATAAACACCTGCACCAATACGTGCTTCTCAAAAGAAGACAACCAGTGCGACGACGGCGGCGCAGGATCAGAATGGTCGGTGTGCTCTGAAGGCACCGACTGCCTCGATTGCTCCGCCGGGGTCGCCGCCGCTGCCGCCGCCACCGCCGCCGCCCTCGCCTGCTGCGGAAGGCCGCGCCAACGTCGCGTCACAAACCGAGCCGTGCCTGCGCCGCACAGCCACACACCACACACCCACACGCCGCACAGCCACACACCACATAGCCACACGCCGCACACCCATTCTCCGCCTCCATCACCACCGCCGCCGTCGCCGCCGCCGCCGCCCTCGCCGCCGCCGCGGCCCCCTTCGCCCTCTCCGCCGCCGCCTCCGCCTCCGCCGCCATCGCCGCCACCATCGCCGCCGCAATCACCCCCGCCGCCATCGCCACCCTCGATGCCGCCCACGGAAATGGTGCGCGCACTCGAGCTGCTCTACGAGGCCACGGGCGGCGACGCGTGGCGCAACAACGACAAATGGCTGTCCGGCGAGCCGTGCGTCGACGGCTGGTTTGGCGTGCACTGCTGCCCACAGGCGCTGCCGGTTCTGCGCGGGGACGACGAGTGCACCGCCGACGGCGGCGGAGCCGCCACCGGTGTGCTCATGACGCAGGGCAGCGCCGCCTGCCACTCGGGCTCCGTCACGGGCACCGCGCTCGACCTCGCCACCTGCGTCGTCGTCAAGGTGCTGCTGCCGTCCAACAACCTCATCGGTCAGATCCCCCCCTTGACCCAGCTGCCCTACCTGCAGCACCTCGACCTCTCGGACAACGCGCTCACGGGCAGCCTTCCCTCCGCAGCCGACTGCTTTCCGCGCCTCACCTACCTCGACCTGACGCAGACGCGCTCGTGGGACAACGAGGGCGGCGTCACCGGCCCCGTGCCCGAGTGGCTCCTCGATCGCCTCGTCGACGCGCCGCTGTTAACGACGCTGCGCCTCGCAAACAACGCCTTTGACGACCCGACGGACGCCGACTCCGCCGTCGCGATCCGGCAACTCTGGAAGCGCTGCTCGACGCTCGGCGCGGAGCAGTGCTCGGGCGTCCCGCCGATTGGCTGCAGCGCCTTCAACCGCCAGGGCCAGCGCTACGAGGTGGAGCTCGACAGCCTCGGATGCGTGCGCTGTCCGACGCCGCTCGAGATAGCCGGCATCGGCGGCGGCATCGCGGGCGTCGTGCTGCTCTTTGCGCTGCTAGTTTACGCGTACACGCGCTTGGTGCGCAAGTACCCAGAGCACGCCAAGACCCACGTCGCCACAATCATGATCTTCGTGGGCCACTTGCAGACGCTCACCATCATCGGCAGCTTGCAGCTTGGCTGGCCGCTCATCATTCAGGAGATCCTCGCAAGCATCAACCTGCCGCTCATGGGCTACATCCCGTTGCCGTGCATCCTGACCGACCCGGTGCTCAAGGCGCTGCTGAGCTACGCGGAGACCGCCATCGTGCTGCTGCTGCTGCTGGGCGCCTGGCTTGTCGCGTGGCGCCGGCGCAAGGCTGCGACCCGCGCGGCACTCAAGCGAAAAGAGGCCCAAAGCGCCCTTGAGGCGGGAACTGTCGCCGTCGCCAATGCCGCGAAGGACGCCGCCAGAGCGAAGGCCGCTGCCGACAAGGCCGACGCCGCCGCCGCCGAGGCTGAGTACTTTCTGTGCGTGCTCTTCAGCCTGCTCTTCACTGTCGGCCTCCGTGTGAGCGCGTCCCTCTTCATGCGCTACGACGAGGGCCAGACTCGGCTGATGATTGCCCGCCTCGTGGCATCGCTCCTTCCGCTCTTCTGGCTCTTCCTGCTCTGGCGCTTCCTCCGGCTGCTGCGCGAGGCCCGGGGGACGGCGGAGAAAGCGAAGGCGGCGGCGTTGGCGGTGGCGGCTGCGGCGGCGAGTCGTGTCGGGATGGGTGAATACGTTCTCGTGAATGGCAGGCGTGGCAGGATCACGACCGACGATGGGACCAGTAACCCGTACAAGGTCACCTTTGACAACGGGGAGGTGAGCGGATGGCTCTACCCCCATGATGTGGCTCGGGATGTGACTCGGGCTATGAAGGCTCTGCCTCAGTCTGAGGCGGCGAGGAAGGCGAGGGCAGATGCTGTGCAGCTTCAGAAAGAGGAGCGCCGCGCGGCGGAGGCGGTGCGCTACCTGACCGAGCGGTACGCGAGCGACGACCCGGGAGGCGCGCGGTGGCCGCTCCGCTCGCAGTGGCAGCTCGTCGTGTGGACGCGGCAAGGGCTCCTCTTCCTCGTGTCCTTCGCCATGGACTGTGTGGTGTGGTTCGCGCCATATGAGGAGCACCAGACCGCACGCTACGTCTTTGCCGGGCTTGCGATTGCCGTCCTCGGCGGCTTATGGCTGCTGCAGGCCCGGCGTCTGCCGTATGCGATGCGTCAGCAACATTGGCTAGAGACCTTCCTCTACGCGGTCGACATCCTGGTCATCGTTGGCGCCTGCGTGTACGGCGCACTCACGCACTACAGCGCAGTGCAGGACGGGTTCATGCGGCGGGCGCTCGAGCTGGGCCTTGGCGCGCTGCTCGGCGCTTCCGTGCTCGTCGCGGCGCTGGTAATCGGCATCGACATCTTGCTCGAGCGCAATTTAATCCAGAATTGGTACCAAACGGAAGGGCTGGTGCAGGCGCTTGAAGGAAGGAAAAAAGCGGCGGACGTTATCGACACGCCGATCGTTGCAGCAATCCGCGACGGCGCAGTACGCCTCATCGACTGTGCGTGGCTGCTAGATTCCGCGCGCTCGGATGGGCAGCTGCCGCGCGTCACCAAGGTGGTGGCACGCCTCGTTTCCGACGAGCCGAGGAGCGTGCTGATTCGGCGGTTGGCGACGCACTGCGGGACCTCGTCCATCTGCATCACGGTGGAGGCGGCCTCGGCAGCCTCATCGGTGCGGCCGTGGTGGAGGTGGAGGTTGTGGACGCCTCTTTCAGAGGCCTCAGGACGTCAGGGGAGGTGGTGGCGGAGGTGGTGGTGGAGTGGGCAGCCGACGCCGCCCCTCTCGCCGCCTCCCTCTCCTCCGGAGGTGGCTGCCCGGGCGGAGGTGCAGCTCGAGGATCGGTCTTCTGCTAGGCATGTGACGCGCCTCGGGCACGAGCTGGCCGAAACGGGCCTGCAGCGGAGGTGCAACACGAAGCACGCCGATGCCAAGCTCATGCGCAGCCTCACTTCGTCTCCAGCCAGGAGCCCCGGCTCTGGCACCTCTGGCCGTTTCCATTCGCGTCGCGGGAGGGACTCTTTTGCGGAAGACCTGACGATGGAGGCGGCTTCGAAATCGGAGCATCCATCCGGCAGAATGACGAGACGCGGCCTGCCGACGCCATCGTCCTTTCCGAGGCCTGGGGCAGTGGGTTCCGGCCGGATGGACCATAATCATGGTATTGTCCTCCAGGACCTCGACTCTCGCCCAGCACATAGGAAAAATCCTGCACTTGTGGTCACCTTCCACCTAAGCACGTTTGACGAGGTCGCCCCGCTCACTGCAGCCAGACTGCAAGGTAAGGCCGAGGCGGTGAAGGAGAGGCTGGCTGAGCTTGGGGCCAAAGACATCGAAATTGTCACGGGAAAGCCCTTTCTGCCACGCTGCCAGGATATGCCGGCGGAAGCCTTCCTGTCGCCCGAGCGCGCCGTGGACCTCTTTGAGCGGCGGCGACGTGGCGTTAAGGTCGTCAGCTACTGCTGGCGCATGCCTGGCATGCCCGACCCCGATGGCCTCACGCTCGAAAAGATCCGCGGCTATCTACACGTGATCATGGGAGGCATACACGGCGAGTACGGTCTTTTCGTGGACGTTGCGTGCATGCCGCAGAACTTTGCATGGCCGTCGTGGCACGCCCCGGAGGCGTTTGGACGCTTTGGCGCCGAGGTAAGCCAGGGCCCGCTCACCATACTCAAGTTTGATTGCGAGCGCGTCGCCACGGAGGACGAGGCGCAGGTTTGCGTCGACAAGCTCGTCGCCCTATGTGATGAGAAAAAGTGGGCGCTGGCCTCCATGGCGGACTTTAAGAGCCTGGGCCTGCCGCGCGGCCACGTCAGTGTGCTCTTCCACGGGCGTTACAAATCAGGCGCGTACAGCTTCGACGTGCCAACCGACAAGGGAACCTCTGCCGGAGGCTACATGCGCTTCAGCACGCCGGCCGACGCAAAAGCTGCACGTCAAGATCCCAAGCTCAAGCGCTTATGCGGCGGCAAGGAGCCAAAGCTGATGGGCGAGCACGTCTTCGAGAACGAGCTCAAGTTTGGCCGCGCCCTCTCCGTCATGGGCAGCCTCTACGCGTCGGCCACAGGCACCTGTGTGCTGCAGCTCACGGACCCGCCTGGAGAGCTCGGTAAAGAGGTCGCGCCGGACGAGCTCGTCTCCGCGCGCACGGGGACCGTCTTCGTGGTGCGCACCAACATGTCGCTCGAGGAGCTGCGGGAGGAGCTGGGCGACGACCTGCTGGCCTGCGAGAAGAAGGGGTGGGGTGAGGCAGTGGTGCGTGTCCTCGGCGAGAGGGCAGCACGCGCCGCGCACTCGCTGAACGAGCGCGGCTACCCGCTTCGTCGCAAGGATCGCGTGGTGTACCCAATGTACAGCTTGCGGCCGTACGGCTCGCGCGGGTGGCCGACCTTTGAGACGTCCGCCGCCTCGATGGTGCTCGCGCACCTCACGCAGCGCAAGCGGCGAGGCGGGGCGCTTCCGCCTCTCATCGCGCAGGCGGAGGCGAGCAGTCTGAAGTTCATCAACATCGATGTGATCGACAAACCGCGTGAGTTGGAGGTCGCGCAGACGCCAGAGCGCCTCCTCCGCCAGTGCAAGAAGAAGCTGCGCTCGAAGAAAACCTTCTTCACCGGGAAAGCCGACCAAAAGGTTGTCATCCAGCTGCTCTGCGACTTTGAGGACTCGATCGCGGTCGAGTTTGACCAGAAGCGCGCCTCACACCTCAAGCTCAGGACGGAGGACCTCGTCTGCGCGCGCGCCGCAGAGCTGGGTGACGCGCGCAAGAAGCGATACCGCAAGATGCTGCAGCGCCTCACCTTCTACGAGGAGCCGACGCCCATCCTCCACGAGTCTGAGCCGACGCACATCATCCATGCCGTGCCCAGCGCCATCTCGGCAGCGCCATCGCCTCAAGCGCGTTCGCCTCCTCCACCGCTTCATCTCCAAGCCGCCCCGGACCATGCAAACGAATACCGACGCGCCCCAGGCAAGCCCCCGTGCCGATATGGCACCGCGTGCTACCGCGAGGAGCCTCATCACTTTCGACATTTCGATCATCCGTCCGATCACCCTCTCATCGCCCGCGGGTTCGATGCATAGAATGGTTCTGGGCGGAAGGCAACGTGCGTGATTTCCGAGCGTCAGCGTTCTCTCGGAATGGGAAGCGTACACGCTGTTGTGAGGGAGGATGTTGTGCACACAGTTGGCTGGGTGTGACATCGGCCAGCAGGCCGGGATGGGGTGGGAAATGAATGTGTGGCCATGCTTCGCCCCACGCCCGCGCAGAGAGAGATGCAATAATGAGGCCGCGAGTGCGCCTCGGACCCGGCTGGCGACGGATTCGTCAACTCATGTCAAGTCCAAGATATTACGATTCGTCCGATCGTTGAGACGCTCGGGTGGTTGCTGCGTGTGCGGTGGTGAGCGGAGTAAAGGAAGACAATGGTGCATGGCGTACTGTTCAAGCGTATGTACAGTGTACAAGACTACAGTGGCAACCACACGTCCAAGTGAAACCAAGACACAGCAACAGCATGCCGTTACACACTTCGTACTTCATCACATCGCACATCGGGCTACGGGCATGACGCATGTCTCGCCGCTAATACGGGCACTCTGGCAGGCGGCATCGGACATGAAGACAAGGACAGTCCGTACATGTAGTTCACGACACCTGCAGAATCTTCTCATCATCGTCCTCGTCCTCGTCCTCGTCCTCGTCCCATTCCTCCTCCTCCTCGCCGTCGTCCTCGACATGTTCGTCCTCCTCGCCGTCCTCCTCCTCCTCCTCGCCATCCTCCTCATCCATGAACGCATCCTCCTCGTCGCATTCGTCCTCACCAGCCTCCAGGGCCGCCGCCGCCGCCGCCGCGCGCGCCGCCGCCGCCGCCGTGGCAGCCGCCGCCAGCGCCACCGTCTCCGGCGTGCGGCGCGCCTCCGTGTACGCCAGGTGAACGTCCTCATAGTGCACGTCCGAGGGCGACCGCGTCCTCGTGGGCACCGAGAAGAGGCCGAAGACGGCCGTGTAGCCCTGCAGTGCCACCTCGCCCGCTTGCGTGGCACACGCACCAGAAGCGGCGGCGCTCGCGACGGCGCTCTCCCCACTCTTGCTGCTGCTGCTGCTGCTGCTGCTATTGCTGCTGCTGCTGCTGCCCTTCGAGCCAGACGGACCGCCTGACACGGCGCGGAAGCGCGGGCCGATCTCGCCGCCGCACGGCATACCGGCGAGCGGCGAGCGCGGGAAGACGGTGCGGAAGGCGCCTGCATCTGCCCGAGCGTCGCGCGCCGTGCATGTGAACATGAGCCCCCCGAGGAGCGATCTCCCCTGCTCGGCGATCTCGCGCTTGGCGTGCTGCAGGCGAGGCAGGCACTCACCCTTGCACACGAGCGCGTGCAGCGGCACGTTGCCGCGGAACATGAGGCCGACCAGACCGTCCTCGAGGAATCGCACCTGGTGGCCGTTCGCGCGAAGCAGCCAGTCGCCCGTGGCGAGACCGCCGATGATTGCCGCCTGAGGGTGCACTGCCTGTAGCTTGCCGAGGAGACCTTCGAGCCGATGGACGCCATTGCCGACCGAGAGCACCACCATCACCTTCCAGCCGGGTTCGAAGGCGCCCTGCTCCTCGAGCTGCGCGATCTCAGGCCAGCCCATGCTGAATGCGCCACCCCGGTGAACTTTCGACGAGGAGCTTTCGACGATGAACGACCCCGCCGGCGCCTCCGGGAACCCGCCGAGCGTGAGCGCGTAGCCGCGTCCGCGTACGGTCGCGAGGCTGCCGTCGGCGCACGTGCCGAGCAGCGTGTCCACCTCGCCGCCGATTAGGTGCACCGATGGTGGAAGCTGGTGCATGAGCCGTGTGCATGCAGCGCGCCGCCCCTTGGCAGAGCACTGCTCTTTATTCCACGCGAAGAGCCTCGGCGTCGTAAAGAGCAGGCCCATGGTGGGCGGAGCGGTCATTTGGGATGCGAGCTCGCGCATGGAGTCTAGCACTCGCTCAGGCGGGCAGGACTTCAGATTGAACTTCACCTGCGAGCTTAGGAACGTTGCTTGCGCCACGTCACGCTGCACCTCCGAGCAGAGCAGCCACGCCAGCTTGCATGAGCACGACGTGGCTGCTGCATTATGAGCGCGTAGCTGGCTGAAGATGTTGCAGAGGATCTCCGTGTCAAGGTCGAACAGTGTCAACACCGACTCCATGCTTCTGGTTTGTTGATATGAGATCTCACATGAAACGAAACCTGGAGTTTCGTCCATGACACTTGTGCGACATCCCTGGCCAAGCTGTTCGTGAGACGGGTTCTATGGTGATCTATGGGAACGCACATCGCTTTCTCGAAAAGGAAACCTCCCTAGGAATTCGCCTATAAGTAATTCCTCATAAGTAATTCCTTCTTGTGTTACGTGTTAGCCTCAAAACACGGCGGCCGCCGACAACCGACCGCCGAGACAACACGCGGATGAGGGTGAGCTAAGGGTGAGCCTGCTGGTCGCGTGCCTAGCCTCGGCAGTCGCCGCCGGCGCGGCCCCATCACGGATTGGCCGGTCACTAGGTGGACTCAGACAGTGCCTGACCTCAAACTGTCTCGCCATCTTCGGCCCCTGGCCCTGCAGCCACTAACCCGTTTTAACAATAATTAACAACGGCCGTCCCTACTTCGAGCGTTCCTGCGCGCACCCGCCCGCGCCCCGTGTTGCATTTTGGACGCCCTTCGTGAATGTACACGGCGGACTTCCTACTCGTAATCTCGTATATGTTTCAGATTTAATCTCCGAGATTTTAATTAGTTGATGACACTGACGAACCCTTGACGAAGCCCGTCGCGCACTATGACCCTGAATCATAAGTCTGACACTGGCAGACATACGTGACACTCCAGAGTGCGGGAACGTTACTGGTCCATATGCAAGCACGCGGTTTCGTCCGAGATG
>Ga0180443_100779_pt1 | contig 20621 bp, 16 predicted proteins | sample ChrtobMetP5_32mM_FD_119753 | JGI IMG/M metagenome (GOLD analysis project Ga0180443, IMG submission 119753) | Chrysochromulina tobin associated microbial communities from unialgal haptophyte culture, Seattle, Washington, USA - P5_32mM MetaG | ecosystem: Host-associated > Algae > Haptophytes >... | reverse complement strand
GCTTCAGGTTCAGCCTCCGGTTTTGGCGGTGGCGCCTCCTCTACATCCGGCTCCGGCTCCGATTCCTCGTCCTGTGCCACAACCAGATCGTCCATTTGCGTGCTGGTGCGCATGTGTTCGCCGCGGCCGCGGCTCGTTCGGCTACACCGGTGGCTGCGCCCCACTGGCGCCTTGCTCGGAGGCGCCGCCGAGCCGCCCTCCACGTCGTTTGGCGCGTCGCGCATCGCTCTTGCAGCCTCCATGGAAGTAAGAGATCGCTTGCACTCTGGGAGTGCACCCGAGGGAGGTGACGCTGCTCGCGGCTGCTGGGTTCCTCCAGGGAGCACGGAGTACGTGGAGTGTTACGAGCCGTTCTCGAGCAAAGCGGCGCCGTAATTTTAAGAGGTGACGGAGGGGCTTTCAAACATCCGTGGAGTTAGGTCGCCTGAAAAGGGGAGGGCGGAGTGGTGGCGGGGGCTGCACTGCCGGTCATGGCGTGAAGACGGAACGCGGACTCGTGACTCCCCCAACGCCCAATCCCTTTTGCCGCCGCGCTCTCGGCCTGCTTGCTCGTGTTGCCTGCTACGGGTAAGCACACTCGTCCGTGAGGGTCTGTTGCGGCTCTCGCGATGCGGCGCTGCCTTTGAGCTGCTCAGGGATTCCTGATGAGGACCTGAGGGGAGCTTGGGGTCGGCGGGGATGGGTTTGAGGAAGTGAGGACGAGAGGATGGGGCACATTGCGTCGTGTTTGCCCTTTCGTGGGCAGTGTCCTAGCTTTGATTGTGACCGGTGCAGTGGGATGCGCACTCACGCTCAACGAATTTCGTGCAGGTACGGGACAATGCGACTTTGCTTCATGCTGCTGATCTGCTTCCTTAGCGTACCAGTCGTGGCCGCCTTGAGCACCGAAAAGGCATCTACGGTCGAGACCAGTCAAGAAGAGTCCACCGTTATCCAGGGAATCAAGGGGGTTGCAAAGGGCATTTCCGCCCACGCCTGGGATTACAAGTGGCAGATATCGAGCAAGATAGCTTCCAAACTAGCCTGGGATTACAGGGGGCAGATAGCTTCAATGGCCATGTATCACATGTTGCCATGGGTCACCGGCGGAGGGCAAGCTGAACCCCATCGAGATGAGCTGTGAGAGAAGCGCGGCGTCCAAGTGTGAACACCGAAGGCGAAGCTCGCATCGGTGTTCATCGCCAGCAGCAGCACTCTAGTCTACTGTGTTGGAGGAGTGGGACTAGTCTCGACGGCCCATGGCGACTCGTCAATGAAGCGTGAAAACTGAAAAGCGACGCGCGCGCCATACAGGACGGCTATTTGGTGTAGCCGCGGCCGCCATCCCGATCACCGCCGTGCATTAGCCGTGCATGTCTCCATGCTCGCTCTGGTTAACTTGGGGGCAGTTGCGTTGGGCTGTCTCCGTGCCCCGTCGTCCCGATGCCGCGGTTATGCCGCGGTTTCAAAGGCGGAGTCGAGTCTCCGCTCACACAATCCTCTCGACAATCCTCAAACTTCAAAGCTCAATCCCTGAGCCCGCGACCCAGACCGGCGCGTGATGTCCGGCGTAGGAAATTAGCAAATTCCTGACCGCTACCTGACCGTTAACTGACCGCGTCCGGGGTCGTCCCGCGTGACGTCCCGTTGTCCACTCCGCTCTCCGGGGGTCCGACAAGAAGCAAGACGATCACGTCGTGCCGTCCCCCAAAACCCGCCACAACAAGAAGCAAGATGCACGTGAGCTCGGTGCCGGCCTGAAACGGCGCATAGTTTCAGGATCAGGTGTCGGCCTATATTTGACTATTAACTGGAGTCAGGACCGGGGCGTGTAAGTATGATGCATAAGTATGAAGTATCAAGTGTCCAACAATTTTCGGAAGACCACCGCAGACGAATACAGGGTGCTGAGCCGACTGAGCCGTACGGCGGTTTCGAGTTTCGTGTGCAGCGAGGAAGTGCTTCTGGAAGGTCTGTGAATTTTCAGTGCAGTTCACACAGCAAAGGACGAAACCCTGCAATTTGAGAACCGGCACGACACGATAAACTTGCGATGCCTCAGACACGACACGCCTCGGCCTCGGCCATGAACGCCTCGGCCTCTTCGGCCGCGGCCTCTTCGGCCGCAAGCGGCAGCGGCAGTGACGATGCGCCTCGGCGAAAACAGCGCTCCGATCATCGGTACAGAAAAAAGCAGCTCTTGGCTAAGGATCTTCTGCCGGTGGACTCTGCCGTGGACACCTCCTCCGCCGCCGCCGCCGGCGGCCAGGACGAGCCGGTGGAGACTTCGGCACTGCTCTTGATGCTGCCGTCCGAGTGCCTCGTTGAGGTGCTCGCCAACCTCGACATCCACGAGCTGTTAGACGTCGCGTGGACCTGCAAGCGCTTGCGGGAGGCCGCGTGCGACGAGGCACTCTGGTCTTACACGCGTTTTTCAGTCCAGGATTGGCAGACGGTGCTCCAGCGCCACTTTGTACCTGACCACAAAACACTCAAGAAAGACCACACCGGAATTTGGACGCGCTGCGAATGTTCCCTCACGAAGGTATGCCGCGCGGCCTCCCTTCTGATGATCCCCAAAACGAATCCACGCCGCGGTGCCATGGCCACATGCCCTCCAACACAAGACTCTCAGCGCACCCCTCCCCCCTCCCCCTCCCCTTCCCCCCCATCCTCTCCCCCCCATCCTCTCCCTCACCCCTCCCTCCTCCCCCTCCCCTCCTGCGCCCCTTCTGGGCTGCGTCCCTCAGGCGAGCCTGATGTGCCGCGTGGTCGATCTCGATTACGTCGACAAAGGCGAGGGCGTATGCTATCGGCTTCTACGGTCCGTGAGCTGCCTGCAGCAGCTTCATCATCCAAATATCGTGCCGCTCGTGCTCATCAACCTGGAGCCGCGGCACAACAAGCTGCGCCTCTTCTACGAGGACGTGGGCCGGGCACTCGAGGACCAAATCCAGACGCACGGCAAGCTCTCGATGCCGCAAGCCAAGGAGGTTCTACGGCAGGTACTCACGGCTCTCGTGCCGCTCGCCTCCATCTCGGCCACCCCTCAGCATGCAAGAGCTCACCACGGCGCCGTCTCTTCACAGGTGCTCACGGCTCTCGCCCATTGCCATTGTCAAGGCATCACCCACCGCAACTTGAAGCCCAAGTACGTCCTGCTGCGCCCTTCGCCGCACAACGCGGGCCATTGGGCTGTAAAGCTCTCCGACTTCAACTCGGTGCGATGGCTGGGGATCCAACGGCTGGGGAATGATGAGCCTCTCTACGGAGCCAAAGAGGTATCGGGGGCGTGTTCTCCAACTGTGGTGACGCAGGTTCGTGGGCGACCATCCCATCCCATCCCATCCCGGCCCTGACCCTCCCCAGCTGCATGAGCCGCGCCACCACACCCTCGACGCCTTGTTGGACCCACCTGCGTCCGTACCCCGTGGACCTCATCTCCTGATCTCCCTCGATCTCCCTCGATCTCCCTCGATCTCCCTCATCCCTGACGCGCGCGTGGACCCGGCCGTACCATGCGCAGCCGTACCGCGCGCCCGAGATCCTGCTCGGCTGCCAGCAGTACACGACCGCGATCGATATTTGGGCGTGCGGCTGCGTCTTCGCCGAGATGTGCTCGAACGAGATCCTCTTCGCCGGCGATAGTGACATCGGGCAGCTCTTTAAGATCTTCGGGTTGCTCGGCACGCCGGGCCCAGGGATGCCGTCGGAGTGGCCAGGCGTCGACTCTCTACCCTACTGGAACGCCGAGTTCCCTTCCATGATGCCCAAGCCACTCTCAGATCAGGCGGCGACGCCGCGCTGGCCATTAGACATCTGCAGCTACCCGCTCGCCGACGACTTGCTCCGGCGCATGCTGCGCTATGACCCGATGATGCGCATCTCGGCCGTTGAGGCACTGCGCCATCCCTTTTTCCAGCCGGACCGGCCGTCGCAGGAGCTCGCGCCGCCCAACATGCCACGGCCGCCGCCGCACTCGCAGACGGCGGCCGGCCCGCTGATGTCGTCCTCTTCATATGCAGAGCCCGCGCTGCCGTCGCAGCCGCCGCCGTCGCAGCTGCTGCAGTCTCCGCTCGCGTCGCACACGCCTCCAGTCGCAGGTGCTTCGAGTGCGTCGACCCTTACCTCCCCTATTCCCGACGGCATGGGCGCGGCCGCCGCCGCCGCCGCCGCCGCCGCCGCCGCTGCCGCCACCGACGCCGCCGCTGCTGCCGCCGCCGCCGCTACGGCAGGCAGCAGCATGATGCAGGTCGATACCCACGACCTGGGCGCGTTGGCACTTTCCGCCCCTTTGGCTACATCCGGCGCCGCTGCTGGCGCCGGCGCCACCTCCGCCTCCTCCTCCTCCGCCGCCGCCGCCTTCGCCGCCGTTGCCTCCACTGCCGCCGCCGCCGCCACTGCCGGACCCCCGGCGGCACCCTCAGCGCTCGTCGTGCCCGCGCAGCAGCAGCCGCCGAGCACCCCTCTCGACCACTTCCACAACCCGTTTGCTAGTGCCGCCGCCGCCGTGCACTCGAGCGGGGGATCGTCACGGCTGCCAGTCAGCTGCCCGTCGTCGGTGCCCCGCGGTCTGGACAGCCTCGGCGGCGCCGGCGGCAGCGACGGTGGCGGCAGCAGCAGCCTTGGAGGGCTGGACGTGTGGACCGCCTGGCGTGCCGTTGAAGAGGTCCAGCGTGGAGCCACTCGTGCCGGCTCCGACTCGCGCCCCAAGATCAGCGCTGGCCGAGCAGGTCAGTATATCCTGCCGACCGAGCTCCCGCCGCTCCCGCGCTCACCCGAGCTGCTGCTTGGTCAGACGGCGGCGGCGGCGGCGGCGGCGGCGGCGGCGGCGGAGCAGGCGCAGCAGCGTGAGCAGGCGGTGCTCTGGCTACTCAAAAGCGCCGCCGAGTTCTGCAAGTGCGACCGTACGGTGCACCTCGCGGTCGCCATTCTGGACCAGGTCCAGCGGCTTGAGCCGCCGCCAACCAGCGCCGCCGCGCAGCTGGACGGGACTGCCGACGCGGGCAGCCCGACGAAGCTGCTCGGCATCGCGGCGCTCTTGCTCGCATGCAAGTTCCAAGAGGTCGAGATCCACCAGGTCGAAGAATTCGTCTACTACGCGTCCATTTCGAATGAGTCTCCTACGCACGAGCCTCCGTATCTGCCTCCACTAGACTCCACGGAGGTACTCGAAGCAGAGGTACGCATCTGCGCGGCCCTCCGCGTTGATGACCTCTGATTGCCGTTGATGACCTCTGATTGCGCCCCTCCTCAGGTACGCATCTGCGCGGCCCTCCGCGTCGACTTTGCCATCCCCACCGCGCTCGATTTCCTCTATTGCCTGCTGCAGCGGCTGCACTGGCCAAGCTCACGCATGTACGCGGTGCACCGAGGGCAGCATAAGGAGGCTGGGATGCTGGCCCAGTTCCTGTGTGAGGTCGCTCTGCTCTCGGCGGACTGCGCGGCCGCACGTGCCTCAGTGCTCGCGTGCTGCTCACTGTGCCTCGCACTCGCGTGCCTGCGCTGCGGGCTTTGGCGTGATGGCTCGCCCGGACCGTCCAGCTCGCCCGAGCAGTACTGGACCGCCTCTATGGTCCAGGCAACGGGCTACAGCCGCGTCCATCTGCTCGAGACGTTACGCACGCTCCAGCGCGCCCACGAGGACGCGTTTGCCGAGCTGCGTGCCCAACGGGTGCCTGGTGCGGCGCCCGCGGACGGGGCAGCGACGAGTCGTTACGACATGCTCCGAAAAAAGTTCAGTGCGCCCCGCTTTCTCGACGTGCAGCAATCGCCTCCCTTTGCGCCGCACACGGGCGGTGGCCTCTATCGCTCGATGGAGGACCGGCCGCGCCACCTGAGCCGATCGCCGCTCGTCAAGCAGGCATCGACGCCGCCCGCCTGATTCAGCGGCGCGGCGCGCTCGGAGCGGCGCGCTCGAGGCGTGAGGGTAGTTCTGCCAGGGACTATCTGTCACTCACCATCGCGAGGGCGGCGACGCTGCATCGCGACACAAACGGAGGGAGAAGGTCAGACGCGACACACTCGTGTAGCACGATGCTACGACGACGCCAAGGAAGAGCCGAGTCCAGTGGGGGCTCATCGGCGGTGGAACGAGGAGCGAGCACGAGTCCGCTCGACGCTGCATGAATACGCTGAGCATGACGCACAGCTGCGCGGCAACGGGGCACCCATTTGGGGCCGCAGTATTCGTCACCTGCACGGAGCGCGTGCGTGGCAGTAATTGTGGCAGTCATCTCTCTCAACATCCAACATTGGGCATGTTGGTTCTGTTCCTATCTCCTCTCGTCGCCCAGGTCTCGTCGTGTTGCGGCGGCTGGTGTGGGGAGCAATGCTCCGAGCATGTATCTAAAAGGCGCTGACGAGCGTGACGTGAGTGTCGCCGTGTCTCGTGTCCGCGGTCGGTGGCCGACTGGCTTCTTGGTGACCTGCGAGGCGAGTCGGTTGGCGAGGTCTGGCACGAGCGGAGGTGTGAGTGTGACTAGCTCGTTCAGGAGAGCGTATCGTATGGACAACCGCAATGCTGTGAAATAACAAGCTTGTGCCCCCCTGATGTTGGTCTTATTACAAACACGGCTCGTACGTGTCATGCTGACTCATCTTACGCTAGTACGGCCAACGCCGAACACGCGCGGCGCCGGCCGGCCGCACGCACGTCAGTCGTCCGTGTCGCTGTCGGTGAAGTCGGGCTCGGCCACGACTATCCGGCCGCGCTCGTACGAGCCCGGCGGTCGTCCAACAGGCGGCAGCGGGTAGCCATCCTCGTCCTTGGGCCGGCGCGGCCGCCGCTTCGGGCGCGCAGCGGGACCGAATTTGGGCGGTCTGGGCGGACCGACCACCTGATCGTACTCGGCTGTCTGCTGGCTCTTCTGCGTCATGGCCTCCTCGCGGGCGCGCTGCTCCCACTCCAGTTTCTGACGCGCGAGCATCGGCGCGCGGTCCGACTCCTTTTTCAGTCCGCCCACCCGATGGAGCGTGGGCCACTTGTACACCGGCGCGCGGTGGAGCGTCAGGATGATGTTTCGGATCGCGCCATCATCCACGAGCTCCCAATCACACTCATCCGGATCAACGGCCCCATACAGCTGGAAGTCGAGCAGCGGCTCTTTAGGTGGTTTGTCGGGTGGGTTGTAGCCCTTGATCGACTCGGGCGCAGGCGCGTACACAGTGAGCCAGTTGCGCTTCACGTCAACCTTGCACTGCTTCGAGCTCGTGCCGCCAAGCACTGGGATGCGCACGCTGATCTCTGCGTGAGGCATCTCGACCCAAAAGTACTCGGCGACCTCATCCTCCTCCGCATCACCTTGGTCGTGGCCGGTCACACGCTTCTGCGAGCAGCCATGAAGGCGCATGAGTGGATGCTGGCGTGATAGGAAGCGCAGTGGCCGATTATCGTGCACAGGCATGAGGACGCACCGCTATGGAGTCCCACCGTCGGTAGTCAAGCGCATCCTTGAGCGGCTGAACCTCCTTCATCTTTCCTGTGTCCAGGTGCACTGCTTGCATGCCGGGCCGACCGCATTGGTATTTCGTCAAAACATGGAACTTCGTATACCCGAATCGTTTCGATATGGTCGTGCCATAATCGCGCGCCGAACTTGACTGAACTTGATTTGACTTGACTTGAACTTGTCTGGGGGCCGCCGGCCCGCAAGAGGCCCTCCCCGACGGTGTCTCGAACGACATGTTCCGCCGCGTGCTTGAGAACGTAGCGACGGCTGGCGTGATCGGCGCGGCTGGTGACACACTCATGCAAGTGCGCGAGGGAGTAACACTCGCGAGCCAGCTCGACACCGGCCGGACTGCGCGATTGGTGAGCTTCCGCATGTGCCACGCTCCGGTGGTCGACGCTGCCTGGCGTTTCTTTGATGCTCGCATACCCTTCAAAGGGATTCCGGGCGTGCTCGCGCGCGTTTTCGCAGACCAAGGGTTCCTCATGCCGCCGTCGATCACGCTCTTCTTTGTTTCGCAATCCGTGATGGAGGGCTGCACACTCGTGGAGAGTCTCGTTCGAGCAAAGGACGGGTTTGTGCCGGCTGCGCTCAAGTGTCTGCCATTCTGGTGCACGGTGCACTGCGTGACCTTTGGCATCGTCGCGCCTCGCTATCGCATGGCGTGGGCATCGCTGTGTGCCGTGGCGTGGAACGCCATCATCTCGAATGAGAACCAAGAGGCCATTCGACGTGAGTTGGCACTGCGCGATTTGGCTGACGCGAACTTGCAAGGCCGCGAGAGAGGTGAAGCGCAGAGCATAGATAGCTAGAGTAGAGAGATTGTCATCAGTCCCCTCACCTCACTCCTAGAGTCACCCATAATTCAGGAACTAAACACCTCTTCCCTCTTGTCCTTCAAAGGTGGCTTCAAAGGGCTCGCCTTAAAATTCACTTAATCTCACCTAATTTGTTATTGTGTGCTCGTCCCGCCCGCGCGGGGCCAATAGCAACACGCAACAGACCATCTGCGGTGCGAGCTGCGAGCGCCCCACATACGCCACAGGGGGTCTCACGGCCCTTCAGCCCGGCGGCCACAGTCGACCACAGCTAATTAGTCGATACAACACAAATACCTAACAAGCGCAACCGTGCTTGCTTGCTTGGGGCGGGGGGGGGGGGGCGTTACGGAAGCTTATCGGCTTCGCAAACAACGGGGGACGGCTGTCGGTCGGCTGCGGAATCGCGTTCCTCAAGAGGATTTATGACCGTGGTCGAAGGCGCAGGCCTGTTTGCGGGCCTGATATTTGCGCAGCTTGTACCGGACCTGCAGCCGGGCAAGTACCTGGTCCGTGACTTCACGCGTGGCATGCAGTCTCTGCCTGCGCTTGCTGACACGGGCTTTCCTTTTGACGTGCGGAGCCTTTTCAAACTCATGAATTCAGCTCCATCGCCCAAGGTCCGTGCCGGAATCTCAGCTTCCGCTCGCCGACATCCCGCTTGCTCTCGCCCTGTCAGATTGGCCGCTACAATGAGCGCAGGCGGGCCATGTACACATCATCGCTCTTTGGCGACAGCGACCCATGGAAGGATACGCACACTGAGGGTGAAGGTGCGTGCGATGAAGCGCGCGATATTCACATCGGCATCGACGTTGGCGCTGCGGTGGGCACGCCTGTGCATTCGGTAGCGGACGGGGTCATCCACTCTTGTGGGTACAACGCGGCTGAGCTCGACTACGGCCATGTCGTGGTAGTGGAGCACGAGTGGAACGATCGAAAGGTGTGGGCGCTGTACGGACACCTGAGCGCAGCGTCCACCGCGACGAAGAAGCCGGGCGACCGCATCGAGAGTGGTGCAGTGCTAGGCTGGATGGGCGACAAGCACGAGAATGGTGGGTGGCCCTCACACGTCCACTTCCAGCTCTCGCTCGTCGAGCCTGAGACGCACGACATGCCGGGTGTCGTGTCCACCGCGCAGCACAAGAAGGCCCTGGAGACGTACCCGGACCCGCGAATGGTGCTTGGCTCGTTGTATGAGGGCGACGGGCTCTTCGAGTGAGAGTGACTTGCCCCCCGTCACCTCGTCTTCGGTCTTCGTTATCTTGTGGCCGCTCGTGCTCCACGCGGGACGACTCTGAGCAGAGAGACGCGATTCGTGTGTACGCGGTTTCGGAGAAAGTCTTTACAGAAAAGTTTTAACAGGTCATTCACGCCAGTTTGCAATTTGGCACTGAAGATGCGATGATCGGCATTATCATTCTCATCGTTGTTCTCGTCCTGTGGTTCATTATTTTGCCGCCCATCGCCGTGGTGCTATGGATCCTCGCGCGCACGGTGGTCTTCTGCCTTCGCTTCGACGACGCAGAAGTGCCCTATTGGCTCGACACGCCGTGGGACATGCTTACGCACGGCGCCGTCGCCTTCTTCTGCGTGCGCGTGCAGGACTGTGACGGCCAGCATTCGGTGATCCTACCCGGAATCCGCAACATGCGTTGCGCGGTCATGGCCAACCACCGCTCGTTTGGCGACTTCTTCGTCGACCCAGCAATGGCCCATTGCGCCGTGATGGCGCGCATCGCAGCGGTGGCGGTGACGTGCATCGCCGGCTGCATCGGGCTCGCTTGGAACCGCATCATCATGGTCAACCGCGGCCAGGACAGTCGGCAGGTGATCTTCGAGAGGTCGGAGCGGCACGAGCGATACCTTTTCTACCCAGAGGGCACGCGCCGCGCATCGCACCCCGATGCCGACGAGCCGGTGGCGCTGAAGCCGGGCGGCATCAAGAATGTCTACGAGGGCAATCGGCCCGTCCTCATCAACATCTGCGTCAACAAGGAGCGCATCGTCAACGAAAAGAAGGGTTGGGTGAGCTGGGGTGTGGTGCTCTATCGCGCGCGCGCGGGCCCGATCGACCCGGCAGACTACAAGAGCTTCGACGCCTTCCTGAAGGCCGTTGAGCAGGCGTGGGGTGATGCGTGGCGCCGCGCGTACAACGAGCGCGACACATGCGAGACAGGGCAGGGTAGTAACCGTGAGGCGCCCGCACATGGGAGCGACCCACTCTCAAGCGACCGCGACGCGCACAGCGACACGGAGGCATATTCCGGAGTCCAACTGCTGTCGCCCAGGGGCACAGCGCCATCAGCAGCGCCATTCGGCCCATATTCCGGCCTCCAACTCCTGTCGCCCAAGTGCGGGACGACCTCGCTGTGGTAGCCGAAGTATTTGAAGCGCCCAGGTGGACGCGTGTGAAAACACTATGCAAAATTAACGTGAACGTGAACGGACGCGTGTGAAAGGCATTCCAAAACTAATTTTTCACGATTTCTTAGCGCCACGACTCCTCACATTCTGTGCGTGTGGCTCTCCTCTACGCCTCGGCCCGCGTCTTCGCGCGTGCCTGTGGACGCCACGCTCCTGGCGTCTGACGCCAGCCGTGGCTGCACGTGGCGCGGCTCCCGGCAAATCGCGCTGCCGCACAGCGGCGGCAGCGCTGTTGGCTCCTGGAGTGCGGGCTCCGGGCTCAGCCCTGCGCCCGGTCCCGCGTAGCTGCTGCGCCTTGTCCCGCCTGCTGGCTGCCGTTCGCGTGTCATAGCCTGACATGCCTGCCTCTTTGTGTTCCGCTCGTGCAGGAGCCATGACCGTCAAGCGTCGCTGCCACGGCCGCAACAAGAAGGGCCGCGGCCACGTCAACCGCGTGCGCTGCGTCTCGACCGGCAAGGCCATCCCCAAGGACAAGGCCATCAAGCGGTTCATCGTGCGCAACATTGTTGAGGCGTCTGCTCTGCGTGATATCAAGGAGGCGTCGTGCATCGAGGGCTACATGCTGCCCAAGATCTACATCAAGCAGTACTACTGCATTGAGGCGGCCATCCACCAGCGTGTTGTGCGCGTGCGCAGCCGCACGGCTCGCAAGAACCGCGAGCCGCCTCAGCGCGCCGCCCGCCCGGCGTTCAAGCCCGAGGGTGGCGCGGCCGCGACCAAGTAAGCGCTGCAGCTGCTGATGGCCAACGCCGCACTCAGCTTGGGGAGGCCACCATCGTCGTTGGTGCTGCTTCTGTCGACGACGGGTCCCTCAGAGGGGTGGCGCGTGCCATCTGGCGACGATCTCCTCGCGCCGTCGGCGCAAGGGGTTGTCGAGGCCGCGCTTGGCGCGGCCGTGGCCTCTCGGTTTGACGAGAGTCCTCTTCCTACGTCGTATAGGGCAAGTGCCGTTTACCGGGGTCTGTGTGCCCGGTCCTCTCCTGTTGTTGCTGCGTCAATCTCATGTATGTCATGTGCTCCAATCATTCATTTATATTCCTGAGTTATGGCTGGAAGCAAAGCATGATCGAACTAGATCACTAGATCGCAGGGTCCTGAGCCGGACCCCGGTCCCCACAAAGGCGGGATCTCTTGACCGCGTCATCGGATTTCATCGGGGGGATCGTCGTCCGCCTTGCAAGGTCACACACAGGTCCTCAAACATGCTCATATCGGCTCTTCCGCGTGTCCCAGTGCCTCAAGGTGTCCGTTGAAAGAGGAGGGGAAGCCGACATCTGTTCCGACACTTGCATCATTCACACGTAGTCGAGAGATCTCACCCCCTCTTCTTCGGTGATGAGCTTCCGCGCTACTAGTACGCCCGACCGACGACGCGGCTACGTCTGGCTGTTGAGCTCCGCGCGCGCAGTGCTCACATACGCGGCAGCGTTGCTCGAAGACCATTCGGCGAGCTGGTTGGAAGCAGGACTCAGCGACGCTCTCGCCCGCGTGAGCTATGACGCATTGTCGCCGGCATTCCTCTCGGCAGTCCAATCTGCAGCTCCCCGATTGTTGCACGAGTCGCTGGACGGCGGCACGTATCTCTTCGGCAAGAAGAACACCTGGTGGGTACCGCTCTTTGATAGCTCGGGCGCGCGCGTACCTCCACAGAGCGAGCTCGAGGCGGCGATTCACCAATTGTACGAATTGGACTTTGGCGGTGCACGAGTGTGCGGCAGCGGCGGTGGCAGCAGTCGGAGCGGTTGCACGCCCATCGTAGGTGCCGAGTGGTGGTTCCAGGAGCAGGATCCAGTGGCCGGCAGCGTCGGCTTCCATTACGATAAGGACGAGGCCTACGCCTCGGAGCACATGACGATGCGCTTCCCGGAGGTGAGTACGGTCACATACCTGAGTGCCGTAGGCGCACCGACAATCATCTTCAACCAGACGACGCCCGATGGCAACGTCGAGATCCCAGAGCTGCCGCGCCTAGGCTTTCTTGTGCGCCCGCGCCCCAACAAGCACCTCGTCTTTCGTGGAAATCTGCAGCATGGCGTGAGCGCCGATCTCGCGGCGCCGAGCTCGCTCGCTGAGACCGACGGCGCTGCGCCCCTTGGCGCCAAGCGATGGACGCTGCTCGTCAACTTTTGGCGAACGAAACCGATGGGCCCCAATTGCGTCGAGTTCGACACGGCGCGATGGCGCCGTCTTGGGCTGCTACGCGAGCTCGGCCGCGACAGTTGGCGGGTCGCTAGCACGCCACCACCTGTCGACTGGACGATAATCGATCTAGAGGCACCTCGATACGTGACCAGAGTGAAGCGAGTGGCCATCGAGCTCCCGCCGACGGATCTGCTGTACTTGGACTTCCCATCCCGAGAGGCATTACGCGCCACGCTCGCTGCCGCCGAGGCTAGGGCACTCCCGCAGGCCCTTTCGGATGCACGCGCTGCGCTCGCCGCCGCCGAGGCCGAGAACTTGCGCCTCGAATGGGGCGTGGGTATGTCCGATCTCCCTCCGAGCCACTATGCTGATTGCCATGCTGATTGCCATGCTGATTGCCTCCCTCATCAGGTATGTCCGATCTCCCTCCGAGCCACTATGCTGATTGCCATGCTGATTGCATGCTGATTGCATGATGATTGCCTCCCTCATCAGGTACATCATTCGGTCCGATCTCGCGGCTCGACTTGCAGCACCGATCGAGCACCAGCAACCTCTTCAGCGACGTTCGGCCGAAGCTATTTTTTGTCCTCTCACCACGCGGCTCAACCCTCTGGGTGCAGGCGCTCCCTAGGTGGTTACCAGCGCTGCACCGCCTGTACGGCGAGCGCCTTCGCTTCGTACTCGCCGACCCGAGCAACTCGTTGAACTTTTTGAATCACATGGGGATCAAGCCGGAAGATGCGCCGATGGTCGTGCTGCACGACACGGCGCGCAACGACGCCAAGCGCTTCCTGCCACGCGACAAGGTGGGAGGCGCCAATGGCGGCAAGGCAGTGCGCGCCTTTATCGACGAGTACATGGGCTCCATTTCGGCGCCCGCACCTGCTGAGGACAAGCAGGAGCTATGATGCGCACGTGAGCCGATTCGGCATTCACATCGTGATCGTCCCGACCCGCGTCGGCCCAGGCGTCGGCGCCCGTGTCCCAGTGGAGTCAACAGTGACTCTAACAGTGTAGAGTCGGTCTACGCACGTATACGGCCAGGATCAATCGGAACGCGCGTCGCTCGCACAAAGTCGAGAAGCCTCGGAGAAGCCGGCTGACGCCCGACGCCCCCCCCCCCCCCCCCCCTCGGGCTCGGCCTCGCGCCTCCCCGCCCCGCCGTCGGGCCGTCGGCCCTCCGGGAGTCCGGCGTCGCGGGTCCGGGTGGCGATACGCGCCGGCTGGGCCGTATAATACACGCCGCGGATCCTTTTTGCTCAAAAATCACATTAATTTACGAAACTCGTGGACTCCTGTTCATGTATGCACATTGTAGTCGCGCGTGGCAGAATGAGCTCTCTAACTTGGGCACACGCGGCACCGGCTCACGACCGGCCCCGAGACGAGCGTCGAGAGAGGAAAGAGCGAAAGACCCGTGTTCCACTCTCTCGCGTGGCTTTCCCCGTATGGATGGCACCTTGATGGCACCGGCGGTGCACGGGGCAGCTACGGGAGGAGTTGTGCGGTGCAGGGGCACACGCGCTGCTGAGAGGTCTCGTGCCGAGGCTGGGGTGTACGGGTGCTGCCCTCAGCAGCAGCCTTTCTTCCTCGGTGCGCCGAGCTCTGCGAGCGGATCGGGCATCGAAGGCAGGCTGCTTGCGCCGGAGCTCGCGTCCGCGGCGCGGGATTTGGTGTTCGCGAGGCGGCGCGCCACCTCGTTGAAGAGCTGCGAGACCCCCGTGTTGCTCTTCGCACTCGTTTCGTAGATGAGGGCGCCAATCGAGCTTGCGTACTGCTGGGCGGTTTCCATCGAGACTATGCGCTGGTCGGCCAGGTCGGCCTTATTGCACGCGATCGCGAGGACGAGCGGCTCGTCGACATTACTCTGCAGTTCCCGCACCCACTCCTTGAGCTTCTCGAAGGACGCCTCGTCCGTGATAGAGAAGACGAGAATGGCTGCGACCGCTCCACGGTAGTACAGTGGCGCCATGGAGCGGAAGCGCTCCTGGCCTGCGGTGTCCCAGATCTGCAGCGTCACCTTCTGGTTGTTGAAGACCAGCTCCTTGACCAGGAATGACGCACCGATCGTCGACGCTGTATACGTGACGAATTGGTCCTTTACGAATCGCAAGCCCAAGCACGTTTTGCCGACGCCCGAGGCGCCGAGGATGACCACCTTGAAGTCTTGCCTCCTGACTTCGCCCGCGGCTTGAGACGCCATCACGTGATCTCACGTGGTCTGCGCCGCTCTTCACCCCTGCACTGCTTCCACCTCGTGCGAGCGCCGCTCGATGAGTGCAGAACCAAGCTGAAGTGCGACCAAGAAGGAGAGGAGAGGCCGAGGAGGATGGAGCGTTGTCTTGAGCGTTTCAGAGGTTAGGCCCGATGGCGTTCCCGCTCCATCCGACGACCATGCTTGAGCTCTTCGACGCGGACACCGCGACGCTGCAGAACATGGTGCGTAGCATGGACGCCTACCTCGGCTCCGCCAGCGCGGCTTCGAGCGTGGATGTGGACCGCGTGCGCCGCCAGCGGAACCAGCTCGGCCAAGAGCTCGAGGAGCGCGGCTCGAGCGAGGCCATCCTCGCGCCATTCCGTCCAATGACGCCGCAACAGCCGGCCGCAGCGCCGTACGCCGCGCCACTCCCAGGGTTTGACATGGAGCGGCGTGTGCAGTCGCTTGCAGCCAGTGCGCTGTGGCCGGCGAGTGCAGGCCTCAGCGATGTACTGAGCGGAGGAGGAGCGGCAGGAGCAGCAGCAGCAGCAGCAGCAGCAGCAGCAGCAGCAGCAGCAGCAGCAGCAGCAGCAGGAGCAGGAGCGGCTGGAGCAGCAGTGCCGGCAATTGCAGCGAGCAGCGGTTTGCGGTTGGCAGCCGAAGATGGCGCGAACTCTGCACCGCCCACGCCGCGCGCACCGCCGGCCGCCTCTGTGCCGCCGTCGAATGCCAGCATGAGCCTGGCGCAGCGCATCCGCGCGGCACAACGCGCTGAGGCGGAGGCGAAGCAGACGGAGCGGCGCGAGCGCGCGGAGAGGGCCGCCGCGATCGCGTCCGCGGAGGCTCTCGAGAAGGAGAAGGCCAAGGAACGAGCCGAGGCGGGTCGACGGGCGGCGATAGAGCGGCTCCAGGCGGCGAAGCGATTTGCATGCAGTTCGGCAGCGTTGGCGCCCACCACAGCGATGGCGCCCTCTGTGGCCAAGCCCAGTACGGGCGCCGTAGCGGCAGCACCAGCCAGTGGCGGCGCTAGCGCGCGCCCAGCACAGCGCCCAGCACGGCTGACAGCGGTCGCGACGGCAGCCTCGGGGACTGCGTCGGCGCGGCCGGCGGCGTCGGTCAGGCTCATGGGCGGGTTGGCGACGCCGCTGAGTCAGCCGCCGCTGTGTCAGGCTCCTCCGACCGATGCGTCTGAGGTGATGGATGAGGAGGTCGTTGCGGAGGAGGCGGCAGCCAATGACGGTGTGGCGGCGGATGAGGAGGTGGCGGCGGAGGTGGCGTTAGAGGAGGCAGCGGCTGCCGCCATGGAAGATGTCGCCGAGGTCGGCGGTGAGATTGGGACTGAAACGAAGGCAGTGCCCGAGACGGCGCTCATTCCTGACGACGAGGCGCCGGAAGAGCCCTCAGCAGAGTGTGAATGTGAAGAGCCCTCAGCAGAGGCGGCTGTTGACAACGGTGGCGACGATGACCACACAGGGGAGGAGGCGAAGGAGGCGGAGGAGGAGGCGGAGGAGGCGGAGGTGGAGGCGGAGGCGGAGGAGGAGGGAGCGGAGGCTGGTGCAGATGCGATGTCGGTGGAGGCGATGTCTCCCACGGAGGGAGCGCGCGCTTGCGACGACGCGCGCGCTTGGGACGACGCGCGCTCTTGCGACGACGCGCGCGCTTGGGACGACGCTTTGGACGAGTCTGCCGCGGCCGAGGAGGCGGTGGACGAGGACGAGGAGGATGTGGCCACGGCTGAGGCAGTCGTGGCCGCCAGGACCAGGGCAGCTGCTGCAGCGGCGGCACACGCGGCCAAGGCGGAGGTGAGTGTCGTTGATTGCCTTTTGATTGTCTCTTCACACACACACGCGGCCAAGGCGGAGGTGAGTGTCGTTGATTGCCTCTTGATTGCCTCTTCACACACACACGCGGCCAAGGCGGAGGTGAGTGTCGTTAATTGCCTCTTGATTGCCTCTTCACAGGCACACGCGGCCAAGTCAGAGGCAGCCACGGCGGCCAGGGCCAGGGCGGCAGCAAAAGCAGCAGCAGCAGCGGAGGCGGCGGCCGAGGTCGCGGCGTTCGAGGCGGAGGCCGAGGCGGCGTCGATGGGATTCCGGCGACTGCCAAGAGCGAACCTCGCGGCGTTCCTCGATGACGACGAGGAGGAGGACGACGAGGACAACGACAACGACGACGACGAGGACGAGGGCGAGGACGAGGGCACAGCCACGGAGGCTGAGGCCGCCGAGGTAGCTCCAGATGGGACGAGAGCAACGGCCTCCGCCTCCTGCCTTGCATGCATGTGCTCACCACGGCGCCCCCCCTTCCCCACAGGTGGCTCCAAATGGGACGCGAGCAGCGCAGGCCGCCGGAGTGGTCGATGAGAGGATCGATGGAGACGACGACGACGACGACGACGACGACGAGGCAGTCGACGTGGCCGCGGACGAAGCGACGGACGAGGCGGGGGACCCAAACTGGCCCGAAGAGGAGGGCGGCACAGCGCTCGGCTCGGCGCGCGTGGGCAGCGTTCCCCCGACGGCGGCGACCGCGACGGCGCGTCTGCTGCGCCTCTTCCCGTGCGCGACGGAGGCGGTCGTCGCCGCTGTGGTCGAGTGCTCGGGCGTCCCTCCGCATGTCGACTTTTCGGAGGCGGCGAGGTCGCTCTTCCAGCAGCTGCTGCTAGTGCTCCCGTCACGGTCGGGCTCGAGACGGCCGACCGGCGTCGTGTTGAGCGCCGCCGGCGCTGGCACCAAAGCGGGGGGCACTGGGGCTGGCAAGGCCGGTAACGGCTGTAACGGCTTCCACCCGCCGTGTACCAAGGTGGAGGAACTCCTCGGGGGCGCTGTGCCGAGCGCGCCGCTGCTACAGGGTTACTTGCAAGCCCAGGCGGCGCTCCAAACGGCGCTTGATGCGCAGGGCGGGCCGCCGCAGCCTAGCTGGGCCTGGCGCTACATACGTGTGCAGCAGGCGAGGCAGGAGGTGTTCGACATCGTGCGCGACGTGATCAGGGGTGGGCGGCATCGGCCTGGAGCGGATGGGCTGCGCTGGCTCGAGTTGCCCTCGTCGGTTCCACAGGTGAGACTGATTGCCTCTGATGACCTATGATTGCCTCCCTCATCTGCGCTGGCTCGAGTTGCCCTCGTCGGTTCCACAGGTGAGACTGATTACATCTGAGTGCATCTGAGTGCATCTGAGTGCATCTGAGTGCATCTGAGTGCATCTGAGTGCATCTGAGTGCATCTGGGTGCCACTGCTTGCTCATGAGTCCTCAAGATTGCCTCTGATTGCCGCTGATGGAGCCCTCTCGTCGGTTGCGCAGCGGATGGTCTCGGCTACGTGGGACGTGCTGTGGACGTGGCGCGCGCCCAAGATCTCGTGGGCCGAGCTGCTGCCCTGGCAGCGCGTCAACCATTTCCCACAGGCGCGCCACCTGACCCGCAAGGACCTGCTCAAGAAGCACCTGCAGCGCCAGCGCCAGCTCTCCGAGCGCCTTGCTGAGTCTTTCGACATCATGCCGCTCACGTTCACACTGCCTGCCGAGCTGCTTGCGTTCACCGAAGCGTTCAGCATGGCGGCCGATGCGGCCAAGGAGGCGGCCGCCGCGGCCGAGGCAGCGGCGTCCGCCCTACAGCGCGACGGCGCCGATCCGGGCACGAGCGCCGCGTTCGCTCGTGCGGCACTCGCGGCGCAGGCAGCCACGAACTTATGGATCCTCAAGCCGGTCGGTCTCTCCCGAGGGAGAGGTACGTGCAGCTCGACGGCTCGGTGACCGGCGACGCTCGGCATGCATGTGCTCACCACGCCCCCCCCCCCCCTCTCCCCACAGGCATCTCGATGGTGGCCGACATCTCCGACGTAGCGTACGGAGAGCCCATGGTCATCCAACGGTACGTTGCAGATCCACTGCTGCTCGACGGGTACAAGTTTGACTTGCGGCTGTACGTGTGCGTCACCTCGACGCACCCTCTCGAGGCTTTCTTGTACCGCGAGGGCTTCGGCCGTTTCGCGACCGAGCCGTTCACACTCTCGCTCACGCAGCTGCGCAACCTCTTCGTCCATCTGACGAATTCCTCGATCCAAAAGGAGCAGCCGGACGCCCAACGCGCCGCCGCGGTGCCCGGTGTCGACGCCGAGAAGGGTGGGACGAAGGTGGCCCTCTCGCAGCTCAAGCGGCGCTTGGCGGCTGCTGGGATGGACGTCGACGTGCTCTGGGCGCGGATCGTCGACGTGATCCTGCGCTCCCTGTACGCAGTGCACGAGGCGATCCCCGCGTCGCCAAATAGCTTTGAGCTCTTCGGGTATGATGTCCTGATCGACGCACAGCTCAAGCCGTGGCTGATCGAGGTCAACTCGTCGCCGCAGCTCACGCGAGACAACCCCCTAGACTACCAAATCAAGGAAGCCCTCCTTGCCGATACGCTCTCGCTCATCGCGCCGCCGCTGGTCGACCGGGCCGTCTGGAGCGAGATGCTGCGCTGGCGCCTCGAGCGGGAGCGTGCGACGACGCCGCCCTCGTTCCCCGCCGAGCTGTGCGCGCTGCTCCACGGACTGACACCCCGCGCACCCGGCGAGCCGGTGCCCGCGGCGAGTGCGGGGCTGTACGATCGCATCGCGCCCTCGCCCGCATGGGATAAGCTGTGCGCAGGCCGCTCGAAGGCTCCGGGCGCGGGCTCCGTCGCGGGCGCAGGCGCCGCGCGCAGCCGGGCGTCCTTCGAAGTCCCCGCCGCCTCGATGCGTCGGCAGCGGCCCGACCTATCCAAGTACCTTTAGTGGTTTAGAGTCAGATGAGACCGTCTCGACCGACACCGACGGGGACGCGACGGCGTTGGAGTTTTGCGGGCCATCATTCTGTAGGAGCAGGGACAGGGATGCCACTGATTGATCGATGATGTTTGTACCAATCGCCTAGAAGGTGTTATCCGTTTACGTACGCCGGGAGGGTGCTGCGGCAATGGCTGCCGCCGATGGCAACACAATGCGGCTGGCCCAATGCGCGGCGGCTCAACAGCACGCTTCATGCCTGTTCAAGGATGAGGTAGACAAGAGCGTGCATGAAATGTGTGTCCGTGGAAGCTGGAACGAAACATGACGAATCGCGCACCGCGAAGATTCACACCAGAGCACCCTAATTAACAGAGACGCAGAGCACGCGCACAGACCACAGTTGCAGCTCACAGATGCAGCTTGAAACCAGCCTTTCCTTGCGCTGCGAAACGAATGGAGGCCTTCCCTTCCTCGCCCAAGCCGTTATGCGAGAGGTCGCACTCAGTCAATGCGCCATTGACGCGCAGAGCGTCGGCAATTGCTGTGATCCCCTCTGCAGTGTAGGTGCCACCAAAGCGGGTCACTCCGCAGAGTGCGTTGTTGGAGAGGTCCAGGCTCGTCAGCCCGCCATTAACGCGCAGAGCGTCGGCAATCGCTGCGATGCCCTCTGCAGTGTAAGTTCCGCACCCATCCTTATGGAGGCCGCACAGCTCGTTGGAGCTGAGGTTGAGGCTCGTCAGCCCGCCTGTGACATCGGCCTGTAACAGGTCCGACGCCAGCAGGATAGCATCGGGCGGCTTGAGGTTCTGGTTGGAGAAGTCAGCGGTGGTCTGGTCACGCTGGATGCCGCAGAGCGAG